>JACLAD010003856.1_pt1 | contig 37359 bp, 33 predicted proteins | sample 8027901 | NCBI WGS metagenome assembly JACLAD01 (sample SAMN15725071, study PRJNA655200) | protist metagenome | isolation source: fluorescence activated cell sorting (FACS) single amplified genomes of... | place: Spain: Blaines Bay Microbial Observatory, Mediterranean Sea | collected 2016-07-05 | reverse complement strand
CCTTCTTCCACCGACAAAACCGAGGACCCTGCCAAAGCTGGAATCTACCGCTAGCCAGAGCCAACATGGGGACTTTTTTAGCGATGAACGTGCAGAGTTCATTGCTTTCGATGAAGGAGCAGGCTTCGGTCTGTGGTGGGCTTGCCGGGAGTGCTTGGGCAGCTTGCCCCAACCAGCGAGCGACCGTCTTGAGATGGATCCCGAGAACCCGGCCGATAGCTCTCATCCCTATCCCTTCGAGATAGAGCTGACAGGGCTGTTGCTTGAGGGCGGGACCCTTGCCTCGTCGTATTTTTATAAAGATCCGTCGGCAAGCTTGGCAACGGTAGTGTTGGACACCACAGGCTGGTGCCATAGCGAATAGAGTCAGGATAAGCGCAGTGAGTACATTGCATCGTTAGTTCTCCAAATCTTGGAGATTCCTTCATTTGTCTGAACGACGCAACTGCGCCAACCCCGAAAATACCATGGTAAAATGTGTTGGGCCTAAGAGTATGGTCATACTGCAGCCCAAAAACTTCGAGGAGAGTATGAAAATCTGCCAATTGAAGAAATAGCGATTCAAATTATGCGGGGTGGAGCGTATATGCCAAAATTTGAATACTTAACTGACATTCACATTGCTACTTTTAAAACTGACATTCGAAACTCTTTTGGCATCCAGTTTGGTACTGCCAATGTTTAGTAAATCAACGAACTCCGCCGGTACAACGTCCAATTGATTCAACTCCCTTCCTGATCAGTTCCCCCAGATTCTAAAACAGAATTCATATTCTTTGTATTGCCAAGTCGGGCATTAGCCACCATACTTGGGCCCTTGATTTAAGGTGAAGGCTTTCGGGTAGATCATCAGCATCAACCTTTCAAAGTCTGTAATGATAATCCGTCACTTTTTCCACAACATGAGGTGAAAAATGAGCAGTCATCAGTCGCTGAAAATCTCTAGACGTACATTGATCAAAGGCACAGCCAGCGCTCTCGTGCTTGCACCGAGTCTCGGAATCTTGCCCTTGGCCTCGGCAAAAGACCCAATCAAGGCCGCTGGCATCTACACAGTCCCAGTTGAGCAGCAGTGGGTAAGTCGAATTCACAAAGCGGCGTTAGCAGCACAGTCACGAGGTGACATCGCCTACACGTTTTCAGAAAATACTGCCAACACCGACTATCCAAGAGTGATGAGGGAATATGCAGAGCAAGGGAACACCCTAATCATCGGAGAAATTTTTGGTGCCGAAGCAGAAGCAAGAGAGGTTGTGGCAGAATACCCCGAAGTCGCTTTTCTGATGGGATCATCTTTCAAGGAAGACTCAAGTCTGCCCAATCTTGCCGTCTTCGATAACTACATTCAGGATGCCTCCTACTTGTCGGGTATTATTGCTGGGGCAATGACAAAGTCTGGCAACATCGGAATGGTTGGTGGATTCCCAATTCCCGAGGTAAATCGATTGATGCATGCCTTCATGGCAGGAGCACGAGAGATGAATCCTAACATTCGCTTTCAAGTCTCTTTTATCGGCTCATGGTTTGACCCACCGAAGGCCAAAGAAACTGCGTTTGCTATGATCGAAGGAGGCGCTGACCTTCTGTATGCAGAGCGCTTTGGTGTCTCGGATGCTGCTAAAGAGAGGGGCATTTTGGCTATTGGCAACGTGATCGACACCCAAGATCAGTACCCAAGCACCGTGGTCGCATCAGCCATTTGGCATTTTGAACCGACAATGGATGCTGCTGTTGCTGCCGTTCAAGCAGGGAATTTCAAAGCTGCGGATTACGGCATCTATTCGTTCATGAAGCATGGAGGATGTACACTTGCACCATACGGTACTTTCGCTGGTAAGATACCACAGAAGGCTGTTGATATGGTTGCAAAGCGGACTGCAGAGATCAAAAACGGTAGCTATACTGTCACGATCAATGACAACGAACCAAAATCTAGCTGATCCGATTTAAAGCCCTCTAAAGTGGGAGAAGTTGTTCTTCGTCTTGAGGGGATCACCAAGAATTTTGGACCCCTCAAGGCGAATGAAAATGTTAGCCTGAATTTGGAGAAGGGTGAGGTACTTGCGTTGCTAGGCGAGAATGGCGCAGGCAAAACCACCTTGATGAACATCCTTTTTGGTCAATACACGGCCGACTCTGGAAGAGTGGAGGTTTTCGGCAAAACTCTTCCACCAGGGATGGCCCGTGCGGCTTTGGATGCCGGAGTTGGAATGGTTCACCAACATTTCACTCTCGCGCACAATCTCTCCGTTCTTGAGAACGTCATTCTTGGGACCAGTTCTCTCTGGTCCTGGAAGCTACAATACAAGCAAGCCCGCCAGCAACTCCTCGAACTTGCCAATCGGTATCACCTGAAGATCAATCCTGATGCGAAAGTCTCTGCTCTAAGTGTGGGAGAGCGTCAACGAGTAGAGATTCTCAAAGCTTTGTTCCGACAAGCCAAGATCCTGATCCTTGATGAACCAACCGCTGTCCTGACTCCTCAAGAAACCGAATCACTTTTCAAGACCCTAACGGAAGCTACAGAACAAGGACTATCTATCATCTTCATCAGCCACAAACTCCACGAGGTAATGAAAATTGCCCAGAAAGTGGCGATCCTTCGTCATGGGAAACTCGTAGCGACCAAAGAAACCAAAGAAACCAGCCCAAATGAATTAGCTGCTTTGATGGTCGGGAACCCGATCAGTCCCACAGCCGTTACTGAAAGAGAGTCCGGGCCCGTAGTAATGGAGTTATTGAATGTATCCACTGATACTCAGCATCACTCAAAGGGCCTGAAAAATGTTTCTTTGAGGCTTTGCTCCGGAGAAATTGTGGGGTTGGCTGGAGTCTCTGGTAACGGTCAAACCTCAATTGCAGATTTGGTTTCAGGATTGATCACTCCATCTCAAGGGAAACTGCATTTGGATGGGAAACCAATAGACCGTTGGTCTCCACGCCAATCGGTTCTCAGTGGTATCGCCAGGATTCCTGAAGATCGACATCATGCTGGAACGGTTGCTGATTTTTCCTTGACCGAAAATTCCATCATTGAAAGATATCGTGATCGGCCATTTGCTCGCCATGGGTGGGTCAATTGGCAAGCTGCAGAAGGTTTTACACAGGAACTCATCAAGCAATACGATGTTCGTTGTCCTGGTCCGGATACGAGAATACGTTTGCTTTCAGGGGGAAACATGCAAAAACTCATTTTGGGGCGTGTGCTCCAAAACGACCCCCGAGTGATCCTTGCACACCAACCCTCACGAGGATTGGATATTGGAGCGGTACACTATGTCCACAAGAAATTGTTGGAAGCTCGTCAAAAAGGTGCGACCATTTTATTAATCTCCGAAGATTTAGATGAGATCCTCCAATTGTCAGACATCATTCATGTTGCCTCGGCAGGCAGAGTTAGCCCTCCTTTCCAACGAGGAAAAGTAACACCTGCTGAGTTGGGTGGTTGGATGTCTGGGGCCGCATTTGCCAAGCAAGAGACTATGCATGCGTCTTGAAGCGATCCCACATCCAAGCCTGTCCAGAAGATTCCTACCACCGATTTTAGCACTAACCGCTACCGTCTTCATCGCATCCTTTCTCGCGATGGTTGCTGGCGGAAATCCTTTCGCGGTCTTGGGGTTGATCATTAAAGGCGCAGTGGGGTCCAAGTTTGCCCTGCTGGAAACTCTAAATCGTGCAACACCGTTGATTTTCACGGGACTGGCCGTTGCGGTGGCTTTTCGGGCGAAATTATGGAACATCGGAGCCGAAGCACAGCTATATTCAGGTGCCATTGTAGCCGTACTAATGGGTACAGGCGCCCTCGCCTGGTCTTCCCCAGCACTTATTCCCGCAATGATCATCTGTTCCATGTCAGCGGGTGCGTTGCTACTTCTAATCCCTACTCTCCTGAAAACCAGGTTAGGCGTGGATGAAGTCGTTACTACTCTCTTGCTCAATTTTATTTTTCTCCTACTCGTTTCTCTGTTGCTTGAAGGCCCTCTCAAAGATCCAATGGGAATGGGTTGGCCCAAGTCCGCCCGTTTGCTTGCAGAGGCCCGTCTACCAAGAATTGTTGGTGGGCTGCGATTGCATTGGGGTTTTGGGATAGCTTTAATAGCAGCTTTCGTTATCTGGATCGTGAACACCAAAACTACTTTTGGCTACGCTATGAGGGCTGTAGGCTACAACGCTGAGGCAGCAAGATATGCAGGAATGCCTGTAAATTTAACCATGACGCAAACAGCACTGCTATCAGGAGGGCTCGCTGCTCTAGCTGGCTTCTCCGAAGTAGCTGGCCTCAAGGGCACCCTCACTCTTGATCTGTCACCAGGCTTTGGTTATTCCGGAATCATTGTAGCCATGCTGGCCTTGCTACATCCTCTGGGGGTTGTCGTGGCGGCTCTGTTTGTTGCAGGTGTTTTTGTGGGTGCTGACAGTATGAGCCGAGCAGCCGGCGTCCCCACCTATCTCGCAGATATCATGCTCGCTACTGCACTGCTTCTAATGGTAGTTGCAGTATTACTGACAAAGTTCCGGATCATGCGGGATTAATTCATGGAGATATTAGAAATTTTTCTGACCGCGAGTTTCTGGACTGCAGCGATCCGAATCGCAAGCCCACTAATTCTAGCAACTATGGGAGAGTTGATTTGTGAACGGGCCGGTGTTCTCAACCTCGGTATCGAGGGAATCATGGTCGCTGGAGCCTTCGTTGGTTGGTTTGGGGCTTACATTGGCATGGGCCTTTGGGGTGGGGTGCTGCTGGCTTTCCTAGTTGGAATGTTCTTAGGGTTACTCCACGCGAGTATGACCGTCAGCTTGGGATTATCCCAGCATGTGGTAGGTCTGGGAATCACGCTATTGGCAACATCACTGACTTATTATGCCTACCGAGTTGCTTTACCTGAGGTAACTTCTCCACCAAAGATCGAGGCCTTCCAGCCTATCTCTGTCGCCATTTTAGCTTACATCCCAATCCTAGGGCCTGCCCTGGCTGAACAGACTCCCCTAACTTATTTAGCTATTGCAACAGTACTAATCACTTCATTTATATTGTATAGGACTCCACTGGGTCTGGCTCTCAGGGCTGTTGGAGAAAATCCATCTTCTGTTGCGGCTCAGGGGCTATCGGTGCTTGGGTTACGGATAGGTGCGGTAGTGGTTGGATCAGGTCTAATGGCACTGGGGGGTGCCTTTTTGACTCTTTCAGCCTTTGATAGTTTCTTTTTTGGGATGGTCAATGGCCGCGGTTGGGTTTGCATTGCCCTCGTTGTCTTCGGCGCCTGGAAACCCCACAAAGCCTTCTTGGGAGCAATTCTATTTGCGGCTTTCGATGCCTTTCAAATTCGGCTTCAGCAGAGCAGCATTGGTGCAGACATTCCCTATCAGATATTCTTAATGATGCCCTATTTCTTGTCCATCGCTGCTTTGGTGGTTATGTCTCGGAAAGCAGAGGTCCCAGCAGCACTCATGGTACCCTTCTACAAAGGAGAGCGCTAATGTTTGACATCATTGTGAAGGGAGGAACCTTGCCGGACGGTCGAGTTCTGGATATTGGCATCGAAGGGACAAGAATTTCCGCGATGGAGAATGATCTAAACCATCCAACTGAAATACTTATCGAAGCTCAGGGGGATCTGGTCTCACCTCCCTTCGTGGATCCGCATTTTCACATGGATGCCACTTTGTCCTATGGAACTCCCCGCCTAAACAAATCTGGAACATTGTTGGAAGGCATTTCTCTCTGGGGAGAATTGCTTGAGGAAGCAACCGTTGAAGAGATGGTAGATCGTGGCTTGGACTACTGTGATTGGGCGGTTTCCATGGGCCTGCTCGCTATCCGAAGTCATGTAGATACCACGGCTGATCACCTGAGGACCGTTGAGGCAATGCTCGAAGTACGTGAGCAAGTGAAAGGATATCTGGATCTACAACTCGTAGCCTTTCCGCAAGATGGTTTTTTTCGAGCACCAAATGGACGAGAAAATTTACTCCGAGCTTTGGAGATGGGCCTCGATGTGGTTGGAGGAATTCCTCATTTTGAACGAACGATGGAGGATGGTCGAAGATCAGTCCAGGAGTTGTGCCGTATCGCTGCAGACCGAGGTCTGCTTGTGGACATGCACTGTGATGAAAGCGACGATCCAATGTCTCGCCATGTGGAGTCACTCGCAGCGGAAACCACTGCTCTAGGTCTGCAGGGGAGAGTAGTGGGCAGCCACCTTACTTCGATGCATTCAATGGATAATTATTATGTGTCCAAGCTGCTGCCTTTGATGGCTGAAGCTGAACTTCAGGCAATTTCAAATCCACTGATCAACATCACGCTTCAGGGCCGACACGACAGTTTTCCAAAAAGGCGCGGCTTAACCCGTGTCCGTGAAATGCAGGCTCAGGGGATTGATGTAGGGTGGGGGCAAGATTGCGTACGCGATCCTTGGTACGCGCTGGGCACTGCAGATATGCTAGATGTGGCCTTCATGGGCATGCACGTTGCCCAGATGACTAGTCCTGAAGAAATGGCTCGATGTTTCACGATGGTCACCGAAGCGAACGCTAAGATCATGCATCTTGAGGACTATGGCCTTGAAGTAGGCAAGCAAGCTTCTCTGGTGGTTTTGGATGCCGCTGATCCGATTGATGCTCTCCGCTTGCGACCAGCTCGGTTGGCTGTTATTTCGAAGGGGAAACTGGTGAGTACTCAGCCAAGGGCTGATGCAACGATGAATTTACCCGGAAGGCCTACAATAAAGAACCGACGTCACCCTATTCCCCGGTCCAGATAGAAGATCAGACTCAAGGGGTTTAGGGCTGAAAAATCTACTCAACTTTTCTGCAGTCACCGATTGAGTTGAACAAGAACTACAATCATCAGGCAGCAAAGCCTTTAACAATCATCACCTTGAACAATCCTTATTTGTGACCTCTCCATCAGGCATTACCGTATTGCAGAGTCTTGTAGTTGATTGACCCTGAACAGGTGAAGCTTCTTCATCCAGCGTAGTACCCGTCAAATCCGCACCGTTCAAGTTAGACTGGTAGAAGGTGGCTCCGATAAGCTTTGCATTTTTTAAATTGGAGCCCATCAGATTGGACTCATAAATTTCTGTGCCCATCAGATTGGCTCTACCAAGGTCAGCATTTTCAAAATTTGCATACCAGACTTTTGCCCCTTCCAACTCAGCATTATTCAGAGTGGCGCTAACCAATTCCACTTCGATCAGGTTCGCACCCGTCAGATCAGCATCTTTTAGATTAGAATAATTGAAGGTCGCATTTCGCACTGAAGAATTTCTGAGGACACTCATCCACAAAGTTGCGCCTGTCAGATCTGCTCCCGAAAGTGTAACACCCGTTAGATCAGCTCCAGTTAGATCTGCGCCTGTCAGATCCACCCCGGTCAGGTCTGCGCCTGTCAGGTCTGCTCCAATGAGTTCAGCTCCGCGCAGATTTGCAATCACTAAATTAGCTTTTCTCAAGTTAGCTCCCAACAAACTCACATCATTCAAATTTTTGGAATCAAGATTTGCTTGGATCAAGTTACAGTCATTACAGATGCGGGTTGTCAGCAATTTTTGAAGATCGAGTTCATCGTAGGCATAGATCGGACTGGTAACCAAAATGATCAAAATCAAGCAAACAAATCTCGCAAAAAAAGACGCTGTACTCAGTTTCACTAGAGGATCCTCGCCAGTAGATAAAATAATTTTTTGAAGTCTTTTCTGAAAAATTGCTGACGTTGAAGCCTAAGTGTTGTTTAGTTTCTGGATGAGTAGCTTCAATGAAATTTCCAATATAACTCTCTATTTAATAAATCACCGTATTTGAGGATGCAGTCTGGCAAAGAAATATCTTAATAAACAGTTGAGTGATTTGATCTGAGTAGTGAAGATCTTACCTTGGCGGTACAAAGCTAAGGGGATGAGATTTTCATGGGTTTTGATAAAGTCTGCGTCATAGCCCACGATGGCAAACCGTTAACTTGCTTGAAAAGCCTTCTAGCTGTTTTGAGCGAACTGTTCTCAAAAATAAAGCCAAACACTTTGCCAAAAGTAAACTCTATCACCCACAAATCCAGAATTTGGACTTCTTTTAGTGATAAAGCTGCAGAGTTTATGGAGATCAATGAAGGCGCAGGTCCCAATCTTGATTGAAATCACTTGTAACCGCACAGCAGCCTACGCGAGCCAGTAGGAACCTGTTTTTTGATGCACCCCGAAGATTCTGCATGTAGCTATGAGTCCTTTTCCTTTAAGGTGTAGTTGTTGATCCTGCTCTTTGAGGGCAGTGGGGTTGCCTCTGCGCAGTGTCTGAAAGATTCTCCCACAAGCCTGGCAGCGATAGCACTAGAACTCTCGATTCTTACTAAAGAGGAGGTAGTCTGGGTCGGAACAGTGAGGGCACACATCGTTAGGGCTCCAAATCTCAGGAATTACTTCTTTTGTTCAAACTATACTATTGCCTCAATTCCCTAAATTCTAAATGATTGAAATTCATTGTTAACGTAATTCCATAATGAAATTCTTAAAAGTCTATTTTGATATGAAAGAAATGTTTAGTGAGCTTGCTTAGAAACTCCTCATGATTCCAATGCCAAAGCGGAATTTTGGTTCTTTTTGCTGGAACTGCTTGTCTTGATCATTAGCAAATTCGAGTAATCGAATGCTCGCTTCCTGATCATTGATCTCTTCACTCTTTACAGAGTCGACAAGCTTATCCCCAACGAATACATATTCTGAAATGTACTTTTCCGTTCGGGTACCATTATCGTTATAGATTGATTCTACCTTTGATTTGATGCAGTTCCATTCCTCCAGGAAGCTTGGGGAAGAACACTCATTGATTTGAATTTCTTGAACTGTCGGTCTGGTGGTGGTGCATCCGTAAACTAGAAATAGAAGAGAGGACCAACAACAAATTCTGATCATTGAGTTCATTCAAATATATTCTCTAAAATGTTTGGGCAATATGGCGGTGGGATTACATTATTGGACAGTATTTTTGCGGGAAGAATAGAAGCAGTCGTTGGAGTTCCGTTAACCTCGACATGATTGGTCCCATAAATTCTTCAACCAATGCTGTATTATTATCAGCGTTGCTTTTTTCGCGCTTTACTTGTCTTTTGGCCAGATCTTCCTCTGCAATTTTCTCTGAAGGATAAATAATTAGAGATTGATGATGGTTCTCATCGATTTTCCACCAGATGACGTCTTCAGCTGTGGTATCTCCACTGACAACCTTATTCATGTTTGCCTGCAATTCTGCAGGTGTTGGGACAACATTTTCCCAACACCACTTCGTGTAAACTGCAAATTTCATAGGTAGCTGCTCTATCTGTTTAATCAGTAGTTTCTCAAAAAAACCTACTTATAAGTCAATTAGGAGACAATTGCTAGATTGAGTTGGCTCATGCATAGACAGCTTGCCGTAAGCCCTTGAGATAGCCGATCGCGAAGAGCCTACCAATTTCAGAGTAACCGAAATTTTGATTGCTGTCTTCCCCCATCGTGGGAACGTGGTCGGGGCGACAGATGCCATCGTAGCCCACTTCCTTGTAAGCCTGCATACAAGCAACCATGTCGGTCTTGCCGTCATCGTGGAAGGTCTCAACAAAATCAGTGGCCTGTCCCTGCACATCACGGAAGTGCACAAAGAAGATCTTCTGTTGCTTACCAAATTTACGGATGACCCCGGGTAGATCACCTGTCATCAGCGTGAAGTTGCCCTGACACAGAGCGATGCCACTCATCTCGCTCGGATGCAGGTCCAGCAGTCGCTGGAAGTTGTCGATACTGTACATGATCCGGGGCGTGCCCTTGACCAGCCGAATTGGGGGATCGTCTGGGTGCATAGCGAGCTTGACTCCCGCAGACTCCGCTTCAGGAACCACGGAATCCAGGAAGTACTTCAGGTTGTCCCAGAGTTTCTCTTCGGTGAGGCCGTATTCGTTCTCATAGGGATCCGTAACATCTTCGAGTCGAAACTGGGTCACCAGCGCCCCTCCACGTGAGGGTAGATTGGTGGTGGTACGAATCCAGTTGAAGATTGGCATCCACTCGTAGCACCAGACTGGAATCTCCAGCTTTCCCATGTTGCGGATCAACTCGATCACTTGCTCAATCTCCTGGTCTCGTCCCTCAATACCGAGTTTGACCTTCTCCATCGGCGGTCGGTTTTCCAGAGCGGCCAGGTAGAACCCGGTCTCCTCGTAGCGTTTCTTCTGGGCAGCTAGCTTATCGAGGCTCCAAGGTAGTCTTTCCTTTGGAACCTCCAGCCCTTCGCTCCAGTCCATTGCTCCCACGACATCGGTCACCCCGCACTGCTTGACAAGGCGGATCAGGCTCTCCTGATCGGGCTGAAAAAATTCGGCAATACGGATCATTTCAGGCTCCACTCTGCTGGGTTTTTTTCCATTCTTCGAATTCCTGCTGGGCTTCTTCGGTCAACGGGTAGTACTTACGCAGATCTCCACCTTCGGAGAGCTTCAGCTTGGAAAAGACCTCCCAGTCCTTGTGCGAGCCGGCGTGAGCAATGATGTCGTCAACGAGCTGTAAGGGTACGACAACAACGCCATCGTCATCTGCAATAATAATATCTCCCGGGAAGACCAGTCGATCTCCACAGGCAATTGGACAGTTGACCGAGAAAGGAAAGATGCCGGTCTGAATGTGATAGTTGGGTGTGAAGCCACGAACCCACATGCCCAAGCCAGTTTCCAGTGCTGATTGTGAATCACGAATCACTCCATCGACAATGATACCTTCTCCTCCCTTGCCTTGGAGATAGGTCAGCATCATCTCACCAAAGACTCCGCTCTGCATGTCTTCCCGTGCATCCACCACCACCACATCTCCAGCCTCTGCAAGGTAGAGAGCGTGTCGGTGAAGTTGTTTTTCCACTTCCTGGTATTCTGATTTGTCATCATAGTAATCCTCACGAATGGGCATGAACTGTAGAGTAATTGCTGGACCACCGATCACTCGCCCTTTCTCCTGGGTCACAGGTCCGATAATGTGTGAATTACGGATGCCTGCCTTGTGCTTGAGTTCGGCGCTGACCGTCGCGCTGCCGATCTCCTTGAGTTGTTCGATCTTGGCACGTTCGGGTCGTTGAAATCGTACTGGGTGAACTTGGGTTTCCATAAGAATTAGCTCCAAAGGCGATCGTGGGAGTCCAGAACATTCCAGCTGTCAGTTGAGTCAAAGAATCCGCTGAGTTCCGGAGTGGGAGGATTGAGGTGCGCTTGCACTACTTCTTCGTTTAATTCGATACCAAGGCCTGGGGCTTCCGGAACTCGAATGTGGCCATCTTCCACCAGGGCCTTGCCTTCAAAAGTCACCAGGTCTTCCCACCAGAGCAGATCGACAGAGTGCATTTCTAGGGCGACGAAGTTCTCGGTTGCTGCAGCGCAGTGGACGTTAGCCATCGCGACGATGGGAGAGCCAGCCTGGTGCAAGACCATCGGCACCCCATACTCCTGAGCCAGATCACCGATGCGCTTGGTCTCCAGAATTCCACCAGAAGTAGCCAAATCTGGATGCACGTAGGAGACACAGTCTTCATCGAGCAGGGTCTTGAATTCCTGGCGCAGGTAGATATCTTCACCAGTACAGACTGGAGTCTCAACGGCGTCCTTGATGGCCTTCATCTGCTTGGGGAACTGCCAAGGTAGCATGTCTTCATACCAGGCGAAGGTGAAGCGATCCAGCGCACGACCAAGCCGAATGCAGCTGTCGAGGCCAATGTGACCGAAGTGGTCAATGGCAATTGGAATGGTGCTGCCAAGCTGCTCACGGATCACCCGAGCGTATTCGGTCAGGTGTTCGATCCCTTTCTGGGTGATTTGCGTAGCGGTGAAAGGATGCATCAGGTTGGGATTAACGGCAACGGCTGGATCCTGAATCAAAGTGCCTTCGATGCCACGCAATAGGTTGATGCCAACATCCATCTTGAGGAATTGGTAGCCCTTGTCGATGCGAGTCTGCATGCGAGCCGCCATCTGCTTGGAGTCCTGTTCTGAAGGAGTGTCGGCATAGACCTTGATTCGGTCACGATACTTCCCACCTGCTAGCATGTAGGAGGGCACTCCATAGGCCTTTCCAGCGAGATCCATCAGCGCCATCTCCACACCACAGACTCCCCCTCCTTGACGTCCATGAAACCCGAACTGCTGGATTTTGCGGAAGACTCGCTCCACGTTGCAGGGGTTTTCTCCAAGTAATCTACTCTTGAGCATCAGTGCGTAACGAACACTGGCGCCGTCTCGTACCTCCCCGAGTCCTGTGATGCCTTGATTGGTATAGATCCGCAGCAGCGGCCAACGCCAGTTGTCGTGACCCACGATGGCAAAGCGGAGGTCGGTGATTTTCAGTTCAGATGGCCGTGAATGGGTTTGAATGCTCATATGTTTCCGATGAACAAGAAAAAGAGAATGGAAGTTTAGCTGACCATGCCTCGTGCATTGACGGGAACGGTGGCTTCAACCTGATCCTGCCGAATCAGGTTGACTCGATCAAAGAGGTTGGAGACCAGACAGACGTGGTTCGGGATGATCCGAACCTTCTCTCCAATGGCAGGCTTGTTGGCACAGGCTGAAAGATCGATCGTGCCGTGTTCTTCATTGAGGGTTGTGATGATCGCGTCTGGATATTCGATCAGGTGACCCATTCCCGGGGCATCACAACGATCTGAACCGAGGGACTTGGAGCCAGTATCGACGACAGCCCGATTCTCGGTGGGGCGACTGACCACGGTTGCCAGAACTGTCAGTGCACAGTCGTCCAGCGTGCCGAAACCATAGCTGGCCATCATGCGGTCACAGTAGATGTAGGTCCCCGGCCGGTGCTCCGTTACAGCTTTGACTTCCGCAGCTTGGTAGTAGTTGGGAGTTCCTCCGCTGGAAATGACCTCTGGAGCCAAATGATTCTCCGTCAACAGCTTGCGAGCATCTTCGAGCCATTGATCAACTTCGGCCACACAATTGCGTGGGGGATAGGTCATCAAGCCAAGGAAGTGTAGTCCGGGTTGTTCTGCAATGAAGCGAGCTAGCTTCAACGCCTCCTCTGGAGTCTGGACCCCACATCGCCCTGCTCCTGTGTCACATTCAACCAGTACTCGCAGTCGGTGCTTGGGATTCTGAAACTTGTTGGCGTAGCCTTGGGCCACGGTTTCATTATCAGTGACCACACTCACCCGGATGCTCTCGTGTAACTTGGCCAGTCGCTCCAGCTTGGCTTCTCCCACCAGATTGTAGGTGATCAGGATGTCCTGGACTCCCCCTGCTGCCATGCTCTCCGCTTCTCCCACTTTTTGACAAGTGATTCCACAGGCCCCGAATTCGACCTGCAAATTTGCGAAGCGATGGAGCTTGTGGGTTTTGATGTGGGGTCGCAGCGCAAGACCGTTGGCGTCTGCATAACCCTGAACACGCAGTAGGTTGGCAGAGACTTTTTCCAGATCGATTAACACGGCAGGGGTGTCGACATCACTCCAGTTGGGCATTGGAAATCCTGGCTGAGAGTTGTTGGAACAGGTCAAAGGCAGGGAGCACCGAACATTGCTTGGTATTCTCTTGGTCTCCTGTGAACAGTGACATTGAAAAAGCTACAGGATGCGATGACCCAACATTCTGATAAATGATTTGGAATTCGGAAGCTAGAGAAAAGAATCTGGATTTGCAAGTTTCCCAAGCACAGTTCTTTCCGAACAAACAGCAACCCGCTCTTCAGCACTCAATCGAAGAAGCCTGCATCTTCTAGAGCCAGATATTGTGCAGCTGCTTCTGGAATCAGGTCAACGCCCATGCCCGGTCGCTCGATCACGTCAATCATGGAGTTCTTTACGATGGGATTGGGCAAGCCTTCCACGATCTCATACCACCAGGGATCATGTCCTGTTGGGTATTCAAAGGCGATGAAGTTGGCGGGCAAGGTTGCACAGACTTGAATCAGCGCTGCCAGCCCCAAGACACCGTTGCCTGTTCCGTGAGGTGCCATCAGGATGCCGTGCAGGTAGGCGTATTCGGCAATCCACTTCAACTCAGCGATTCCACCCACATCTGCCGGATCGGGTCCCACGACATTGACCGTGTGTCTTTCGATCAGATCCTTGAAGTTCTGGCGTAGATAGATCTGTTCGCCGGTGTGGATTGGGGTGGACGTGGAGTGGGTCAGGTCTCGATAGACATCAGCATTCACATAGGGAACGTAATCCCCTGTGAGCATATCCTCCAGCCACATCAGGTTGTAGGGTTCGACCGCTCGGGCAAAGCGTAGCGCATCGGCAGGCATCCATCCGGGACCACAGTCGAGGGCGAGGCCTACTTCATCTCCCAGCACTTCTTTCATGGCAGCTACGCAATCGACTAGTAGTGTGAGTCCGCGTTCCGTCAAGGTCCCCTGATCCATTTGCCCGTGGAAGGGACTCTGCGCTGGCTGTCCATAGAAGAAACGATCGAGCTTCTTCATTGGCGAATGGAAGGCGATTCCCTGCTTGACGATATCAAAGCCCTCGGGAAGTGATTTCATCCATCGACAGTTCTCCGCCATCGCCTCCGGAGTCCACTCTCCCATCGGTCGACGAATTGAACCATTGTAGGTGCGTACCTGATCCCGGACCTTACCACCGAACAATTTATAGACAGGCACTCCTGCCGCTTTTCCCGCAATATCCCAGAGCGCATGCTCAATGATCGAGACTGGTGCACCATAGGGTTTGAATGAACCACGTTGTCGGATCTTGAGCATGCACCGCTCAACATCAGTGGGATCTTCTCCAATCAGTGCTTCCCGAAACTGCAGGACCCATGGTTTGAGGTAGGGCTTGTATTGCTCGGCTTCTCCATAACCAGAAAGCCCCTCATCCGTGACAATCCGGACAACGGGATTTTTGCCAATCAGTGCGCACTTTAGATCCATGATCTTCATTCCGCTCCTTTTACCTGAATGCTTTTGGAAAGACGGCTAAAACAATTTTTTTGGTAGCCTTCAACAAACAACAAAGACCTAAATATCGTCAGGATGGATCATCCCTTTTTAAGAGTGAATCGAACGATTGAGACGCATTCGACTGTACGATGATTTTTATGATCATTTCTAGACGAATTAATCACTTTTTTCTATTAGCCATCTCTTGTTTTTTCAGTAATTGTCAGATTCATCTTCAACTCAGAAAAAAACAATCATACTGATGCAGCATAAAATTTAGTAAAGAATCGAACCAAAAATCTTGCAAACGCAGCAGATAAAGAAAATGGTACGCAGATTCAAAAAGATGAGGAACAAAACCAAGGTTTGAATTCTTGTCAATTTTTGGGGAACCACATGAACACGAAGTCAGTTCGTCGCTCTTCCGCCTTCCTCACGGTGGATCTGGAGAGAGATGGAAACAGCTTGGTCAACCCTTTTGCGCCACCAAGAGTGATGGGTTACGAATGATTGGAAAAGTAGTGAAGGGCAATTGCTGTGCGGTGATTGCCGTGGAATTTGAAGGTTAATTTCAAACGAGAAAACGAATGACAGGCAAAGTAGATCTCCTCCTCAAAGGCGGGCGAGTGATGGACCCCAGTGTGGGCTTGGATGCACACAAGGATGTCGCTTTCACAGATGGCAAGATTTCTGCGATTCTGGACAGCAACAGCCCGGTTGAGGCCAAGGAGGTTCAGGATGTTTCGGGCTGCATCGTGTGTCCAGGGTTGATTGATCTTCACACTCATGTCTACTGGGGTGCTACGGGTCTTGGGGTGAATGCGGAGGACATTGCTGGGCGCAGCGCGACAACCACTTTCATTGATGCCGGCAGCGCTGGGGCTGGTAATTTCGGTGGACTCAAACACTTCATCGCTGACAACACCGATCTTCGAATCCTCGGATTCATCAACATCTCTTTTGCGGGTATCTGTGGTTTCAGCAAGAAAAAAGCGAATCTTTTCCCTGAGTGTGAAGATATCCGCCTACTAGATACCGACGAGTGCCTGGAGGCAATTGAGAAGTACCGTGATAGCATTGTTGGGATCAAGGTGCGTATTGGACGCTACGCAAGTGGCAGCGCTGGTATGACGCCACTCCAAATCGCCCGGGAGGTTGGCGAAGAGACGGGTCTGCCGTTGATGACCCACGTAGATTTTCCACCACCGGATCGGGATGATGTACTGAATTACCTGCGCCCTGGAGACGTGCTAACTCACTGTTTCCGACCCTTCCCCAATGCACCTCTCTATGGCAATGGCAGTATTCGGGAAGCCGTCACTCGTGCCCGAGAACGTGGGATCATCTTTGACCTTGGACACGGTGGGGGATCACTCTCCTTTCAGGTCAGCCGGAAGATGCTGGAGCAGGATTTCCTCCCGGATACGATCAGCAGCGACGTTCACTTGATGAGTGTTGATGGTCCGGCCTTTGACATCTTGGTGACGATGTCCAAGTTCCTCTGCCTAGGAATGCCTCTGATGGACGTGATCCGGGCTTCCACCACTCGTCCTGCGGAAGCGATTCAACGACCGGATCTGGGCAACTTACAAGTGGGTAGTCCCGGGGATGCAGCGGTGCTGAGGATTGAGGAAGGAGGCTTTGAGTATTATGACGTCAAGAAGGAACTGTTGCTGGGTGACAAGCGCATGATCGCAGAAAAAATGGTGGTCAAAGGAAAAATCTGGAGATAACCAAGGAGTCGATGATGGAGAAAGGTTTTTTTGTCTATGCTTGGGATCTGGCAGAGGAAGGCCCTCAGGCAGCACTGGAGAAGATCCAAGGACTTGGGGCCAATACGGTCTGCCTGGCTTCCAGCTATCACGCCGGTAAGTTTACCCGTCCCCGGGCCAACCAGAAAATCTACTTTCCTGTGGATGGTACGGTCTATTTTGAACCGAATCGTCAACTCTACAGAAGCATTCAACCCAAGCGGAATCCGGTCTTGGATCAGTATGATTTCTTTCGGGATTGGTCAAAGTACAACAAGGACTTGCGACTCAAGGCCTGGACCGTCTGCACCCATAACAGTCCGCAGGGATTGGAGCATCCGGAACTTTGTGTTAGGAATGCTTTCGGAGATCCCTACATCTACAATCTCTGCCCGGCGAATGACGAAGTGCGGCACTATGTGCGGGCGCTGTGTCAGGACCTCGCATCGATTGAGAGTGTGGAGTGCATTACCCTAGAGACTCCGGGGTACCTACCTTTCTGGCATGGCTATCACCACGAGTTTGGCTTTGTTCCACTGGATTTTCAGGCACAGGCCCTATTGGCGCTGTGCTTCTCAGCGGATACCAAGCGCAAGGCGAGTTCCTTTGGGGTGAATGCTGACAAGCTGCAGGAGTGGGTTGTAAGACGACTAAACCAGTTCTTTGTTGCTGGGGTCTACCCGAAGGACTCGATGGCGATGCACTGGTTCCTTGCAGACTTGATCCAGGAACCTGATCTGATGGCCTATCTCCGAGCTCAGGAGCAGATTGTTTCTGAGTTGATCAAATCGGTTCGGGACGTGCTGCCCAAGCATGTACGCCTGAACCTGATCCCCACAGTACAACGTCCAACAGCAGGTTGCTGGGTTGAGGGAACTGGATTGACGAAGCTATCAGAGCTCTTTGATGGGGTCGATTCCTGTGCGTATCAGAACGGTGCCGATGAAATCTTCATGGACTCCTGGGATGTGAGACGCCGTGTGGGCGATGAGGTTTCCCTGAGCTTCATCTTGCGACCGGCGCCTCCCGATTTGGATAGCAAGGCCCAACTACTCAGCGCGGTGGAGCAACTCAAGACGCTTCAACCGTGTGGGATCAGCTTCTACAATTATGGTTTTCTACCAGAACCCAACCTGCTCTGGGCTCAGGAAGCCTTTGCCTTGTTGGATTTATTCACCCGATGAAATATTGATTCACCTGTCGACAAGAAAGGGAAGGTATGCAGCGCTATGCAGGAAAGAACGTGCTTATCAGTGGAGGAGGTTCTGGGATTGGACACGCCATCTGTCTGAGGTTAGCCGCAGAAGGAGCCAACATCATCCTGATTGACAAGGACCTCAAGCGGGGCCAGACCGTTGAGCAAGAGTTAAAGCAACAGAATACCAAGGCGCTCTTCGTTCAGGCCGATATCACCAGTGCAACTGATGTGGAGAAAGTTCACAAAGAAGCGACCCTTTTCTTCGGTACGATCGATGTGCTGGTCAACAATGCTGGGGCGGCTTTCGCGGAGAACTACTCGATGACTACGCTGGAAAACTGGAATCAGGACATCGCCCTAAATCTGACTGGACACTACATGCTGACGCGCCTCTTCCTGCCAGATATGGAAGCCCAAGGCAAAGGTGCGATCACCAACATTTCTTCGGTGAATGGAACCCAATCTTTTGGCAACCCCGCCTACAGCGCAGCCAAGGCTGGTGTGATTTCTTTTACGCAGACCCTGGCAATTGAATATGGTCCAAAAGGCATTCGCGCCAATGTGGTGCTGCCGGGCACCATTGAAACACCGGTCTGGCAGGCTCGTAAGGATTCACGACCTGAGGTTTTTGAGTTGGTGAAGAGTTGGTATCCAGTTGGTCGAGTTGGTCGACCCGAAGATATCGCTGCTGCGGTTGCTTTCCTCAGTGCGGATGAAGCGAGCTTCGTCAACGGGGCTTCCTTAAATGTCGATGGAGGTTTGACTGCTGGGAATTTCCGGATGATCAAAGACATCACTGGAGAGTAGCAGCTACGACTCCTGATGGACCTAAGGCGTGAGTGTGAGAAGCATCAATTAGAAGAAAGATATTTATGAATCTAAATAATCTAAGTGTTCTCGATAATTCAAAATCTAGATCCATCAGTCCGGAGAACTTTACCGGTGGGAAGGGCCAGGGTGGACGAGCCACCACGGGGACAGGTGAGGACTGTGCGAGGGATCTTGGTCCAGGCTGGAAAATATCTCCTTCCGTCAAAATCCAAGGTGGGCAGACCTTTGAGTTGGCTGTGATTGAAGGTCCAGGCACGATCGAGCAAATCTGGATGACCCCCACGGGCAACTGGCGCTTCAGCATCCTACGTTTTTATTGGGATGATCAAGATTATCCAGCTGTGGAGTGTCCAGTAGGTGACTTCTTCGCTTGTGGCTGGGGTAAGTTTGTGCCGGTTTCCTCGCTGGCAGTCTGTGTGAATCCAGGGAGCGCTTTCAACTGCTATTGGCCAATGCCTTTTGCCAAGCAATGTCGAATCACACTTGAAAACATTGGTGACGAGGAGATGACACTGTACTATCAGGTCAACTACTCTCTTGGTGAGATCAGTCCACAGGCCGGCTACTTCCATGCTCAGTTTCGCCGGGTCAATCCGTTGCCCTACAAAACAGACTATACAATTCTAGATGGAGTGCAGGGAAAGGGACGCTATGTAGGAACTTGCGTGGCTTGGGGAGTCAACAATTCGGGCTGGTGGGGTGAAGGTGAGATCAAGTTCTTTCTTGATGGAGACAAGGAGTTTCCCACAATTTGCGGGACTGGTACCGAGGACTACTTCTGTGGTTCCTATAATTTTGAAAACAAGGAAACTAAGCAGTACGAAGAGTTCTCCACAGCTTATGCGGGCCTACCTCAAATCCTGCGTCCGGATGGCGTGTATCGTTCTCAAACTCGCTTTGGCATGTACCGCTGGCACATCACGGATCCCATTCGTTTTGACGAAGATGTCCGTGTAACCATACAAGCGCTTGGTTGGCGCAATGATCGGCGCTACCTGCCGCTGCAGGATGACATCGCCTCAGTTGCCTACTGGTATCAAACTTTGCCAAGTGAGCAGTTCCCCAAGTTGCCGGACAAGGATTATTTGGAGATAATTTAAGTGTTAAACGTGGTCTTATGCCTTCTTGCCTAGGCAGAAAAAGTGACTTTACCCCCCCCCACCCCAGGAGTACTTCTGATGCAATTTGGTTTTTTGTGAATCAACAGCAACAAATTCATCTACACACAAGCACTAGAGTCAATTATCGTATAGTGTCTATTATGCTCCAAGCAGATAACCTAGTTTGTAATTGTGATCAAATTATCGTTCGAAAGTACACACAGATCAATTGCCTTTAAAATTTCTAAATTTTCCTGAGCCTCAGCATGGAAAGTAAAAGGTGAATCAATATTCGTGTGCCAATCTTTTAGGAATTCATACCACACATCAGAATTTGAATCGTTTTCGAACTTTTGAATTACTTTGAAAGTTTCACCTACAGGTGCAAAAAACAGCGTACCCTGATTTACTGACATATGTAATCCATCAAATTTTAATGTTCCTTTATTACCCTCAATCCTAATAGAATAATACGGAGATTGTGAAGAATAAGCTGCATGATAATTACAGATGATGTTATTCTCAAACTGGATTACTGCATCAATTACTGAATTAGATCTATAATTTGACCAGGACGGATTTGTCCCATAACAATAAACTGATGATACTTTGAAACCTTTGAGAAAAGAAGAAATGATGTCGAAATGGTGACATGTCATTTCATAAAGTACAGGATGATGAAAGCTACTTAGATTTCCAACTTCTTGGCGATTTTTAGAGTTATGAAAAATTATTGATTCAATCTTGCCAACCAATCCTTCACTAATTAATTGAGTAATACATTGTATATATTCATGGTAGCGCATTTGGTGGGCCACTGACAGTACTACATCTCTAAGTTTGGCTAAAGAAGCAATTTCACAACTTTTGTTGTAGCTATCTGTTAGTGGCTTTGCTACTAAAATCTGACTTGTTGTAGGTAGAGAATGAAATGTATGCTCGTAATGCAGATGTGATGGAGTGTTAATCCAAACAGAGTCATATGATGAAGAAGATGCTTCATCAATATTTGTGAATTCCTGAAATGTAAGATTTGGAAAATGACCTCTGAGGTGTTCTATACTTTTATTGTTTGGATCTACTATTGAAAGCTCTCTAAACCAAGAAAATTTTAATGCTGATTTGATCATTGAACGGGTAACTGATCCAGCACCAATAATTAGTATACGCATAGATTTTTATGGTGCAATTCTTCAAGGGCTAAATATACCATAAGGAAATAAATTAATTTTCATAAATAAAAAATGATGCAAATTTAAAAATAGAAAATTTTCTAAAGAATTAATTATAATTTGAGTGCGCCCAAAATTCTTCGATATAAAAAATTTTAAATCTTAAATTTAATGCAATATATTTCCATATACTTACTTGAATTTTTATCAATCAAGAATTAGGATAATTCTTTCAAAGTTCTATTAAGATAGAACCAGGTGATCAACGCTCCACTTACCGTTGTAAGGAAGATCCCTGCCCAGATGCCATTCAAGCCGTAACCTAGCAAATCTGAGAAGAGCCAAAAGAAGATGACAGGTGCAACAATGAGCCTGTAAATACTAAGGATCATGCCAAACATCGGCTTCTTGAGGCCCTGTAAGACAGAGGTTCCTAGAAAAATGGTAGTGTACGCCGTGAGCAATACTGCCTCAACTCGCAGCAGAGTTGGGCCTACTTCAATAATTTCCTCACTGTCAGTAAACAGTTTCAGCAAAAATTCTGGAAAGCAGAACAGGAGGATTCCTCCGAAAGCTGTCAGCAGTAATGAATAGTTAAAGCAAGTTCTCCAGGTCTGATTGACTCGTTCCAGGTTATTGGCCCCAAAGTTAAATCCGGTTAGTGATAAGGCTGCCGTGTTAAGACCTATAGACGGTAAAAGCATTACCTGAACAATTCTGGTAGAAACCCCATAAGCTGCCACTGAAGTTTTCCCAAAATCAGAAATAAAATGTAAAATCACATAAAAATTTAATGAGATAAACAAGATACTTAAACTGGCTGGAAATCCCTGCTTAACCAAATCAACAATAAGTTTTACTTGTAGAGAAAACTTTCGAGTACTTAGATTTCCTCCCAATTTAGATGAGAGTAGCTTTACAGATAAATAAGTAACGACTCCCAATTCAATGAGGACTGTTGAAATCGCGATTCCTTCTAGTCCAAGAGCAGGAAAAGAACCCCAGCCAAACAAAAATAGTGGATCCAATATTATATTGGCAAAAAATCCACAGATTAAGGCGTTCCGATACGACTTTGTGTCACCCTGAGCATTGAGCCCGCTGTTGATCACGAATGCAAAGATAAACGCCCCACTGCCGTATATCAGCCAGTTCATGTAGTCCAGAGAAAGCTCAAGATACTCTCCACTGGCTCCCATTCCACGATACAAAAATGGAGTAACGAACAGCCCAATAGCAACAACCACTGCGGAAACCACGAATGCTAATGACAGCGCTTGAGCCATCAAACGACTGGCTTGGTCATCGTCCTCTGCTCCCAGTGCGTTAGAAATGAGCGCACTGGCTCCCTGTCCCAAACCAATGCCCACTGCCAATAATCCAATAAATGGGATCAGTGACAAAGAGAGGGCTGCGAGGGCTTCTGGAGACGATTGACCTGCCCAAAAAGTATCCACAACATTGTACATGGTATTGAAGAACATCCCCACGCTCGCTGGGATGGCAATTTGACGTACAAGTTTTGGGATGTGTTCGTTACCTAGATCCATTCAATCTCAGAAAATAGAGTTAATTGTATCTTTCATAGACTCTTTCCAAGAATTAACAAATAGAATTTTATTTTCTCAATCATTCAGTATGAGAAATGTTTAAAGTTCTAAAATTGGTGTTCAATTGAGGAGTGTTTTCACAACAGCTGCACTTTCCAAGATAGATTTTTCAAATGGAATTGGCTCCCAATCAAACATTTCAATTGTCTTGGAATTGTCGGCATGGACTGAGCTGCCAAGAAATCCCAAAAGACCTTTTGCTTCTCGGTCAAAGATCGACATGATTTTGATTAGAAAATCTGGCGCTATTAGTGTGCTCGGTCCTTTGTATTGGGCCTCTTTCAAAAATTTAGCACCATTCGCGAAGCTCTGCGGGATAGTGCCCGATAAGATGAAACGATGATTTGCTGCTTCTGGTTGTGTGAGGGCTTGAACGTGTATTTTGGCTACATCACGCACATCAACCATTGTGAAGGCTACATCTGGAACAAGAGGTTGTTTTCCGCTCAACATTTGCGCCAGCACTGCCAGCGACTGTCCTTCAATATTTTTTCCAAGAGGAGGGCCAAAAACGCCTCCAGGAGCACAACAAGTTCAAATTTGTTTTGATCGGTTCGGTGCTTTACGAAATCCCAGGCAGCTCTTTCTGCCAAAGTCTTGCTTTAAGCATATGTGCTGACATCTTTTGTACTAACGTCTGTCCAGTTCTCAGGCGTGAAGGTCCCGCTCTTTTTGTCTCCCATCATTGCCACAATGGAACTGGTCAAAATAACTCCTTTGATATTTGCTTGATTTGCGGCTTGAAGAACCCACAAAGTACCTTGGACTGCCGGCTCAATCATTTCATTTTCTTACTTGGGATTGGCAGTTGATCACCAAAATGTTGTTGAGATCGCCATGTATCTTTACTGGTCGAAAGGCATTCAAAATGTCTCGCTGAACTAGATATTTAGAAAAGCCAACATCGCAAAAACTTCATTTTATCGGGAGTTTGATAGTGAAGATAAATTGATGGAATTGGCGATTAAGATGTATTTCGATTGGTTCAATTGCCTGCTGGCTGAATTAAAACTAGATGGCAAGCCAAGTGCTGAAGTTTTTGGGATGATGATGGACTTGATTCTGGATGATCGGAGTGAAGATATTCCACCCGGTTGTATGCTTGTGAAGATTAGGGATGTTCGGGGAGACAAACTTGTTCCAAAAGCTTCTGTACAGCTTCATTTATGCCAGAAACAGCGAATGAAATTGATTGAGCATTTTATCATTTGTGGTCAACAGCATGGTGATTTTACGAAGGAGATCAGCATTCCTACAGCAGTAGCTTACATTGATAATCAATTGTGCAATGCCCTTGCGCTAATGGCTCGAGGTGAGCCCTCGGATCGAATCAAGGAGTTCCCTAAAATAGCTTTTTCCCCGTTGTTTATCCAAAAAACATAATTTTCTCTCACCTGTGAGTAGTACTGAGTCAGAATGTAAGCACAGCCATACCACAGGTAGTGCACTTCTCTTCACTAGCGTAGTACTCTCGATTGGTTTCTTCAGCTACACTATTTCCGAAATGAATAACCTGTTCTCTTTCGGATTGATCACCGGGTTAACGATTCTTTTTTCTTTTCTAGCAGATCTGGTGATTTCACCGGCTTTGATGAGCAGGCTCTATTCAAAAAAGCAGAAGAAATCAAACACGGAAATTCTAATCACTCAGTAATTTTATCATCAAATTATTAACTCCTAGCTAATTTTATAAATAAAATAATGATTTCAGTATTTTGAAATTTTCATCACTTGGCAGAATTATTGGAGAGATAAAAGGGTTCATAATTCATTGAGTGCATATCTAGCTCTCATCTTTTCTTCCCTCCCAAAAGATTCATCATGCAAAAGTGGAAAAAATCTGTCGATCACAACATGGAACGATGGGGATACTTGGTTGTGCGCTTTCGTTGGTTGGTGATTGCGCTGTCTTTACTGGTAGTCGGGGGGTTTGCGTCGCAAATGCGCCACCTCTATTTCGATGCTTCCAATGAAGCTTTCTTCAAAGGCGATGATCCCATTCTTGTTAATTACAACTCTTTCCGTAATCAGTTTGGAAGGGACGATCTAATTCTGTTGGGAATCGACACCCCAGAGGTCTTCAATGCCGAGTTTCTGAGGAAACTCCAGGCGATGCAGGATGACCTGGAACGCGAAGTTCCCCATATTCGAGAAGTCAACAGCCTGCTGACCGTCAGATCTACCAGGGGTGCTGAAGATGAGTTGATTGTCGGTGATCTGATCGAAGAGATTCCGGAGGATTCACAAAGGCTGGCAGCCCTCAAAGAGTATGTACTCAGCAGTCCAACCTATCCAAATTGGGTGATCTCTCCAGATGGACAACTAACAACAATCACACTGGAACTGAATCCTTACGTGCTTCCCGAGAGTGGAGAAGAAGACTTGCTTGGGGGCTTTGACGATACCGCAATGGATGCTAATTTGATGGGCGGCTTTGATGAAACAGCAGCGACTGATGGCCCTGATATGCAGGCAGTTACCTCCGTCGAAGAGAATGAAGCGATTATAGCGACCAAGGCGGTGATGGAACGCTACGAGGGTGAAAACTTTCGTACTTTTATCTCTGGAGGCCCAGTCTATGGTTCCTCCATCCAGGACTCGATGCAGTCGAACCTGCCCAAGTTTTCGGGAATTTCGATTGGGCTGATGTTCCTGCTGTTGCTGGTCTTGTTTCGCCGAATTTCCGGGGTACTGCTGCCAATACTTTTGGTAGTATTGAGCATGGTGGTAACTCTTGGATTCATGGGAGCCTTCGGTCGTCCGTTCACAGTCATTAACCAGATCCTGCCTTCTTTCATACTGGCGATTGGGGTTGCGGATGCGGTGCATGTACTGACGATCTTCTACCGACACCGGATGGTTGGCAATTCCAAGGGTGATTCAGTCGCCTACGCTCTTAGCCATTCAGGGCTAGCCATTGTGATGACAAGCTTCACCACCGCTGGAGGTTTGTGGTCCTTTGCCAATGCAGCCTCTGCTCCGATTGCCGATTTGGGGATCTATGGAGGACTAGGGGTCTTAGCGGCAATGGCGCTTACACTGACTTTGTTACCTGCAGTTTTGGCAGTACTACCTGGTGGGCCACAACCTCTCTTTGGTCGCAAAGACCTAAATCAAGCTGAACATGCTCCCTCCTTGGCCGACCGTATATTGAGCAGTTGTGGAAAACTAGCGGTCAACCATCCCAAGCAGGTGATGATCGGTTGCGGTGTGGTCGTGATGATTGCTGTGGTAGGCATTGCTCAACTGAGACCCTCTAACTGGCCGCTGCGTTGGTTTCCAGAAACTGCTGAATTCCGACAACATACACAAATTATTGATTCTCGCATGGGTGGCTCTTCCAACATCGAGGTGCTGCTCAATACCGGAAAATCTGGTGGGCTTTATGAACCAGATTTCATGAATCGCCTCGATCAGTTGAACACAGTAGCCACTGAAGAACTCCAATTTCCAAAAGGTGAGGTTGTCGGCAAGGCACAGTCGGTTTTGGATGTGTTGAAAGAGTCTAACCGTGCATTGAACGAAAACCGAGCAGAGTTTTATGCCGTTCCTCAGGCAAGAGATCTGATTGCCCAGGAGATGTTTCTCTTCTCCAATAGTGGTTCGGATGATTTGGAGAAGTTGACTGATGTCGGTTTCAGCATGGCCCGACTGAGTCTCTACATTCCAAATCTGGATGCCATCGATTCAATTGTTTTCACGGGACAACTCGAGGAGAAGATTCAAAGCATTTTCGGGAACACGATTGAGTATTCGATCACAGGGATCGCCCAGCTCTGGGCAGGAACCATGACCAACGTGCTCAACAGCATGCGGAACAGCTACATCGTCGCCCTGATCCTCATCACCGGCCTGATGGTAATCTTTCTAGGGAGTTGGAAAGTTGGCTTGCTTAGTATGATTCCAAATCTAACTCCTATCCTGATCACCCTGGGCCTAATGGGGTTTTTCGACCTGCCACTCGATCCCTTCACGATTCTGATCGGCAGTATTGGCATCGGGTTGGTTGTGGATGATACCGTACACTTTTTGAGTGTCTTTCAACGATATTTCGACCGCTATGGAGATGCAGCTCAAGCCATTCAGGAAACCATGATGACAACTGGAAAAGCCCTGCTTTTTACTACATTGATTCTTGTCGGTGGCTTTGCTTCCTACATGGCCGCAGACTTCGTCAACATCTTTGCCTTCGGCATGCTGTTGGTAGTCTGTATTGGCTCAGCCCTGATCCTCGATGTTCTTGCAGCACCGGCGTTGATGATGTTGGTCTATGGCAAGCAGTCTTCAGGGGAACAACCACGGGCCTATCAGAAAGAGAGTGATTTTGCAGCACTGAACTGATTGTTTCCAAGCTGTTTTTCTCCACCAATTTTTTGAAAAAGCAGTCATTTTTGAATCTTTGAACCCTAACTTAATAGAAAGGCTACGATGAATAAGTGGACAAGTCTGGTTTTAGGAGCTTTCCTGGTGGGGGCTAGTACCAGTGCCTGGGCCCTGACAGCAGATGAAATCATGCAACGAGTCAACGACCGTGAAGATGGCGACAACATCGTCATGGAAATGCAGATGGTGCTGATCAACAAGAACAATAAGCAGCGTGTGCGGCGCATGCAGCAATATCGGCAGGACAAGGGGGAAGACTCCCAGAGCGTGATCTTTTTTGAAGAACCCGCTGATGTGCGCAACACGGGCTTTCTGACTTACGATTACGATGACGAGAGCAAGGATGACGACCAGTGGATGTATCTGCCAGCGCTTCGCAAGACCAAGCGGATTGCCGCCAGTGACAAGAGCGGCTCCTTCATGGGGTCAGATTTCAATTATTCCGATTTAACTTCCTACAATCTCAGTGATTACAACTACAAGTTGCTCAAGGAGAACGACAAGGTCGATGGTTCCGATGCCTGGGTGATCTATTCCGAACCCAAAAACGAAGACGTCAAGGAAGAGACTGGTTACGCTAAGAGCGTAATTTGGGTACGCAAGGACAACTATGTGGTCGTGCGAGCCAAGAACTGGGTCCACAAGAGTCCCGACATCAAATTCTTTGAATTCAAGGATCTTCAACAAATCGAAGGGGTCTGGTTCCCTTCTGAGATCAAGGCCCAGCGACGTTTCGGCAAGGAGGTCGTGCACATGACCATTCTGCGTCAGCAGAACATTCGTCTCAATCAGAATCTGGAAGACTCTCTCTTCAGTCAGCGTAGGTTGGAGCAGGGACTTTGAGGACATTCCAGAAAGGTGTTTTTTGGCTTGGTTTGTTTCTCTGGGCTGGAACCGCTGTTGCTCAGGAAGAATCACTGGATGAACTACTTGAGGGCTTTGGAGATTCACCTAGCTCTCAAGAAGAATCTGTGAATGAATTATTAGATGGCTTTGAAGAGCCGGAAGCTTCTACGAATGAACTGCTTGAGGGCTTTGAAGAGTCTACTGAAACTCCCGATGTCTCAGAAGGTCTGCTGGACGGCTTTGAGGAAAGTTCATCAAGCGTTACTGCCCCAGAAAGCCTCTCTTTGCCAACGGGTCTGGCAGGATCGACAGGAATCAACATCGCTTATGCCTATGCTCAGACAGAACCTAATCCTGATAAACCAGATTATCAAGGGTTAAGAAAACTTCGTCTATATTTGCAACTGGAGTATCAATACGATCTTACTCCTAGCACACGTTTTTTCGTGGATGGCAAGGCCTCCAGAGACTTGGCCTATCAGTTTCTGGATCGCGAAGAATACTCAGAGGACTACCTGCAAGCTTACGAACAAGAGATTGAACTGCGGGAAACCTTCCTGTCAACTGCTCTGGGTTCCGACATTGGTCTAAAGTTTGGTCGTCAGATCAAGGTCTGGGGTAAGGCAGACCTGCTAAGCGTGGTTGATGTGCTGAATCCAACCGACAATCGTGAACCCGGACTGATTGATATTGACGACAGCCGCCTACCCGTCACAATGACCCAACTTGATTACTACACCGGGGACTGGAACCTGAACCTGGTCGTCATTCATGAGATCCGTTTTGGCAAATCCCCGGAATTTGGCAGCGAGTTTTATTTCGCAGATGCTGAAGGTCCACCAGAAGAAATTCCAACGGAGTCCGAATACGGCATAGCCTTGAATGGTCACTTCACGGGATGGGATCTCTCCTTCTACGCAGCCAGTGTCTACAACGATCAAGGTCGAGCGGATGGTAGCTTCCAGCCGATGCTAGGACTGTTTCCAGACAAAGTAGTACACGACCGCTTGCAGGTAGTCGGAACTGCCTTCAGCACCGTCGAGGGTAGTTGGATCGTGCGAGGAGAAATTGCGGATGTTCAGGGACTGCGTTTTACCAACTTTTCGAAGACATTCTCACGGCAGGATCATGTGCTTGGTGCAGAATATTCAGGCATTCCCGATGGTGCATTGAGTTTCGAAGTAGCTTGGGAATGGATTCGTGCGTTTGACCCAACACTAGAAGACGCTCCCAATGAGAAGGAACAGAGCAAGGTCACGACTGCGATCCGTTTTCAGCAGGATTTCCTCAACCAGACGCTCTCCTTCAACTTGATCGCCTTCCAGTTTGGGGAATTTGGTTCATCTGGTTCATCCCAGCGAATTGGACTCGATTATGATTGGGCTGATGGTTTGAATGTTGGCGGCGGAATTTTGCTCTATCACGAAGGGGACACATACTACTCAAAACGCATCGCAAATAACGATCGTCTCTTCGCAGATCTAAAATATTCGTTTTAAACCCTGCCCTTTTTTTTGCGGTTAAAGTTTCTAGTTTATCGAAGTCCTTTCAACTCTCTCACGAATTTGTCGGATGGATGAACCAAACCCCCGATTTTTAGAAATCTTCTTTGAGATCTTCGAGTCTCTTCCCCGACAAGGTCCAGGCAATCTGGCCTCAGCTCGGAAGGCTTTACGCCTCTGTAAGAATCTCCCAGAGACACCAGAGATTCTTGATTTGGGTTGTGGAACAGGCAGCCAAACCTTACAGCTAGCTGAGCTAACTCAAGGATCAATTATCACAGTCGACAACCACGCTCCAAACATTGAAAAGCTGAACCAAAAACTCGCTCAGCTCAGTCTAACGGATCGCATTCGGGCCGAAGTCGGAGACATGGCAGAGCTTACTATGGCTCAATCAAGTTTTGATCTGATCTGGTCAGAAGGAGCGCTATACAACATCGGCATTCAGCGGGCACTTTCAATTTCTGCAAGCCTACTCCGAAATGGCGGCTATTTGATATTTACAGATGCGGTCTGGTGTAAAGACAATCTGCCGGATGCGGTCAAAGCCATTTTTGAGAGTGACTACCCTGCAATGGGCTCAGTTGCAGATCTGGTCGCATTGATCCAGCGTAACCCTTTTGAGTTACTGGATCACTTTCCTCTGCCACCAGAAGCCTGGTGGGATGATTTTTATACCCTGATGGAACGGCTCATCGAAGAATCTCTTGAGAAATATGTTGATGATCCAGAAGCTTTGGAAATCCTGGGGCAAGTTGCTTTAGAACCAGCCGCACATCGAAAAAACTCAGATTACTATAATTATGAACTTTTAATTACGAGGAAAGTTTAGTGCCTACCAGTAAATAACGACTTAATGGTTTGGGCAACACCACACTCTTTCAGGGCAAATCCATAGGTGCTTGCCCAAAGACTTTGGCGACTTTCGAGTGATTCACACTCGCCACATGCGCTGGAGTAAGCGTGGTCCATGACAATGAGTCCTTGAGGTTCTGGCTACAGAGGCAGACAAAGAGTGTGATCAGTAAACCGGCACAATTGTTAGTTTCCATCGGCACAAGTCCAGCACAAAAAAGTGTCGGTCACTTCAGCGGAGTTCTGACAACGATAGGTCCATGCAACTTGTTAGACGCTTCGTAATCCAATGGGGTTCAATCTCGAAAGAAACTCTGGGAGTTCGACAGAGTCGAGTATCGATTGCGATATTTGATTGAGAATTTCTTTGCCAAGCTCAAGCAATGGCGTGCAATTGTCATCTGTTAAGCTCAGCGAGCTGGTGCCTTTCTCGATGGCGTCTTCTAAGTAGTCACGGTCATTTGACTAAATTGATGACAGGCCCTAATTTTTCAACAAAATAGTTTCTAAAGGCAATTATGAATGATTCATACTTCACCTCATCTGTCCTAAGTAGTTTTATAGATTATCTTAAAGAAGGTTCTGCATTTTATATAATTGCTGGAATATTTGCGTGTATTGCATATGGAATACTCTATAACTCTTTAGCTCATGATAAAAAAATAGCTAAAGATAACCATCAATATGCTGAAATTCTTTCAAGGGTTTTATTTGGTGCAATTTTTATGATTGTTGGTGGTTTAAATGGATTTTTTGACTTTATTCCAGGTGGTCAGAAGTTGGAGTGTGAACCATGTTCATCGTTTATGAATGGATTAGATGCAACAGGATATATGTTCCCGTTCGTTAAAATTTCGGAATTTGTAATCGGTGGGATGATTTTGTTTAATATGTATACTACGCTTGCTATCGTTTTAGCTTCACCAATTGTCATTAATATATTTTTATATAATTTATTTTTAGATCAAAGAGGAATTGTAGAAGCGACTGTTTTAGTTGTTTGCTTGCTTTACATGACTTGGAGAAGGCAATCAAATTTTGTAAAATTATTTGTAAGATAGTTGCTCATTTTGAGAATAAATGATTTTTGAGTTCACTAAACACCAGTCAAAATACTGTACTAGAATACGTACTGAAAAATAAAAATAATTAAATTGCATATATGTTTAATGACGTGGAGTCGGAGTGACTACGAAGTTCATGAGCTAGTGCTTGGACGTTATTTATTTTATGAATCAGTAATTTCGAAGAGACTTCTAAAATTGTTGGGACTCACTGTAGCAAAGCATTCTCCGATGTAGCCTCATTAAGTAATGCCACAGTTTGAACTTAAACAACAGGAAACTTTTCTTTCAGTGGACACAGATTGTTCAGCCAATCGATCACATTCCCACTCCTTTGAGATAGAATCTTCGAGTTCCCTATTTGAGTGGTTGAGCTTTTCCACATCACATAGTTTGAAAAGTTCGTCGAAAAGCCTGGTAACGATAGCGTTCCCCATATTCTTACAGAAAAGGATCTAGTGTGGATGAGCACATTGGGGACATGGTACCATTAGATCTCCAAATTAAAATGATCACTTGATTTGTCGAAACTGTGCAATCGTTCCGATTTCTCTGAATTAATTCTAAATAAAATTTTCTGAGGAGCTTCAACTATTGATTGATCGAAAAAAAATTTATAGATTTTATGAGAAAACAAGCAAGAATTATTCTCAAAATATTTTCTATGAGGCTGACACAAAATACCAAAAAAATATTTTAGATAATATTAGAAAATATTTAAATCTTGATACAGAATCCAAATTAGCTTCGATCGGATGTGGAAATGGTAGTACTGAATCTGCTTTAGTTAAAATTTGTAACTTAAAAGAAAAGGTTTTGGTAGTAGATTCAAATGAAAAAATGTTAGCTTACACTAAAAAAAATAGCTATTTAAGACCAACTCTAATGGACGGATTAAAATTTGTTAAAGATCCAAATTTTCATTACGATAAGTGTTTGCTTAAAGAAGTTATTCACCATTTTTCTGAGAATGAAATTTATGAAGTTTATCAGGGAATTTACAACCAGTTAGCGGAAGATGGAACTGTATTAACAATCACAAGAAATCAAGAAACTGAATATCCTTTTTTCTTAGAAGCAATCGAAAAATGGCAGCAAATACAACCACCCATAGAATTATTTATAAAAGCGCAAGAAATTTCTGGATTTGAAGTTACTTTAGAGAAAGTAAGTTATAGAATGTACGTTTCAAAGAAAGATTGGGTTGATATGTTGAGGAATAGATTCTGGTCACATTTGTCAGAATTTGAAGATGATCGTTTAAACAAAGGCATTACAGAAATTGAAGAAAGATACAAAGAATTTGAAACTCTTTCTTTCAATGATTGTTTAATCTTTTTGATAGGCCGCAAATTTCCCCTAATTCAATCTGACTCTTTACAGGACCTATCATCAAATAAACTCTAGATCGTTAGAAGACTATCGTTCTTTTCAGAGACAAATCCCTTTTTCCTTCCCCCATGGTGGAACAGTTCAAGGACTACCAGGCACTAAGCTCTTCACGATAATCAGTGGCAACGCATAGAACATCTGCTCCACGACAGTGTTGGAAACGTCGAAGTTACTGCCAAGAACCATTCCTACTTGTTTAGGGGGTGTCCTACCGTTTTCAGGTCGGTATCCCTTGGCGTGACCTGGTCTAGGCTCTGGCAACTTTTGGGTGATAAACACTCGTCAAATGTACTGGAGTAAGCGTAGCCTCTGGCATCGGATCTTTGAAGTTCACGCTGCCGAATTAGACACTAAGTATGCCTAGATCGACAGCACTATTATTCGAGCCCGTCGAAACAGTGAGGCTTAAAAAAAAGTGGTCGTAGCCCAAAAGGCATCGTTCGCTCCGGTGGAAGTCTGACGACTAAAATTCATGCAACCTGCGAAGGGCTAGGTAATCCAAAGGGGGGATCTGAGTTTTGGTCAAGTCCGTGATCTGCAGGGTGCTGAAGGGTGCTGCTACCAGCTTTTTTGCATCAGATCAAGGCCGTTGATGGCAGACAAATCCTAAGCTCCCCAAGGCTGGCTCTTGAATCGCCTGAAGCAGCGGCAAATCGATGCCGATACACTTATTGAGAGCTGCTTTGCTAAACTCAAGCAACACCGGGCAGTTGCTACCCGTTATGATAAGCGATCCTTTGATGTTCTTGGTAGCATTCACTTGGTAGCCGCTGTTATTTGGCTAATTGATCGGATGCTCCAATTCCAATTAAATAATTTTTCGCTTAATAAAGTGGAAGTGATCACCAAGTTTCTACTATCCAAGCCTTGCTTGGTTTTCCACTAAGAATTTTTCAGCAGACTTCCCCCCTCCAACTTGCTCTCATATTCCTCCTGTAACTGTCGTAATTCCAGAATCACGGCTCTGATGTCTGCGGAATTCAGTACGTTGACTTCAATATTCTGACCCTGATGAGAGAGCCGCTGGCGACGGTTTCGGTGAGCCTCAGAGTGAAAATCTTGCACTTGATAGACTTTGATTGGGCGACTGAAGCCTTTCGGCGTGATTTCATCAAAAGGCAAAAACTCAACATCCCCATCCAACAAACGCATTGTCGGCTCAGAAACCAAGATTTCGTTATTTGGTGCCATACTCTGAAGACGGGCTGCCAGGTTGACAGGGCTCCCCAAAGCTGTGTAGTCCAATCGTTGGTCTGACCCAAAGTTCCCAACTGTGCAATAGCCTGTTGCAATTCCCATCCTAACATTCAATCCTTCTGGAGCTCCCAGTCGATTCCAATATTTGCTCAATTCATTCACACGTTGTCGCATTCGCACAGCCATTTCTACACATTTCAAGGCATCTTCGGTTTCCCCGTCAGAATTTGGATCCCCAAAGAACACCATCACAGCATCTCCAATGAACTTGTCAATGGTGCCTCCACACTCGATAGCGATAGTTGTCATCTCTGAGAGGTAATTGTTGATGATACGCGCTAATTTTTCTGGCTCTAGTGTGTCAGATAAATCTGTAAAGCGAGCAATGTCAGAAAAGAAAACTGTCAGGTTTTTGCGCTGGTGTGTTCCTAAGTCGCTGTGGGTGTTTGCAAAAATACTCTCATAAATTTGTGGAGACAGGTACTTTGCCAGTCGCTTTGCCAGCATCTCCAATTGGTTACTTTTTTCTTCAATAACATCTTGATCTCTCATTCTTTGCTCAAGCAACTCCTCCTTCTCTTTACGGAGCTGCATCTCAATTGTACGGTCCACAAACTGGCCTTGAACACCGTTAAGATATGAAAAGCTATCGTCATGGGTCTGTGCAGACAGTAACGAATAAACCCGAATTTCTCCTTCTATTTCAATTTCTATTTGGGGAATCAGAATAGAGCCATTTTCGTTCAGTCCTGTCACAAACTCATCGATCTGCCTGCCAGGTAGTCCAAGTTGTTCTAATACATCAGGGAAGTAAGCATTCGAGACGTTGCCTAAGATGGGAAAGAATTTTTTAAAGTTTTTATTTACCCGCCGAATTTCCAGATCTCTGTTGGCAAAATAGGCAGCTGTGATCGCGTTTCTAAAATTGAAGAAACTCAGCTCGATAATATTGTTTTGGTTGAATAACTCTTCTAGGTTCATCGTTTTCCTACTTTGCAGCAAAATCTGCATCAGGCCGTTTGGCTGTAGAATTTCTTCTTCTACTAAGTTTGCCCGTGATAGCTCCCCAGGTAGTCACGCAGTAAGGAGTACAGTAGGTTAAAATGATTTTCCAAAATACTGGCCACTCACCACGCAAGAGAATGTCATCACCATGATTAATTGTTGTCAAAATGGTGCCAATAACTAGCGCGGTCAGAAAGGCCTTCTTCGGGGTTCCATGACCAAATGCTAGCTCGAACAAATCATATTCAGTTCCACGATGTCTGAGTGAGATGTGCATTGAATTGCCTTGTAGCACTAAATTTCAATTGTTTTGAATGGCCGGCACTTGTGGATCAAACAAACCCATCACCTGAAGTCGATTTTGGAAACATACGCCACTAGGAATCAATTCCTTATTAAACATCACATAACAGAAGCAATGTAATACTTCATTCAATATTCTAGTGAAGGGCTAAGAATGTGTCTGCTGCTCAAATTTCATCGATGGGCGGGGTTCTAATTCAAACAGCTCAATTCCTCAAAATTGAGCCAAGCCACCCATTCGTTTTACTCGATCTTGAGGGGATATGATTTCGGAAATCTTGGCTCCAAAATTTTCTTTACTTACGACCAACTCACCACGGGCGACTAACTTGCCGTTCACAAAGATATCAAGATCTTCGCCAACAAAACGATGAAGTTCAACAACAGATCCTTGCCCAAGAGAAATCAGATCCTTGATATCCATTCTGGTTCGTCCAACCTCGAAAGTCACCTTGAGAGGCATTTCCATCAGAAAGTCTACATTCACATGCGGTGGTGGAGTTTCTTCTTCTTGAACAAAAAGATTTGCATCAATAATGTCGGGAGGGTCGATGTTTTCCTGAAGAGAATCCTCGAGGTTATTACCCACAACAAGGGTTCCTTGCAATGGTTCTTTTTCGCTGTTTGATTTCTGGTCTTCTTCCCCCACATTTTCTGATAGTGGAGAGGGAGCATTTATAGTTTTTTCACCATCAGCAACTTGATCAGGCTGTGTCTCCAGAGTCTCAATTGCTTGGCTATTTCCTGAATCTTGGCGGAGCCCCGCCAGATTAGAGGGTTCAGGAATATTTTGGAAAGCCAGACCTTCTTGAAAATCGGTTCTTTGAAAGTATTCATCAATGTGACTAACAAGCTCGGATCTTACCTTTTCGTTGAGTTGTTCAAGCAGGTCAGCGGCAACTTTGCTTGCTGTTGATGCCCTCTCACTCATCGTAATACTTCGAACAAAATATAATGCTGAAAGTGGTTTTTTGTCAGAGGATGTTCTCTAAAAATGTATTGGGTGGCAACAGAAGGGGCTCTTCTTTGGTAATTCCTTGAGCTCTAGCAACGGCTGTATTGTCTAGAGTTCAATTCTATGCACCAACTGATCAATCCATCGTATTACCTGAATGCCGTCAGCATATCGTGCGCCCTGCGGAATCTCTTCCTCTCCACGAACCACACGGCTAAAACAACGCAACTCTTCGGTCAACATCCCAGTGAAGGGTTGTGAACGTGTCTGTATCTCCAAGCTCATTGGTGGATGGTAGCCCTGATCCCAGAGTTCAAAAGGACGAGGATTGGGAGAGATTCGTCCCATCCAGCCAGTTCCGTAGATTTCCATCCGATCAAAGCCCTCATGCGACATGGAATCTGGGGTCATGAATCCTGCGGCAAAGGTAGCAATCCGACCATTACTCCAACTGAGCTGTGCCAGCGCTAGGTCCATCACTCCCTCGGTGTTTCGATGCTGTTGTGCCTGGAATGATTTGGGTTCCTCGGCATTTACCAGTGATTGCACGCAGTATAGGTCATGAACCATCGTCAGTAAGAAGGGATTCTCGTCAGCATAGTGAGTTGCGTGAGAGGTGGGCCGCATCCTATAACAGGAGGCATAGTCAAAGCCACCACGTTGCTGACACTGGTACTGAAGCTCCCGAAACTCACTGTTGAAGAGCAGGATGTGCCCCAACATCAACCGCTCAAGTTGTGAAGTATCCAAGGCTTGTAAGGTCTCTGCTTCAGCAAGGCTGGGGGCTATGGGTTTTTCCAGCAGTACAAAGGCATCAGTTTGCAGAAGTTGCTGGGCAAGGGGGACATGTGAAGCGGTTGAAGATGCAACGATCCAGGCATCCACATCTATATTTTCTTGGTGACAGTTCTGGTACTCTCTCTATATTTTCCAACTCGGGTAGTCTCAATCATTTCAGTTTATGAAATTCAAGATTACCTGAGTCTGATTAACAGCACTAACGGGCTGATCCTTCCATATATCACTCTGAACCTAGCGGTGAGCGTATTGATCATGCGTAGCATTTTTCAACTGATTCCGGGAGAGTTGATTGACTCTGCCCGGATGGATGGAGCTGGACCTTGGAGAACTCTCTGGCTGATTGGGATCCCCCTGGCTAAGAACGGGCTGGTCGTGATCATCATCGTCAACTTTGTGACTGCTTGGGGAGAGTACCTGCTCGCAGCAACACTGACCAATGATCAGGAAGTTCGTACCATGCCGGTAGTGCTTGCCTCTGCTCAGGG
>JACLAD010007244.1_pt1 | contig 37390 bp, 32 predicted proteins | sample 8027901 | NCBI WGS metagenome assembly JACLAD01 (sample SAMN15725071, study PRJNA655200) | protist metagenome | isolation source: fluorescence activated cell sorting (FACS) single amplified genomes of... | place: Spain: Blaines Bay Microbial Observatory, Mediterranean Sea | collected 2016-07-05 | reverse complement strand
GGTTTTCAGGCGGTTTCTTCTTCGTTCGTTTCCTCTTCTCCACCCTCTTCTTCTTCTTCAACAGCTCCTTCTGCTGTGAAGTGAGCATTCTTAATCTCGATAATGCTCAGACCGAGGCGTCTTTCCTCAGGATCAATTTTGATCACACGAGCCCGCACTTCTGTATCGACTGGATAGAAGTCCGTGATCTTATTCTTAGGAACGCTGCCATCAATTTCTGAGATGTGAACCAGTCCCTCAACTCCCTCTAGAACTTCCACGAAAATACCGAAATCAGTGATATTGACTACCCGTCCGACTACCTCTTGATTCAAGGGGAAACGATCGTCCAGATTTCTCCAAGGATCTTCCGTCAGCTGCTTGATCCCCAACGAAAGACGCTCTTGCTCAACATCAATATTTAGGACCTTAACTTCGATTTCCTCGCCTTTGCGAGCGATCTCTGAAGGCTTTCTTTGGCGCTGAGCCCAGGAAATATCGGATACATGGACGAGACCATCAATACCTTCATCAAGCCCAACAAAGATACCGAAGTCTGTAATGTTTCTCACTCGACCAGTGACAACTGATCCGATGGGGTATCGGTCTAAAGCTAGTCGCCAGGGATTCGGTTCGGCTTCTTTCATGGACAGAGAGATGCGCTTGCGTTCCACATCGATTTCCTTGACCACAGCGTCGACCTCTTGACCAAGATGCACCACCTTGGAGGGATGTCGAATTTTCTTGGTCCAAGACATCTCGGAGACGTGAATCAAGCCCTCTACACCTGGTTCCAACTCAATAAAGGCACCGTAATCCGTGAGGCTAACAATACGTCCTGTAATTTTAGTTCCAGCAGAATAGTTCTCGGAAACTGATTCCCAAGGATTCTGAGTCTTCTGCTTGAGTCCCAAGGATACTTTCTGCTCATCTGGGTTGTACTTCAGAACAAGTACTTCAACCTCGTCCCCAATGCTAAACATTTCTGAGGGGTGAACGATACGTCCCCAGGTCATATCCGTGATGTGCAGCAATCCGTCTACTCCGCCCAAATCCACAAAGACACCGTAGTCGGTAATGTTCTTGACGACACCAAGAATATTTGCACCTTCATGCAGAATTTCGAGGGTCTTCTTGCGCTTCTCTTCTCGATCAATTTCCAACAATGCTCTTCGGGAGAGGACAATGTTTCCACGCTTCTGGTTAAACTTGAGAATTTTGAAGTCGAAGGACTCACCCAGAAGTTTGTCCAAGTTGCGTACTGGACGAAGATCTACCTGTGAACCTGGTAAGAATGCTTTGACACCAATATCGACGGATAGACCACCCTTAATTCGGTTGATGATTGCTCCGGTAACGATTCCATCTTCTTCGTAAATTTTGCCAATTTTCTCCCAGACCCTAAGCTTCTCAGCCTTTGTTTTGGAGATGCTCGTGATTCCATCGTCTTCTTCCAAGGCCTCAACATAAACCTCGACCTGATCACCAATATTGGCTGTCAGGGTGCCTTCGGAGTTCTGAAATTCTTCGGTGGGGATCAGACAATCTGATTTGAAGCCGATGTCGACAGTTACGTAGTCCTTGCCGATAGTAGTGACAACACCGGTGATGATTTCTTGTTCGCTGATGCCAACAAGGGTCTCATCGTAAAGCAGGTCAAAGTCTTCGCTTTCCTCAAAGAAAACGATTGGTTCAAGTTCAGTAGAAGTGGAGATTGATTCGGTCACGAAGTAGCCTCAATTTAAGGAAACGGAAGTGCTTGCCGATGCACGACCGGTTGAGGTTAAAAAGCGCGGCATCCGTGCAGGGAGTGCTCCCTGATCATTCCGCAAATAATGGGCAAAAGGAACTTAATATACCTGTCAAATGCTGCTTTGGTCAAGCCGATTCAACGGTAGTTGATAAACTGCATATCAAAGTCGAAATCGGCATCCTTTAATCCTTGGATGACCACCTGTAGATCATCTTTGCTCTTGCCAGTCACGCGAACCAAATCCCCATTCACTTGGGGTTGGACTTTCACTTTCAAGTTCTTGATTTGCTGATTAATACTTTTACATTGCTCTTTAGAAAGCCCCTGTTGAATTGAAATTTTCTTTTTCAGAACTTTTCCAGTTGGTTCGGTTTTTCCGTAAACGAGGCTTTTGACAGGCACGTTGCGTTTGAGCATCTTGGTCAAAAGGATGTCAGTCACGGCCTGCAATTTATACTCATCTTCAGCAGTCAATTGCAGACTAGGTTCTTCTTTGTCCAGATCGATTTCGGCTGTAGAACCCCGGAAGTCATAGCGGGTGGTGATCTCCCGTTTAGCTTGATCAACTGCATTTGTCACTTCTTGAAGATCAACTTGACAGACCACATCAAAGGAGTAACTGGATGCCATAATAAGTACTCATTTAAGTTGTTCGGTCAGCAAACTTTCTGTGAAAGTGCTGCCTTGATAAAGCCGTCCAAATCACCATTCAGAACAGCCTCCGAATTTCCCGTCTCAAAGCCAGTTCGATGATCTTTGACCATCTGGTATGGATGCAGCACATAACTTCGAATTTGGCTACCCCAGGCAATGTCTTGCTTTTGGCTATTTTGCTCATCTTTTTCTGCATTGAGGAGCGCTTGCTCGCGCTCATAAAGTCGAGCTTTGAGGATTTTCATTGCAGAAGAGCGGTTCTTGTGTTGGGAGCGTTCATTTTGGCACTGGACAACAATTCCAGTTGGGAGATGTGTGATCCGTACAGCGCTGTCTGTGGTGTTCACATGCTGCCCACCAGCCCCACTTGCCCGATAAGTATCTACCTTCAAATCATCAGTCCTGATGTCAATCTCAATTTCTTCATCGATGTCCGCATAGACAAATACGGAAGCAAATGAGGTGTGCCTTCGCTTGTTGGCATCGAAAGGTGAAATTCTTACAAGTCGATGAACCCCAATTTCTGCACGCAAACGTCCATAGGCATGTACTCCTTTCACAGCAAAAGTTGCTGATTTTAAACCTGCCTCCTCGCCCGGCTGATAATCCATCACTTCCACAGAATAATTGTGATCGTTTGCCCAGCGAAGGTACATGTTGTGAAGCATAGACGCCCAATCCGTGGATTCGGTGCCTCCAGCTCCTGGATGAATATTGACGATAGCGTCTTTTTCATCGTTCTCCCCACTGAACAGGCTGAAGATTTCGAGACTATCGAGCTTCAGTTGCAGGTTTGTGAGGTTTGTCTGGATTTCCTTAAGAAGATCGGTGTCTTCTTCCTCACGATAAAGCTCTGCGGCGGTCTCTAAGTCATCTTGGAGTTGACGCATTTTGTTGAGGTTTTCGAGCAAATCGCCCAACTGCGCAGCTTCTTTCAGTAGGGTAGTACGTTCTTCGGCAGGTAATTCCCAGAAGTCACCTCGTGAGGAGCGACCTTCCAGTTCTTTCAGATGTTCAGTTTTGGCAGGGACTTCAAAGATACCCTTCTAGCTTGCCCAATCGCTCTGAGATGCCGACGATTCGGCCACTAATCTCTTCGCTCAACATGGTGTAAACCTTTCAACGATTAGAAAATGCTGTTTAAGAATAAGATTGTAAAACACATTATTATCAAGAAAAATTAGTTCGAACATCAAGCTGAAACCCTCTGGATTAAGTTAGACTATCTTTCGTTTACTCATCCCAGTTACCTCAAACACATCTTTTAAATAATGCGATTCATCCACATTATTGGCTTCATATTGCTCTGCCTATCTAGTTGCCAGTTGCCTGTGATCACCGGCAAAAACAACTTTTTTGATTATCGAAATGAACGGGTAGCTATCATAGGTTTTAAGGCGGCCGATAGCGTCCCAGAGAATGTTTGGGATGGAATGCTGAATACCGCCAGGCAGCAAATTCAGGATCATCCAGAGGTAAACCAGGCTTTTTTTGCTAAGGATGCACCAGCTGCTCGAGTGCCCGAATCAAACCTTGCGGTACGCTTACAACGCTTCACAACGACTCTCGCTTTGACAGGAATAGCTGATCGAGATCTGGCTCTCCCTCTTCAGGAGGATTTGGATGCAAATCTGCTATTTCTGCTGCAACTCGAGGATTATCCATGTAGCAAAGATTGTCCGGGAAAACGTCAATTCTTGATGCGATTGAAGCTATTGGATTTTCAGTCTGATGAAACCTTGTATCAGGCTCGTCTTAATTATCAGCTAAACAAGGACGAGGAAGAGACACAGGCACTTTCTGAATTGATCACCAACTGGAATGGGCGTTTGTTGAATCGCTGGGCAGCAGATTTCAAAACTCCCTGGCATCGCTGGCGATACGAAAATCTGAAGCCTTTGGCTGCCAATGCGGGTAAGCCGGAATGAGTGTTGGTCAAAAAATGAACTTCGACTGGATGGGTTATCAACTCTATCTTTTCGATCTTGACGATACTTTGTTGATGACTCGTGCGGCGATTCGGGCAAGTTGGCGCAAAACTCTGCAGCATCCGAGGTTGACAGGTAAAAGTGTAGAGGAGTGGATAGAGACCCTCCGAGGGTTCACTTTACTCTATGGTACTACTGCAGATCAGGAGTATTGGCAAGCATTTGCTGTTGAAGTTACAGGCGAGTTGATCAAACCCCATCCCTTCGGAGAAGAACTCTGTAGGACAAATCGAGAGAACTATTGGCAGGTGCTCCAACCCGCTCCTAACATCCCTAACATCCTCGACCGTCTACGCGAAGAAGGCCGTCAGTTGGCACTGATCACCAATGGGCTGATTGAACTACAAACCCAAAAATTATTTAGAGCTGGGCTAGCCGATTACTTCCAAGAACACGTCTATTGCTCCGATCAATATGCTTGGGCTCATCAAAAACCTTCTCCGCACATGCTGAACCAAGTCCTGGAGAAGTGCGACATGAGTCCTGAAGAAACTGTGTTCTTTGGGAACGCTTCGATTGATGTGCTCGCCGGCAACATGGCTGGGGTGACCACTGTCGCAGTCGCTGAGTTTAATAACCCTCGTGAGCTACGATTACTGACAGCTGATTACCATCTTAGTGAGTGGCCAGCAGAGATCTGACTCAACTTGCATTCGCGATCCTCACAACTGGAACTCCTGCTTTTCTTCCTTCACTCCTAATCAATTCCTTTGAATGAAATTAGAACACGGTTGGCGCATGCCTGCTGAATGGGCCCTTCATCAATGTTGTTGGATCGCTTGGCCATGCAGAGAGGCTACGTTTCATGGCAGGTTTGAAGAAGCAAAGAGAGATGTAGCTGCAGTTGCACGGAGCATTGCCAGTGCTGAAAACGTCAAATTACTTGTTAGAGAAGCAGATTTTGAGGAAGCCACTCAACTTTGTGGGCCTGCTGTGCAGCTTGTCAAATTTGAACTCAGTGACTCTTGGACAAGGGATTCTGGGCCCAGCTTTGTCTTAAATGAACTCAATGAATTGGCGGGAGTTGACTGGTACTTCAATGCCTACGGGAGTCTTGCTCTTCAAGAAGATGGTTCACCTGTTTCAGATCCAGAATTTGCCAATGATCAAACTTTGGCAAAACGGATTCTGGAGAGTGAGGAAATTCCACGTTTGATTGCTCCCTTGGTGTTAGAGGGAGGCAGCATTCATGTGGACGGTAGCGGAACTTTGCTTACCACGGAACAATGCCTATTGAGCCGAAATCCTGGTGAGACCCAACTGGAAATTGAAGGATTTCTATCGGAATTTTTAGGAATTTCTAAGCCAATCTGGCTTGGAGAGGGACTGCAAGATGATGAAACCAATGGACATGTGGATAATCTTGCTTGCTTTGTAAATGAAGGGGTCGTTTTGGCTCTGAACTGCGAAGATTCCCAAGACCCGAACTATGAACCTCTCAAAGACAACCTGCAGCGCCTTCGGTTGGCAACAGACGCACATGGACGTTCGCTAGAGGTCTTTACGATCAATCAGCCGCCTGCAGCTTTTCGAAAGAATGGAGATCGGCTGAGTCAATCCTATTTGAATTTCTATCTAGCCAATGGTGCGGTGATCTGTCCGGCATTTGGATATACGACAGAAGATGAATCTGCTGTGGAAAGACTGTGCAGCTTATTTCCAGATCGAAGAGTCATTCCAGTTTCCATCTCGAACCTGATTCATGGTGGAGGAGGAATCCATTGCATCACTCAACAGCAGCCAGTTGGGCGAAATTCAGTCAGTCCCAAAACATCTTGACTACAAACGTAACCAGCTCATTTCATGGGGTACGTTGCCTAATTCGATGATCCGTTTGATACCTAGATCATCGTGATTGGCTACCACGTCCAAAGGCTGAATTTCTGTATTATGCTCATCACCTCTGCCGACTAATGCCGTGTGGTAGCTCGCGGATAGAGGCATTAGTGCTGCCCCAGTACTCCCCTGTAAATCAGCCTGTCCGTAGCACAGACAAAAGTATGCTTGATTGGGTTCTCCAAGCCAATCAGCTTCTGCATGGAATACAGTTCCTTTGACACCCACCTGAAGCGCAGGCATTCGAAGTCGGTACTTCCGATTTCTTTTCTGAGTGATGGCTGCTGTGACGCTTCCCCTTTCCAAGTTGATTTGTCCACCTTCTTTCTTAAGAATCAGTTGTGCTCTAGCGTAGCTGTTAAGTTGGAAGGCGCTTTGGTCTGGAGCCCCCAGAATCACTTCACTGTCCTTATCCACCTCGACAACCTCACCACTGAATACCTGATCACCAACCTTCAATTGTTTTTGCGTCTGGGCTATTCCACGTAAAGCAAGAACTTGCAGAGTGTCAGCTTGTATTTTGGACGATTCCTGAGCCCTCAGATCTATCGGTGAGGCCAAAGAATTACTTTTCTGGCAAGAACCCAATGCCAAGAGTGAGATAGCTTGAAGGCTTCTCTTCAGCAATTTGCGGCGGTTACAGCAACAGGAATACATAAAATCAATCTTTGAAGACCTGTTGATAAGCACAATAGTCCGTCAAGGCTTTTTCTTCACAACGAATTCGATGAAAGAGAAGCATGGCGTTGGCAATCGAGAAGAAGATGGAGGTCCAGATTGCAGAATGCAACAAAGGAAAAAAAGCAATTTCCAGGACTACACCAAGGTAGTTGGGATGACGAAAGTAGCGATAGAGGCCACTGCGAAGAGCTTCTTTCCCAGGAACCAGAACAATTTTAGTGTTCCAATGCGTTCCCAAAGTCAAAATGGCATGATAGCGAAGACCCTGCCCGATGATGACAAGAATCATTGATGGCCCAGCGAGTTGCCATGAAAATTCCCTATCCAGGATCCAAACTTCCAAGAGCATCGATAGTATCCAGCCACTATGCAGAGCAACCATTACTGGATAATGTCTCGGAAAAAACTCCTCACCACCACTTTCCAGCAAAATTTTGATGTTTTGCTGGCTCCGCTTGAGTTCCCAAAAGCGTTGCAGAACGAGTAATCCAACGAATCCACTGAACAGTAGCGCACTGCTCATGCGGACTTGCGCCACCAAAGGCGTTCAGATTCAGGTGTGCTAAGCGGTTCTTCTTTTGTGGGATTTGCTGGAAGTTCACAGAGCCAGTTTAGCAAACCTGAGGGATCCCAGTGACGAGAATCTTTTCCATAACAGTAACGATCCAAGTCTTTCAAAATGGTTTGAGCATCCGGAAATTCGCTACAGAGATCCGTCCAGCTAGGTTTAGGCGAAGGATGCCACGAGCGAAGCCAGCTCATGAGCGCAATTCTACTGCGGAGGGCATTGCCACTTCGCAGCGCATCCAAAGCATCCTTGTAGGCTTGACGAACTTTTGGTGATTCCTCCTGTGAGGCCTTCGGTGCATTATTTGGCTTGGCTGATTGGGTTTTAGCAGTCCAGAACCAGAGACCTATTGTCCCGGTCCAAAGTGCCAGTAGAACAGCACTAATCGATTGCCAAAGCCAACTATCGGTATTCATCTCTTGCGTAGCTGAGCGCTCCGCAGTGGATGTCGTCACCGTTGTATCAAGGGGTTGGAGTTGGGTTGGTGCAATGGCAGCAGGCAAAACTTCAATAGTCCTTTCTGGTAGTCGTGCAACTTGGGGTTGATTGGTTTGTAAGTTCCACCAATTGATTTCGATAGCAGGTAGCTTTATTTTCCCTGGTTTTGTTGGAACCAAGGCAAAACTTTGGAATCGTTCTCCGGTCACCCAGTGATTGTCATTGCTTGTTTTCACCTCCGCTGGATCAGAATAGATCTTGAGTGATTCTGGCATGCTCATGTTCCACTCAGAGAGTTGCTCTCCAAGTAGCCCAGTTGCCCGCAATCGAATCTGCCGAGAAACTGAATCTCCAACACGAAAGACAGGTGGGTTGGGATCCCATTGTTCTTGGAGCACCATTTCCTGAGCTGGCAGCCACCATCCTTGTGCATCCCTTGGGACCGGGGTAACTCGAACTTGTTGAGAGGGCGTTTGCAAGACTACTCGCTGGGTTTTGGCTCCAAGATGCCGATTCAGACCCTGAAATAGGCTTTGCCCTTTAGAAGCCAGGATCGCTTCTCCCTGATAAGTTAAGGCTGGAATTTCTAGATTCCCACTTTCTTGTGGAAAGATCGCGTATCGTAGGGTGGTGACGTTAAGTCGGCGGCCATTCCGCACTTGCTGTTCATTTTGCTGATCCAGCAATTTGACAGGAACGTTGGGCAGGTCTGGTGGTGTCAGGCTCTCGTTTTCAACCAGAATTCCTCGTTCTAGGCGAATTTCCAAAACCAGCTGCTGCTGCGGATAGACTTGTCGTGGTTCGACCCGGGCGGCTATCTCAATTGGCAGAGCCATTTGGTGACTCTTGCGATCAGCGATCTCCAGTTGGATTTCCTCCGTCTGTTCGTTCCCTAGTTGAAAGGGAGGAATTCTAAGGACTCCAGCCTGGTTCGGCAAAATGGTAAAAATCCAGCGATGTGCTTTGGAAATACTGCCATTGATGATGGACGTTTGGCTTTGAGTGCTCCGACTCAGGATTTTTAGTCCATCCATTTCAGGGATCTGTAAATCTCCATCTTCTTCGGCTTCAACAATCAGTTCAAAGGCTTCTCCTTGTACAAACACATCCCCTTGGACCCATGAACTCAGGGCTGCAAATACGGTTTGATGGCTAAACATCATCAGTAGGAATAAACCAAGCAACCAACGCATATTTTTACCAAAAATCTGTTTCGTGATTTAATTCCGAAGCCTGTCTTCGACGAAGACTCTCCAAGCGCATCTTATTTCGAAGTAGTTGCCCGGGATCATCAGGAACTTTTCGAAGCCATTGTTGAAGCGTTTGTTGTTGCTCTTCATTCTCATTTCCTTTGAGATAAGCTGCTGCTTGATCTGATTGCTCTTCTTTCTCGCTTTCATTTCCTTCTTCAGGAGTCAGTAGATTTTTCTGTGATTCTTTCTGTCCGGTTATCTCTTGATTCTCGGAATCAGTAGTCTCTTTGCCACTAGCTGAACCTCTATTCTTTTGATCAGAGTTTTGTTCACTTAGCTGCCCTGTAGAATCTTCTGATCCTTGAATATCATCAGGTTTTGGGACTTGTTCCGCAGACTTTTGATTGTTTTGCGCAGAGTCTCCATTCGCTGCGTCATTATTTTCTGGCAGCTGATTTTGTTCAGTTGGATCTCCTGAGGATGCAGACTGATCAGGCTGTTCCTGCGAATCTTCTTCACCGTCTTCTGGTCGGTTTGGATTGCCTCCAGATGACTTGTCTTCTTGAAATTGCTTTTGTTGTGAATCCAGTAGCTTTGCCACAAGATCTCTGTTGAATTGGGCATCCTCCCAGTCTGGTTTAGCAGCTAAAGCCTGATCATACGCTTCAAGGGCCTCAGGAAGTTTTCCATTTCGTGCAAGTGCATTCCCTCGATTGTAGGACGTTATTGGACTTTCTTCATTTGACCAATATTGTAGAGCTTCTTCATATTCCTGAGCCTTGTAGGCAGCGATTCCTTGCCACGTAGAGTCATTAAAAGTCTGTGCTGCTTTAGCGGCTTGACCTTCTTCCAGAAGTTCATAGGCACGTTGATTGTCATTGATGAAAAGCTCTCTCCACTCCCATGCTTGACTCAATGATGGCCAACTTGTCAGGACAAGCACAAAGAGCCATCCTCTCCGGAAGATCAGAGCTACCAAGGGTAGTAATAAAACAAACAACCATGGTCCTTCTTCTCTCCAGCGATCAGTCGTGAGTTCCTCCTCTTGTTCCTGAAAGCCCTGATCCTTTTCTTCAAATGCAACTAGCCGGTCCAGATCGCTATCGTCATATTGCACAGGCAGAACCTGACCACCTAGGGTTTCGGCTACAGCTTTCAAGGGAGCCAAGTCCAGCTGAGGAATGACAATGTTATTGTTGGTATCCTTCAGATAATTGCCTTTTTCCAAAACAATGGGGGCCCCGCTAGGAGTTCCAACTGCGAGGACAGTTAGTTTGTGCCTCTGTGATGACAAAAGGTTTTGAAGTGGCTTGACTTGCTGATCATCGATCCCATCAGTAATCCAAACCAAATGGCTATTTTGGATATCAACTTGATTCAGCATTTCAATCACATTTTCAAAGGCTAGGTCTGGCCGACTCCCACGAACAGGCATCAGGCTGGGATGAAGAGAGGGCAATAAAGTACGGATTGTCTCTACATCCTCAGTCAAGGGGACTAGCGTATGGGCATCACCCGCGTACAGCACAATTGCTGTTTGGCCTTCCTGAAATCGATTTAGGAGATCCTCAATTTTGTATCGTGCCCGTTCCAATCGATTTGGTTGTAAATCTGTGGCCAGCATTGAATAGGAAAGATCAAGCAGAATTACTCGAGCCTGATCGCGAACCAGCAGTGGTTGAGGAAGACGTTCCCAAGCTGGTCCCGCCAGGGCAAGTGTGCTTAGAACCCAGATCAGAGCAAAGCCAACTTGAAGCTGCTTTTTTCGGTGTTGGCTGATTTGGGAAGATACAATCAACAAGCGCTGGAGAGGAGGAGAGATCCATTGCGCCCAATCAATCTGGGAACTTTGGATTTTTGGAAGGAACCACAATATTACCCCCCAAAGAGGTAGCAACCAGAGCCACTCTACTCTGAGGAAATGAAACTCTAAAAGAGCAGGAATTTCCATTGATGAAGTCAGTAAATCAAAAGACGACGCAAGTTTTCAAAAAAATTACCAATAATTTTGCCATGGCCAAAAAACTTTGCCAAGCCACCTTGGACATGGAGAAAATATGCGTCAAGATTGGAATTTAGAATTTCGGCTCTTGGAATCTGCTCTGCAGGTCAGGGATTATGTGCAATTGAGTCATCGTCCAAAGAATTTGCAGAGGCACTCACAAACGTCAAAGCCTATACCAGTCAATCCTGGCTGGGAATTGGCTCTTCGAGAAGCTATGCAACCGACGGGTTGAGAGAAGTCTCTCGATGATTCTGAGCTGCCACAATCCAATGTGGGGCTCGTGGATGATGTAGCGGATGAATCGATTGGTGTCCGAGACCCAGTTCCAACAAGCGAAGAATCATCAGCGCAGTCATACCCCAGATGTGATATCCCTCGAATTGGAAGTGATGTGTGAAGTGAGGATATGGTCGCTTCTCATGGTGTTGTCGAAGTTGATGCTGTGTAGGGTCCAAGAAGAATGAGATTGGAACCCAGAAGCAGCTCTCGATTTCAGCCTCATTTATCTTTGGCTCAAATTGATTTGGTATTCTTGCAACAAAAGGCGAAACCAAACATCCATGAGGTGAAAGCATCTGCTCTAATTTTCCCACAAAACGAATCTGCTCTTTTTCTAGCCCAACTTCCTCCCGACTCTCCCTGAGAGAAGTAAAATAATCTGATTTGTCTTCCTGATCCCTTTTGCCTCCCGGGAAAGATACATGTCCTGAAAAGCTTCGGAGCTCCGCAGATCGCTTTGTCAAGAGTAAGGAAGGCTCACCCCGATACAAACTGAGGGGAATTAAAACAGAGGCTCTGTTCGTAACGAGATCGTTGGTAGAGGGATGATGCTCTCTCAGTCGGTCTTCAATTTGTTGCAGCATGAGGTGATTACCGTTGACCAGAAGCTTTTCATGGGGTGAAAAAGAGATCCCGGTTGTTTTTTAGATAGCGTCGAACTGCCTCATGAATCTGCCGTGCGGCTCCCTGACAAGTTTTTGCGTAAGGAGGAGTGAAGCGGATGTTTTTTTGTTGAGCATTGCCGAAAATGTCACGTTCTAAAGAACTGTCCAAAACGTAACAGGCTGAGCGAGAGGATTCCAATTCATTGGCATTCTGCTGGACACAGAGATCTAGTAATTCCACAGCAGAATACGAAGGCAGTTGGAAAAAACCTTGAGCCTCGAGCAGAGAACTGAGTGCGTTGATCGCCGATTGCACGCTCTGCAGGCAGCTTAGTTCCGGGTTGGAATTTTGTAGATCTCGAGCAGTTCGCAAATCATCATTGGACTGCTCCCACATCACCTTTGCACGTTCTAGACTCCGTACTGATGGAGCAATTTTCTGCATGATTGGATCTCCTAATTTTTCTTTTCAGAATATCTTCCAGCAACGTAAAAGGCAATCAATGCTCTGGATTCAAAACCACTGGACAAGGTTTGGCAGGTATCATAACGTAGAGAGCTCAGTGCGAGTGTGGTGGAATTGGTAGACACGCCAGATTTAGGATCTGGTGCAGCAATGCGTGGGGGTTCGAGTCCCTTCACTCGCACCAATCTTGAGAAATGGATTATATTCGCTTTTTGAAAGCTTTTAGCTGAAATTTTTACCAGATTTCCCGTTCTCTGTGTAAAACTCAATTCTACAAAAATTTATGGACCGTATCAGAAGTACAAAATTGCTCTAGCCTCTTCTGATCTTAAATTACTCCAGATCTAGCCCTCATTCTTCAGAATCTCGCTTTCAGAGATCATTCTTCGTTTAGCAATTTTTCAAAAAAGACTTCAAAAATTAATTTATCTACTGGCGAGGATCCTCTAGTGAAACTGAGTACAGCGTCTTTTTGTGCGAGATTTGTTTGCTTGATTCCGATCATTTTGGTTACCAAGCCGATTTATGCCTACGATGAACTTGATCTTCAAAAGTTGCTGACAACCCGCATCTGTAATGACTGTAACTTGATCCAAGCAAATCTTGATTCCAAAAATTTGAATGATGTGAGTTTGTTGGGAGCTAACTTGAGAGAAGCTAATTTAGTGAGTGCAAATCTGCGCGGAGCTGAACTCATTGGAGCAGACTTGACAGGCGCAGACCTGACCGGGGTGGATCTGACAGGCGCAGATCTAACTGGAGCTGATTTAACGGGTGTTACACTTTCAGGAGCAGATCTAACAGGCGCAACTTTGTGGATGAGTGTCCTCAGAAATTCTGCAATGCGAAATGCGACCTTCAATTATTCCAATCTAAAAGATACTGATCTGACGGGTGCGAATCTGATCGAAGTTGAATTGGTTAGCGCGACTCTGAATAATGCTGAGTTGGAAGGGGCAAAAGTCTGGTATGCAAATTTTGAAAATGCTGACCTTGGTAGAGCCAATCTGATGGGCACAGAAATTTATGAGTCCAATCTGATGGGCTCCAATTTAAAAAATGCAAAGCTTATCGGAGCCACCTTCTACCAGTCTAACTTGAACGGTGCGGATTTGACGGGTACTACGCTTGATGAAGAAGCTTCAACTGTTCAGGGCCAATCAAATACAAGACTCTGCAATACAGTAATGCCTGATGGAGAGGTCACAAATAAGGATTGTAAAAGGTGATGGTTGTTAAAGGCTTTGCTGCCTGATGATTGTAGTTCTTGTTCAACTCAATCAGTGACTGCAGAAAAGTTAAGTAGATTTCTCAGACCTAAACCCCTTGAGTCTGATCTTCTATCTAGACTGGGGAATAGGGTGACGTCGGTTCTTTATTGTTGGCCTTCCGGGTAAATTCATCGTTGCATCAGCCCTTGGCTGAGTACTCACAAGTTTTCCCTTCGAAATGACAGCCAACCTTGCTGGTCGCAATCGGAGAGCATCAATTGGATCAGCGGCATCCAAAACCACCAGAGAAGCTTGCTTGCCTACCCCAAGACCATAGTCCTCAAGATGCATGATCTTGGCGTTCGTTTCGGTGACCATTTCGAAACATCGCGCCATTTCTTCAGGACTAGTCATCTGGGCAACGTGCATGCCCATGAAGGCCACATCTAGCATATCTGCGGTGCCTAGCGCGTACCAAGGATCGCGTACGCAATCTTGCCCCCAACCGACATCAATCCCCTGTGCCTGCATTTCCCGCACACGGGTTAAGCCGCGTCTTTTTGGAAAAATGTCGTGTCGGCCCTGAAGCGTGATGTTGATCAGTGGATTCGAAATTGCCTGAAGTCCAGCTTCAGCCATCAAAGGCAGCAGCTTGGATACATAATAATTATCCATTGAATGCATCGAAGTCAGGTGGCTGCCCACTACTCTCCCATGCAGGCCTAGAATAGTGGTTTCCGCTGCGAGTGACTCCACATGGCGTGACATTGGATCGTCGCTCTCATCACAGTGCATGTCTACAAGCAGACCTCGATCTGCAGCGATACGGCACAACTCCTGGACTGATCTTCGACCATCCTCCATCGTCCGTTCAAAATGAGGAATCCCTCCAACCACATCGAGGCCCATGTCCAAAGCTCGGATTAAATTTTCTCGACCATTTGGTGCTCGAAAAAAACCATCTTGCGGAAAGGCTACTAGTTGTAGATCCAAATATCCTTTCACTTGCTCACGTACTTCGAGCATTGCCTCAGCGGTCCTCAGGTGATCAGCCGTGGTATCTACATGACTTCGGATAGCGAGCAGGCCCATGGAAACCGCCCAATCACAGTATGCCAAGCCACGATCTACCATCTCTTCAACGGTTGCTATCTCAAGCAATTCTCCCCAGAGAGAAATGCCTTCCAACAATGTTCCAGATTTGTTCAGGCGCGGAGTTCCATAGGACAAAGTGGCATCCATGTGAAAATGCGGATCCACGAAAGGAGGAGACACCAGGTCCCCCTGAGCTTCGATAAGTATTTCAGTTGGACTGTTTAGATCTTTCTCCATCGCCGAAATTTTTGTCCCTTCGATGCCAATATCTAGAACTCGACCATCTGGCAAGGTTCCTCCCTTCACAATGATGTCAAACATTAGCGCTCTCCTTTGTAGAAGGGTACCATCAATGCTGCTGGGACCTCTGCTTTCCGAGACATAACCACCAAAGCAGCGATGGACAAGAAATAGGGCATCATTAAGAAAATCTGATAGGGAATGTCTGCTCCGATGGTGCTCTGCTGAAGCCGAATCTGAAAGGCATCGAAAGCCGCAAATAGAATTGCTCCCAAGAAGGCTTTGTGAGGTTTCCAGGCGCCGAAGACAACGAGTGCAATGCAAACCCAACCACGGCCATTGACCATCCCAAAAAAGAAACTATCAAAGGCTGAAAGAGTCAAAAAGGCACCCCCCAGTGCCATTAGACCTGATCCAACCACTACCGCACCTATCCGTAACCCAAGCACAGATAGCCCCTGAGCTGCAACAGAAGATGGATTTTCTCCAACAGCCCTGAGAGCTAGACCCAGTGGAGTCCTGTACAATACAAATGAAGTGATCAGTACTGTTGCAATAGCTAAATAAGTTAGGGGAGTCTGTTCAGCCATGGCAGGCCCTAGGATTGGGATGTAAGCTAAAATGGCGACAGAGATAGGCTGGAAGGCCTCGATCTTTGGTGGAGAAGTTACCTCAGGTAAAGCCACTCGGTAGGCATAATAAGTCAGCGATGTTGCCAAAAGTGTGATTCCCAGACCCACCACATGCTGGGATAATCCCAAGCTGACGGTCATGCTCGCATGAAGTAACCCTAAGAACATTCCAACCACGAAAGCCAGTAGTACCCCACCCCAAAGACCCATACCAATGTAAGCCCCAAACCAACCAACGAAGGCTCCAGCGACCATGATTCCCTCGATACCGAGGTTGAGAACACCGGCTCGTTCACAAATCAACTCTCCCATAGTTGCTAGAATTAATGGGCTTGCGATTCGGATCGCTGCAGTCCAGAAACTTGCAGTCAGAAAAATTTCTAATATCTCCATGAATTAATCCCGCATGATCCGGAACTTTGTTAGTAATACAGCAACCACCATTAGAAGCAGTGCAGTAGCGAGCATGATATCTGCGAGATAGGTGGGAACTCCGGCTGCCCGGCTCATACTGTCAGCCCCCACAAAAACACCTGCAACAAACAGAGCCGCCACGACAACCCCCAGAGGATGTAGCAAGGCCAGCATGGCTACAATGATTCCGGAATAACCAAAGCCGGGTGAAAGATCAAGAGTCAGGGTGCCTTTGAGGCCGGCTACTTCGGAGAACCCAGCTAGGGCAGCGAGCCCTCCTGATAGCAGTGCTGTTTGAGTCATGATTAAATTTACAGGCATTCCTGCATATCTTGCCGCCTCAGGGTTGTAGCCCACGGCCCTCATAGCGTAACCAAAAGTAGTTTTTATGTTCACGATCCAGATAACGAAAGCTGCAATTAAAGCAATCCCAAAACCCCAGTGCAATCGTAGCCCATCAACAATTCTTGGTAGACGGGCCTCTGCAAGCAAACGGGCGGACTTGGGCCAACCCATTCCCATTGGATCTTTGAGAGGGCCTTCAAGCAACAGAGAAACGAGTAGGAGGAAAATAAAATTGAGCAAGAGAGTAGTAACGACTTCATCCACACCTAACCTGGTTTTCAGGAGAGTAGGGATTAGAAGTAACATCGCACCCGCTGACATGGAACAGATGATCATTGCGGGAATGAGTGCTGGAGCAGACCAGGCGAGGGCGCCTGTACCCATTAGTACGGCTACAATGGCACCTGAATATAGCTGTGCTTCGGCTCCGATGTTCCATAACTTGGCACGAAAAGCTACCGCAACTGCCAGTCCCGTGAAGATTAACGGTGTTGCACGATTTAGAGTTTCAAGCAGGGCAAACTTAGAACCCACTGCACCTTTAATGATCAACCCCAAGACAGCGAAAGGATTCCCCCCAGCAACCATCGCGAGAAAGGATGCGATGAAGACGGTAGCGGTTAGTGCTAAAATCGGTGGTAGGAATCTCCTGGACAGGCTTGGATGTGGGATCACTTCAAGACGCATGCATAGACTCTTGCTTGGCGAATGCAGCCCCAGACATCCAACCACCCAACTCAGTAGGTGTTACTTTACCTCGTTGAAAAGGAGGGCTAACTCTGCCTTCTGAGGAAACATGAATGATGTCTGATAATTTGAGAATCTCATCCAAATCTTCGGAAATTAGTAGAATGGCCGCACCTTTTTGACGGGCTTCCAATAATTCCTTGTGGACGTAGTGGACAGCTCCAATATCCAAGCCGCGTGAGGGTTGATGTGCAAGGATCACTCGGGGGTCGTTCTGGAGCACACGCCCCAAAATGAGTTTTTGCATGTTCCCCCCTGAAAGGAAACGTATTCTCGTATCCGGACCAGGGCAACGAACATCGTATTGCTTGATGAGTTCCTGTGTAAAACCTACTGCGGCTTGCCAATTGACCCACCCATGGCGAGCAAATGGCTGATCACGATATCTTTCAATGATGGAATTTTCCGTCAATGAAAAATCAGCGATCGTCCCGGCATGATGTCGGTCTTCAGGAATTCTCGCGATACCACTAAGAACCGATTGGCGTGGAGACCAACGGTTTATCGGTTTTCCATCCAAATGCAGTTTCCCTTGAGAGGGAGTGATCAGTCCTGCAACCAAATCTGCAATTGATGTTTGCCCGTTACCAGAGACACCAGCCAACCCCACAATTTCGCCGGAGCAAAGCCTCAAAGACACATTCTGCAGGCCCTTTGATTGATGCTGAGTATCAGTGGATACATTCAATAACTCCATTAGTACAGGTCCGGACTCTCTTTTTGTAACCGCTGTGGGGTTGATCGGGTTCCCAACCATCAAAGCAGCTAATTCATTTGGGCTGGTTTCTTTGGTTTCTTTGGTAGCTACGAGTTTCCCATGACGAAGAATGGCCACTTTCTGGGCAATTTTCATTACCTCATGGAGTTTGTGGCTGATGAAGATTATAGATAGTCCTTGTTCTGTAGCTTCCGTTAAGGTCTCAAAAAGTGATTCGGTTTCTTGAGGAGTCAGGACAGCGGTTGGTTCATCAAGGATCAGGATCTTAGCTTGTCGGAACAAAGCTTTGAGAATCTCTACTCGTTGACGCTCTCCCACACTCAGAGAAGAGACTTTCGCATCAGGATTGATCTTCAGGTGATACCGATTGGCAAGTTCGAGGAGTTGCTGGCGGGCTAGCTTGTATCGTAGCTTCCAGGACCAGAGAGAACTGGTCCCAAGAATGACGTTCTCAAGAACGGAGAGATTGTGTGCGAGAGTGAAATGTTGGTGAACCATTCCAACTCCGGCATCCAAAGCCGCACGGGCCATCCCTGGTGGAAGAGTTTTGTCAAAAACCTCCACCCTTCCGGAATCGGCGGTGTATTGACCAAAAAGGATGTTCATTAAGGTGGTTTTGCCTGCACCATTCTCACCCAGCAGCGCAAGTACCTCACCCTTCTCTAAATTCAGGCTGACATTTTCATTCGCCTTGAGGGCTCCAAAATTCTTGGTGATCCCCTCAAGACGAAGAACGACTTCTCCCACTTTAGAGAGCTTTAAAGTGGATCAGCTAGATTTTGGTTCGTTGTCATTGATCGTGACAGTGTAGCTACCGTTTTTGATCTCTGCAGTCCGCTTTGCAACCATATCAACAGCCTTCTGTGGTATCTTACCGGCGAAAGTACCGTATGGTGCAAGTGTACATCCTCCATTCTTCATGAACGAATAGATGCCATAATCCGCAGCTTTGAAATTCCCTGCTTGAACGGCAGCAACAGCAGCATCCATTGTCGGTTCAAAATGCCAAATGGCTGATGCGACCACGGTGCTTGGGTACTGATCTTGGGTGTCAATCACGTTGCCGATGGCCAAAATGCCCCTCTCTTTAGCTGCATCCGAGACACCAAAGCGCTCTGCATACAGAAGGTCGGCGCCTCCTTCGATCATAGCAAACGCAGTTTCTTTGGCCTTCGGTGGGTCAAACCATGAGCCGATAAAAGAGACTTGAAAACGAATGTTAGGATTCATCTCTCGTGCTCCTGCCATGAAGGCATGCATCAATCGATTCACCTCGGGAATTGGGAATCCACCAACCATTCCGATGTTACCAGACTTTGTCATTGCCCCAGCAATAATACCCGACAAATACGAGGCATCCTGGATGTAGTTATCGAAGACGGCTAGATTGGGCAGACTTGGGTCTTCCTTGAAAGATGATCCCATCAAAAAAGCAACTTCGGGGTATTCTGCCACAACCTCTCTTGCTTCTGATTCGGCACCAAAAATTTCTCCGATGATTAGAGTGTTTCCTTGCTCTGCATATTCCCTCATCACTCTTGGATAGTCAGTGTTGGCAGTATTTTCTGTAAACGTGTAGGCGATGTCACCTCGTGACTGTGCTGCCAACGCCGCTTTGTGAATTCGACTTACCCACTGCTGCTCAACGGGGACTGTGTAGATGCCAGCAGCCTTGATTGGGTCTTTTGCCGAGGCCAAGGGCAAGATTCCGAGGCTCGGTGCAAGCACGAAAGCGCTGGCTGTGCCTTTGATCAATGTTCGTCTAGAGATTTTCAGCGACTGATGACTACTCATTTTACCTCATGTTTTGGAAAAAGTGACGGATTATCATTACAGACTTTGAAAGGTTGATGCTGATGATCTACCCGAAAGCCTTCACCTTAAATCAAGGGCCCAAGTATGGTGGCTAATGCCCGACTTGGCAATACAAAGAATACGAATTCTGTTTTAGAATATGGGGGAACTGATCAGGAAGGGAGTTGAATCAATTGGACGTTTTACCGGCGGAGTTCGGTGATTTCCTAAACATTGGCAGTACCAAGCTGGATGCCCAAAGAGTTTCGAATGTCAGTTGTAAAAGTAGCAATGTGAATGTCAGTTAAGTATTCAAATTTTGGTATATATATGCTCCATCCCGCGTTATTTAAATCGCTATTTCTTCAATTGGCAGATTTTCATACTCTCCTCGAAGTTTTTGGGCTGCAGTATGACCATACTCTTAGGCCCGACACATTCTACCATGGTATTTTGGGGGTTGGCGCATTTGCGTCGTTTATACAAATGAAGGAATCTCCAAGATTTGGAGAACTAACGATGCAATGCCCTCACTGCGCTCATCCTGACTCTATTCTCTATGGCACCAGCCCGTGGTGTCCAACGCTCCCGTTACAAGCCTGCCGACGGATCTTTCAAACGCTACGACGAGGCAAAGGTCCAGCCCACAAGCAACAGGCCTGTTGACTCTATCTAGAAGGGATAGGGATGCAAGCGATCGGTAGGGTTCTCGGCATCCATCATAAGACGGTCTCTCGCTGGTTGGTACAAGCTGCCCAAGCACTCTCAGCAAGCTCACCACAGACCGAAGCCTGCTCCTTCATCGAAATCGATGAACTATGCACGTTCATCGCTAAAAAAAATCCCAATGTTGGCTCTGGCTAGCGGTGGACTCCATCTTTGGCAAGGTCCTCGGCTTTGTCTGTGGAAGAAGGACGATCAAAACCGCTAAGCACCTTTGGCAGCAGATCAAGCACTTGCCGACGATGGGCTATGGCACGGACATGCTGAAGGCCTACGAGAATTTCATTCCACACGCCAAGCATTACGCAGGAAAGACCTTCACCACACAAATCTAATCACTCAACTGCCGACTGAGGCATTATCTAGCAAGGCTCCATCGCAAAACGCTTTGCTACAGCAAATCAAAAACGATGTTGGAAGTTTCTTTGAAACTCCTCATCCATAAACTAAACAACCCTTAAGCTCCAATGCCGGATTCATTGTAACAAGGAATAACAAATCTTATGAAAGATTCAGTTTTTTTGAATACTGATTATTTCTTTTCAAAAATATATAAAGAATACGGCAGACCAGAATTAAATGGATTTCTTGTGGCTAATCGAAAATTCTGCTTTGAATCCTTTAATTGAAATAAAGGATGAGGACTGGTTTTACTTTTGGAGATGATAAAATCAACCTTTTCAAATTCAGATTGAAATTTTTCATTTGTAAGCTGATTTCTTTTCCAGTCAGTGGGCAAAAAGTTGGGCTTTATTAAAGAAACTGACCTTAGTTCTGAGGCAACATAGGATTCTGCAGGGATAATACTATTGCTCCAATCAATTGCTTGGTAATCGTTCGCAGATTTTTGTAAGACAGTATCTCTTAATTTGGTCGAAAAAATGCCTGGCAAAAGAGTCCAAACACCTAAAACAGCCATCACAAATACAGCACTACTTTGCAAGACTAATAAGAATTTAGTAATATTTATTCTCCAAATTTCATAATTTTCACACAAAGCCATACCAATTGCGAACCATAAGACAAATTCATAAAATGATCGTGCAACTGATTGACCTAACAAATAGGTCAATATCATTGCAAACAAACAGAGCAGGTTGAGTCTCCACCAGATGGGATTGCTTGTAGAAAAAGCAGCAACTATAAAAAAAGAACCACCAATTATTGCAGAAGTTGAACCTAAGGAATCAGGAAATATTAGGTTGAAGGGGAACCACCAATCTTGTTCTCTGAAGGAGCGGAGAGCGTTGGTAAATTCGATTGGCAATGGTGTGAGCCAGCTTAACCAAGATGGCTCAGACACTTGCTGAATATTCCACCATCCACGTGGCAGAAAGAAAATTAGCACTAAAAGAAATCCCCACAGGAAACTTTTGGGATGTAATGGTAAATGCCTGTAAGAGGCCCACAAACCAACTAGTCCACCAGTAAGAACGAATGACAACTTTTGCTGTGCAGCTCCACAAAGAAGCAAAATAATTAAAGCATATCTTTTTTGACTGATCTTTTTTTTCTCAAGCAATAGAAACAGTGCTAGTGCAGTAACGACTTGTGGGAAAAGTTGTGGTTTGGGGCCAGTGACCAAAAATAAAAGTACAGGCACCCCAAGAATAAATAATCTGATAAATTCAGACTTTTGAGATGGTTGTTGAGATGAGATGAAATAAGCAAAACCAACAACACTAACCGCTTGCAGCAATGTACTGAGATTCTCGGCATGTAGAAGCATTCCAAGCAAAATATACATTTCCCCAATTCCGGCCAAACTTCCGGTAAGCCAGATTTCTGTGGGGGGGCCAATGATAGTGGCGCATCAGATACATTGGAACCCCCCAGTGATAATCAAGTGCATCTGCTTGCGTAGGAGGTCCTAACGCTAATAACAAATAACTCAGAGATAATAAGGCAGCCAACCATGCTAAAAAATTTTTCGGCCGCAAAACCTCATAGTCGAAAATTTTGTGAAATAACAGTTTCCCAATCAGAATGCACCCACCACAGACTAATCCCCATGCCATTAGCTTCAATACCCAAAAATAGTCGGGGAAAAAAGTTACAATATAAGCAGCTTGTGATATTACAATCATCCCAACAGCCAACTGCAAAAGCCAACCTGTTTTTTCGAGTAATTTGTCTACGATAAGCCTACCAAACACAACAGTTCCTCCTAACTGAAGAAGCGCTATCAGGTTGCCAATCATAGGATGAAAAGGAAGTTCGGCCAATTTCTTATTTCTGCTGGACTGTAATGTCGTTAAGTTTATAAATAGTTATTTCCAAAGAACTTTATAAATTTGAATAAAAGTTTTTTTCATAACGTATTGTGATGTTTTTGGGCATATTGATGTTATGTCTTTAAATTTTATATGACGATGAGCTTTTTAATTCTGCCTTGATTCTTGGAAACTTTGCTAATAATAATACACCTCTTCAGGGAAATTTTTATAAATTTTAGGCTTAAACTTTTTATTGAGTATTATTATTTTTAAATGGTTTCCGTATTGATCTGCTTACAAAGTAGAACATAAAATGTTATAATATATCGCTACAGCTATGCCATAGTAGGTAATATTGGACTCTGAAAGCATTGGTTCAGCATATTTAATCTATTTCAATTAAGTAGCTGGCTTCTATCTCGGTTTGCTTTTCAAAAAACACTAGTAAATTCGTATCATTAATCCGCAAAAGTATTTTTTAATGATACAAAATTTTATGATAGATCTCATTTCAGTTCGATTAGATAAAATTTCCAGACCTGTTCTTTTAAGGATGAATTACTATCGCCTTATACAATAAGAATGTAAATTAATTTAACTGATATGTAACATATTTTTCAGGATACGAATACTAAAGATATCGTAATGTTTGAGTTTCAAGTTGCGTAAATTAGATTATTTTCATAATAATTTTAATTCATTATTCTGAATGTGTTCGAACTTTAGGCAAAGAATTGTTAAAGTTGACAATGGTTTTAGTATTTCTAATGACTTAATCCGGCACAACTTTGTGATAGAGATGGAAGTAGTAAATTGGTTGCAACCGAATTTACAAAAAATAACGCTGATGCACAGATTGGAGAAAAGAGAAGGTTTCGTGGGCACAGTTTTCCCAAGAATATTCCTGTGAAATAGAATAGGCTTTGTGTCCAAGGGACTTACACAAAGTTTCATCTTGGATCAACAGTTTCAAGGAGGCCGCAATAGATTCAGGCTGCTCTGGGTTAAAGTAGATACCAGCATCTCGAAGCACCTCGGGCATAGGTCCGTACTCTGAACAAGCAATAGGCATCGCAGCAGCCATTGCTTCAAGCAGGCTAATTCCAAATGTCTCACAACTTGAAGCGAAAACAAATAGATCTGCTTGAAAGTGTAGATTGGATATTTGTTTGTGGGGTACATTTCCTAAATAAAAAACGAACTCTTGCTTAGGATCGAGATCTTTCATGGTTTTATACAATTTATCTAAGTATGGTTGATAAGCTTCTCCTACAAACCATATTTTTAAATTTCTCATACCTTGTCTTCTCAATAGACTTACAGCCTTAACCACTTCAATTTGATGCTTATATTCATCAATCGTAGATACGTATAGTATGTTTTCTAATTTTGAGTATTTTCTCGAGGATATAGAAAGTATTTTATCAATTCCATGTGGAATGACTATCTTAGTCTTTTCAGAAATTAAATTAATCTTTTTTTGCAGGATCTTCTTTACATAATCAGTAAGAAAAATAATTCCTTGCGCTGAGCAAAAAGTTTGTGCCTGACCAATTGCTAGCAGTTTCATTCGCACATAGCGCCCTGAAAAACCATATCTTCTGATTTCGTGCTCAGAAAACGGCAGAAGATTCTGACACATTGTTACAAATGGCCGGTATTGTCCCAAGTATAGCCCCCCTGGCACGAATAAAAGTCCACCTTCAGATTGAGCAATTTTGGCCAATTCAATTTGCTGCCACCAGAGGCGATAAGGCAGCATTCGATTTAACACAGAAATTTCTCGCAACTCTAACCAATCCCTCTGGGAGAAATATCGTAGTGGGTTACGTCCTCCACAAACAATCACTTTCTGGAACCCATAGACTTGGGGATCTGTAACTCGAAGGATGTTTTGTAGATGAATGACACCTCCGCCAGCCCGGATGTTAGAGGCGTCAATTATGAGTTTTCTCATCCTTTAAGAGTGATTTCTGGGAAAAATAACCATTCTCCAACAAGGTTATAGGGTATAGCATTTAGTCCTTTCTTGAATTCAGCAATCCCTTTTGGAGTTTCCTCACTTAGTCCTCCTATATCAAACCAACGGCAACCAAGCTTTTTCGCATGAATAATTGCTTCCCACAACAATAAAGAATTGGCCTGTAGTTTCCTACCAATCTCGTTCGTTGTACCAATTAAGTAAGTACAAGTATCGCCTGATCTCATAGTCACTAAAGACCCAATGATTAGAGAATTCTCGGTGGATTGTTTTTGCCTTGCGAAATAAAGATTGAAATTCCAATTAGTAGATCTTTTTTGTTCTGCAAGATTCTTTATTATCGCATTTGGGATACCTCCGAATTCTCTATTTTTTTGTAATTTATCATATTCTTGAAGTAGTATTTCAATTGTTTCTTCCGTTACATAGGTCGAATCTACTTGAACACCTAATTTTTGACTTTTTCTCAAGCCCCCCCTCCATTTGCCTTTCAACTGCATCAGCAGAACTGATTCATCATTTTCCAATTGTATTCGACCAGAAGCCCACTTGGATCTATGTGAAAGCCACTTGCCACCGATACTTTTCAATCTCTTCATCGATGCAATTGAGTTCTCAATTTCAGGAGCTACTCGAATTATCCACCATTTTTTTTGAAAGGCATACCTTCGGAGAACACTGAATATAATAAATTGATCTGGGAAGGGATTTGGGGGATTAGAGTTATTGATCAACAGCGGACCCCTGTTCAAACGAGCAACTCCACCAACGAAGGGTAACTCTTTTACTAAGACCTGAGCTAGGGCAATTGGTAGATCATTCTCATCACTAATCAGGATGCGATAGGGTTGCCAAGATTCGGCCTCTTTTTTTGCTTCTCCGTACTCCCACGATTGAAGCAAATTAGTTGATGTACATCTTTCCCAAAAGATATCCCATTCATTTCGACCTAACTCATGAACTTGCCATTTTTCCCCTTTTTTATGGAGAAGGTCTGCTTCATATTTCTCAATATGATTTTGGGTTATACTATGATGAATCGGAAAAAATAGAATTTGATTACGAAGTTGCATTGCTACTTTGTGCTGATGTGGTTTTTGCGTAACCTCGGGCGGCAAATCTGGCCAAGTTGTAACTGGTATCTGCTGACTTTGCATAAAGTAATAAAGTTCTAGTGCGTGATTACCGGGATTAACAAAGAAACCAGCTTGGTAGGGTACAACTGTGCTTATGCGACTCATCAGAGGAGTTAGTGAAGATTCTGCTGAACAAAGTCCAGCACTGTAAAGTTTCTCCCATGCATTCAGGTTTTGTATTCGCTGATTAGCAACTGTATCAAAGTCTGAAATCAATGGCATGAGTAGACGCTGACTCCATCTACTCATTTTTGGAGAAGTAGAAACTATGTCAACTATCTTCTCATCTTCCCCAAAAGGAACTCTACTCGGAAGACAAAATATTCCCAGAGACTGAATTAGTCTTTTCAAAGTCCAAATAGCAATCTTTGCAAAATCACCCTTTGAAGAATTTTGCAAGGATGTGTTGATATTAGCGAATTTCTTCCACTTTTCTTCATCTCCACATAATTGATTTGGACCATCTTTTCTGACTACTAAGACTGCACCATCTGGAATCGGAAGTAATTTGTGAGGGCTGTATAGAACTGCATCTCCGGTCTGACCGACTCCTTCTTCGGGTCTCAAAACATGAGTCGCGTCTTCAACTAACCAAGTGCTTTGTTGTTTGCACAGTTTGACCAACCATTCCACCTCCCTCGTTGGTTGACCGAAATAGTGTACTAAGACAAAAAGATCAGGTTGTATATCACAGAAAATCTGTTCAACAAGTTTCTGCTCAGGACTAAACTGATTGTTAATAGGATAAAAGTATATTTGAACCCCAAATTCTCTTAAAGGCGCTAAAGATGAGTTGCAAAAATAATCGGGGAAACAGACTCGGGGAACAGAGCCATAAACCTGAAATCTCCAAGTGGCTAAGGCTAGGAGAGACCAACTAGATCGTGAATACCAAAAGGATTTATCTTCCCGAGTGCACCATGGTAATGAAAGATTGGACGCAACAGGGACAGGGGAAAAGAAGCCTTGGAGCAGTGCTCCAGGGTGTGGAAGTGGCGCAAGTGTAGGGATTTTCAACTCAATCCCCAAGACTCATAGGTTTTCAATGCCTTCCTGTAGAGAAAATCAGCACCTCCCTCTAAATAGGCTCCAACCAAAGCATGAGAATCTGTTGGATTGATTGCATCTCGACGGATTGCCCAAGGTGGAACTCCCAAAGAGTTATTACCTCGGAGTCCAGTATAAATGAATTGAAAACGCTGGCGTGCTAAAGCTAGTGCTTTAGGACTGAAACTAGCTAAATCTCCAAAAGTATAAGCAAAGTGCTCTACACTAATCCCCAGTTTATTTTCAATTAGATCCGCACTTTCAACAATTTCACCTTCCAACTCGAGTCCAGAAACTTTTGAAAGTCGGGCATGATGTGCGGTGTGAGCGCCAATAGTATGACCCGAATCCAATAGAAACTCCAAGTCTTTCCAACTCATGTTATTCCAGTGATCGGGCAACTCACTTTCTGTTAATCCTGGCCAAATATGCCTAGAAACGAATCCACGCCAATCATCCTTGGTGCCAAGTTCGGCAAACTCGGAGACAATGAAAAAAAGAGCTTTAATTCCTAAAGGATTTAAAATCTTTTCTGCAACTACACGATTTGAAAAAAAACCATCATCAAAAGTTAGTAGAATACTTGGTTCGTCGATAGTTTTTACTCCAGAAAGTATTTCAACCAAATGTTGTGGGCTAATAAAACTACAAGTTTTTTGGAGATGAGTTAGTTGATCACCAAAACTTGAATAATTATTGGGAGCTATATCATGGTAAAGAAGTACTCTTAGCTTTCCTTTAAGCCGAAAACCGAGTTGATCTGAAACAAAATTTTTTAACTTGAATACTGGGTAACAAGCGGCAAGCACATTATGTTTTGATAACATTAATTTTTCTGACAGCAAAAAGATTTTTGTCGTGATATCCAAGAAAAGTATCCTCTGTTATTTGAGAGAATTTTATCAATCTGACCTAACAAAGAACTTTTTCTTCCAGGCAAGGGAAAACGCAATTCAGGGCTGAATATAATTTCACTCCAACGCTCTTGTACTATCGTTTGAAAAATTTGCTCTATTAACATTTTTTGTTCAATAGATGCTCTTGCTAGCCAGTATTTTTCTGGTTCATAGCTACTTGTGGAGTAAGTTTTTTGCAATAATCTATAAATTAATTGGATGTGAGGCTGAGTATTCAACGAATAGTTTACAAAAGTTCCACTTGGTTTCAATACCCGATAAGCCTCTTTTACTGCTAATTCAAAATCTGGAATATGTTGAAAGACTTGAACGGTCCAGACACCATCAAAAGACGCTTCTGGAAATTTTAATTGAGTTGCTTCACCATGAACCAAATAAACAGAATGATCGACCTGTTTCTGTAAAATACTTTTCGCGTGTAACAGGTTTTCTCTTACAAAATCAACGATAAATACAGTAAGATCTGGACGCAGAAAGTTAAGATTACGCCAATGCCAACCCCAACATCCTCCAATATCTAATACTACACCATTTTCTGGGATAGATTTTAAGAATTGATTGACTTCATAATCCATTACTGGAATTGAGTGGTGTTTTGAGATCTCAGACAAATAGTCTTTATAGTCTATTGATGCTACTTTTTTGCGCATTTGGAATTCATTTTTCTGACTCTTATTTATGAAATCTGAATCATAGATTCTTTCTGGTCCTTTCTTCAATGAAGTGAATAATTTTTCAAAATGACTTTCCATTAATTTAGTTCTCGAGTAATGTATATTTTCTAGCCAATCCAATAGATTTTTGAGAATTTTTAGATTCTAAAATTAACCATTAGGCTACTTTTTATTTTTGGAGGAGAATTAAGCTTTGATAATAATCAAAATCTTATTTTGATAATAAAGATGACAACTTTCTTAGAATTTAAACCGATTATTTGACATTATGAACAGAAGCATCGTCCGAGCCCACTGCTTATTGATGAGTAGTCTAATTACCTTAATTATGAGTGAAGTATTATTACTTTTATCTCTATGTTTCCACGCTATCTTAAGCTCTGCAGGTAATCTTTTGTAGTAAGGACGCCTAGTGATACTTTCAGGTTCTTCAATATAAATTCCTAATAATTCTGGTATGATCTGCAATTTGAGCCATGGGGACATACGCAACCAAAGTTCATAATCTTGTCCATTGGGTAAAGAGATATCAAAAAAGCCAACTTTTTCAATTAGTGACTTGCGGCAAACGATAGCTGAAGTCGAAAAAAAGTTTCTCTGATACAATTGTGATGAAATATTCCCTACAAGATCTATATCCTTTCCATGCTTTAATTGTTTAATGGTGCCATCCAACCGCAAATATTCCTCCCAATGCAACAAACAATTCAAACCAGAATCTTCTTGAACAGTTTCAAAAACTCTTTTCAATTTGTTAGGCTTCCATGAGTCATCAGAATCAAGAAAAGCAATCCATGGCTGACTAGCTATTGAAATTCCATGATTTCTAGCAGCTCCAGGCCCTTGATGGGTGTTTTTTAGTAAAACAAAGTCAATTCCTTTGTGTTGAAAATCTCTTTCAGATGCTAAAATTATGTCTGTAGTATCGTCTTCTGAACCATCATCAGAAAATACTACCTGTTCAGGTAGGTGTTGCTGGCAAATTATTGTTTCTAAAGTACGTCTGATGTAAGAAGCGCTATTGTAAGTTGGACAAACAACTGAAATACCATTTTCAAGCATGTTGCTCTAACCAAATATCAGCCACATAAATCATAAACAACGATTCCGCTGCTTCTCTTCGAAAACCAGGGTTACTCCAAATGGACTCTAGTGATTTTGCACTGAAGATTTCTTGTAACAAAGGACTTCGAGGCTGTAAGACCCTACTCTTTATCGCTTGAATACCCTGTTCCATCCATTCCTTTACTGGAGCATTAAAACCCGTTTTAGGAAGTTTCAGCAATTTGGAATCGATGTAAGGCTGCGCGATTTGCTTTAGCGTTTGCTTGCTTTTACTAAAATCATTGCCTAAATACAAGGCTGGATTTGTTCCGAAAACAAGTTCTACCAAACGATGATCAAGTAGAGGCACTCGAGCTTCGACAGAGGAAGCCATACTTGCACGATCAGTCAATGCTAATACGTTATCTAGTAGATAGTTATTTAAATCAATCAGCATTCTTCCTTGACTCCAACCGTTCAGTTCTTTAAAGTTTTTTATTTGAGCAAATTGTGATTGAGTGAGTTGCATTGATCTAATGAAATCATCATGATTGTTTAGCATCTTAGCAAATAAACCTAAGTGAATACCTGAAGTTGAAACAGCAAAACGGGTTCCAGCATCCCATGTTAACATTCCGTAGTGCGTCAATTTTTTCATTAGTAACTTAGAAGCACCCAGCCAAATATGAAGAGGAATAAAGGGTAGTGCTCCTGCAAGGTGGTCCTTTTTGCGACAGTAATGACGCTGATATCCACCAAAAAGCTCGTCTCCACCTGCGCCGCAAAGCACTACTTTGATACCATTTGCCCGAGCAGCCCTCGAAAGTAAGTAAGATGGCACAATAGCAGAGTCTGCCATAGGTTCATCCATCAAAGGAACGAGTTCAGCTAGTGTTTCTAAAGCAGTGCTCAGAGAAAGAGAATGTAAGTGATGTTTTGTTCGATATTGATCTGCGACAATCTGAGCGAAACTACTTTCATTATCACTCTTGCCTACAAAATTCATCGTAAAAGTATTTATTTCCTGTTCAGAATGCTTACAGAATAATGCCGTCACCAAACTACTATCAATTCCTCCACTTAGGAAAGTTCCAACTGGTACATCACTGCGACTGTGTAGTTCAGTAGATTGGTTCAATATGGATGTTGCCTCCTCAACAAATTCTATAGAATTGCCTACACTGCTTAGTACACTCTCTGGATGCCAATATTTTTTCAGCTGACACTGACCATTTTCTACAATCATCCAGTGTCCAGGTGGGATCTTCTTTGCCTGCTTCCAGATAGTGCGTGGTGTAGGCACATAAGCCAGTGAGAAGTAAAGTAGAAGGCTGTCACGATCAATTTCTTTGGTAAATGCCGGATGCTTAGCAAGTGCCAAGAGGTTAGACGCAAACACCAAACCCCCAGCATGCTCAAAATAAACCAGCGGTTTGATACCTAGACGATCACGTACTAACCAAAGGCGCTTTTTCTTCAGATCCCATAAAGCAAAGGCAAACATTCCATTCAACCGGCTAACTGCTTCTAAACCATATTCCTCATATAAATGAACGAGTACTTCAGTATCAGAATCCGTAACAAAAAGGTGTCCTCGTTGCTCTAAATCTTGCCGAAGTTCGATATAATTGTAGATTTCACCGTTCTGTATAACCCAAATTGTGCCATCCTCATTGGAGATTGGTTGGTGCCCCCCAACCAAATCGATGATAGAAAGCCTACGCATGGCCATACCAAAGAAATCTTTAATATATGTACCAGAATCATCTGGACCCCGCAGCACCATACTCTCATTCATAGCCGCAATAAGTTGTGGCTCTACAGGTGCGCCAGTAAAGTTGTAGATACCACAGATGCCACACATCTTTAAGTAAATCTCAATGAACTTTGGAAAATTGCTGGTAAAGAATTGTTGGTAAGGAGTTCAAGAGTTGGTGATGGTATACTTTTACCGTATTCATGCACCTGCCATCCAATTGAGTTCTCACTACCACAATGACGTTGCACAAAAAATTTAGTTGGCACATCAAACACAAAAGGCATTCCTCTGCAATTGCCCTCCCAAAGTTTCATTTTTTGGTTGATCAAGGTTGATGCTGAAAAATGGAAGAAAAGGCGAATATCAAATTTTTTATTATCACTCCCCTCCAGACTGTCTTTGATCAAGACTTTATTTTTTTCTAATTGCCACTCTCGAGACCAAAAAAGATTTGGATAAAGTCGACTAAAACCATTTGTAGTAAACTTCAAAAACAAAGTATCCCCTCGATGCTCGTGTGTCAGAGTTTGTTTACAATTTGCATAATCTCTTGGGAATCGATGTGACTTCCGCGGGATACTACCAAATCCGTTAATGGTAATGGTATTGTGGGCTTCAGGCTGTACTCCAAATTCTTCTGTGTAGTTTAAACGTCCACTGTCAACAAGTATAGGTTCTCCCTGGTAGAACAAACAAAAATGTCCAGCATCTTGATGATGATGCCCAACAGAACTTGGAACACCAAACATGTCGCATCGAATGAACATAATGAAAGACGCATGATCAAAACGGAACCATCCGCTTTTTGGATAACTCAACGATTTTGTTAGTGATTGAACATCAAAACGGAATAGATGGTCATCACCCCGAATATCAAAAACATTTGCAAATAGGTTCTGCCAAGTGGGAATATCTACTTGGGCATGTGGCTGAAGCCCTCTTGATAGATATGCAGGTAAACTTAGGAGCCATCCTGGTGGAAAATCGGGAGAAATATCACCAAATAAAGGGATTCTGACTACTTCGCTATCAGTCTTGACAACGAAAAATTCACATTGTCTCAATAATTTTTGAAGGATCGGTTCAATAAACTTTACGAGAGCATCATCTAGTGACCTCCTAGCAAAATAATGAACTTCCAGCATCCAACGGGTGAACAAAAACTGGTAATGTGAACTGCCTTCTCTGAGAAATCCGTCACCTGTAATCAGAATGGGAAGTTCATTAAAAAATATCTCTCTGGCTAAGCTACATAAATTTTCAGAGCCAAAATAAGCTCCCACAAGGTACAGCCCTCGGGCGTTATTACAAACATGATTGCATGTCTGCTTACCTAAATATTCAATTCGTGAAGAGAGTAACCAGGTTTGGAGAAACAGATTTTTTACAACAGCTGGATTTGGCACACAGTTATGAAGATGGAACAGCAAAACGCTGTTCGCTAGCCTTTCGCTAATCGTATATGGTTCCCAGCGTAGTAGTTGGTCGAGTTTGTACTTTGGCAAATCTACTTCATGCTGGAAAAGTGCTATCCAATCCTCCTGCATAGCTAGCAACCAATCAAGGGAACACTGACTTTGAGGTCCTTTAGAAATCTCAAATAACATCCAGTTCCAACGATGTAAACTAACCTCGTCTTCCTGATCTACGAACTTAAACGACCATGGAATTTGCCCGTTCAGAATTTCTAAATCTTGACTAGCCAATCTGATATACTTTGCAGCAATCAAAGTCTTCCAAGAACCATCTAACTCATTTTCCTCAAAGTTCGTCAAAGATCCAGAATTTATCAATTGCTCTACGAGTTGGTTGATTTTCTCTGGGTAATGCGAAGTCCCATAGTTGCCACTCAATTTTCGAGCAAATCTAGAACCAACTTTACCCAAAAAAAAGGTAAGTGTTTGCCGACGTAATGTTTTCCGCTGCAGCAACGATTTTACAAAAGCTTTTTTTTCAATGAAGTCCGATGAGATAATCGAATCAAACTCGAATAAGTTCTGCATACTCCCTCGCCATACGCTCAGCACCAAATTTATCCAGGTAACGCTGCCTTCCTGCGCACCCCATTTTTTTGGCAATCTCAGGATTCAAAAGTAAGTAAAGGATTCGCTCGGCAAACTCTACGACATCATCTTTTGGCACCACGAACCCACACACTTTATCTTCAACAACTTCAGGAAGGCCTCCGACATTAGTTACCACTACAGGCATGCTACATGACATTGCCTCAATTGCTGTGTAACCAAATGATTCATAATCCTGGGAGGGAACAACAAGTAAATTGACTTGTGCTAATAAATTGGGAATGTCTTTACGATGACCTTGAAGATGGATATGCGCTGAAGCAAGTGATTCTTTACGCATTTTCTCAACAGTATTAATCTCCTCTGTGGAGCCATATCCACACACAAGCAGATGAGCATTGGGGCACCTTAAAATCACCTTTTCCATCACCTCGAACAACACATGGTGACCCTTTCGAGTTTCATAAACTGCCAACATGAGAATTACTTGAGCCCCGGCTGGTAATTCAAGTTCTTCAAACAATGATTTTGTCGTTCGAGGATTCAGAGCCTGAAGGCCATTGTATATCCACTGGTTTTTCTTTCCTTTAATCACCTCTCGCCTAAGAAGACTTTCATGACACGATTGAGAAACAGAAATGAAGCCTTCAACTGAATCTGATACAATTTGGTCTATCCAACGCTCTTTAAGCCTATGTAGAAACTTTGGGTGTTCAGGTACTACGAAATTATGAAAGTTCAACCAAGCTTTTCGATCTTTTCTCAATTTATTCCAGGCAATAGCAACTGACAAGCAAGCATCACCCCCTGGATAACCACCATTTACTATAAGTAACCGATCTAAATTTTTTAAACTGATATTCTGCTTGAGAATAGCCACTTGATAAAATGAACCAAAAATCCAGAAAAAAACTTTGAACAAAAACCTAAGACTTCGAGGCCATTTTTCAAAAAAGATGGGCAAATCCTGAAAGATCAAAAAATCATATGGACGAATTTCTATCTGATCAGACAAAGAGTCTTCAAGGAATTCCAAGCCAGGGTGGGACTTATTGCAATAAAGTATTAAGCTATCCTGATAAGGCCAATTGTTCAACAAATGAACTATAAAAGTGTCAAGTCCACCCTTCTTATTGTTTTGTAGGAAAAAGCCAATTCTCATTTTTGGAATAGCCATGTAAACCCTTCAGCAAAGGCATCAGGAGAATAGTGTGTAAGAAATTTTTTTAAGTTATTTGGCATAATTCGGCCAATAATGGGGAAGCAAGGAAAGTGGTGGGATAGACAAATAGTTGGAACAAGTCCATGGTTTAGCATTAAATCTAGGAAATCAATTGCATTGAAAAAACGTATATGAGGAAAGTTCCAGCGTTTGGTTTTTGGGAAATACCCAAATGGATCAATGGTATTATGAAAAAGAAGCTTTAATCGACCAGAAATTGGGAAATGATTTGGGACATGAATCAGTAAGTGACCGCCTGGTTTAGTAATTCGAACCATTTCTTTTACAAGAACTTCGGGATGAATTAGGTGCTCTAATACGTCCTTATTAACCAGGAGATCAAAAGAATTTGATTGGAAAGGTAGATTATCTGTGGAAAAATCATTGAGGTGATATGACTCATCAAATTTTGATTGTGCTGCTTGATTTAGTGCGTATTCACTGCCGTCAACTCCACATAGATAACATTCAAACCAATTTTTGAAACAAGCTGTGAAAACACCGTTACCACATCCAACATCACAAATTTTAATTGGTTGATCAATGTTATTTAATACTTCCTTGATTACAGGTATGAAGTAATTGTCCTTTGGAGAGACATTAATTGCATCAATCTCTGAGTCTGGAAATACCGGCAAATTTGGCATAACTTAAATAATTCAAAACCTAGCTTAATTATTTTACAACTAATTTCTGTAAAGTTAGTTGGATGCTGTTAATCCTACTTTGATTCTTATGTTCAACAAAATAATAAAATTTGGTTAGAGGGATCAGCAATTTAAAAGTCAAATCAGCAATACTGTATTTAAATATCTTTCAAGTGGTATGAGAAAAAGATTCTTAAATGTATTTATTCAAAAAATTAGCGTAATTTTTACAAGCATTTCTATTCTCAGTATCTACATAAAATTCTAATAATTTTGATCGGGTATCACCAAATTCTGCTTCATAAGAATTATTATCAGATAAGAAATAGAGTATTTGATCCATGAACTCATCAAAAGTTTTAATCTCCTTACCTGGCATTAATTTTTTAAAATTTTCTGCGTACCCTTTTACTTCACCATTTAGCTCATAGTCAGGTATGACAAATAGTTGGGGCCTATTTAAAATAGCAAAATCAGATGATAATGTACTATAGTCACCAATCATTAAATCAACTTCAGCCATTAATTCGATATTGTCAAAAAGAGGATGTTTTTCAAAAGAAGCTAATTGTATCCTGTTAGAATTTTTAAGATTTCTTGAAAAACTACTCATCGAATGTAAACTGTATATAAAATATAAATTTTCCTCTTCTAAGAATTCATTGAATTTCGTTTCACAAAAACCAGCACAATAAAAAATTGGCAGATCATATTCATACAATCTATAAGTAGGGACATAAAAAATGATTTTTGAATGCGCATGAATTTTTTTAAATAATTTATTCGTCCATTTTTTTTCTTGATAATAATCGTCTAATTTATTTTTATCATAGAGGACATCTACCTTTGGTGACCCCAGAATTAAAGTCTTTTCATCAGGCAAGCCTAGTTGATTCTTACCCACAATTTCTTTGGAATGAAATGTATTAAAAACAATATAGTCCATTTTATTATACTTATCTCTATACTTCTCATTTTCATTAAATGAGATTTTAGAATTTAAAGTTAATTTTGGACCACTGCCGTGTAAAGTACAAATTTTTAAGGCATCCTTATCTACCAATTCACAAAAATTATAGTACTCACTTCCAGATCCGATCACACAATTTGCTTTTACAGTAATCCAAATCTTTTTTAAAACATTTTTATTTGTTATATATTTAAAATTTTTAGATTTTAAATAATCAATTATTTCTTGATTTTCTGTTACCCAATAAGTTTGAAATTTTGTATTTAATGAAAGATATTCAAATAAATATTTCGGATTACCAGCATATCGTTGAGGTGAAAAAGTTTCAATAATGATTATCTTATGTGATTTCTTAGCGAAAACACTTAACATTTTTCCAAACAAAAAAATTATAAATTTTGTGATCTTTTTTAAATCGCTAGTCAATTTATTCATGTCTAATTAAAAAATTTTAATCTCTCAATCCTTTTTGATTAAAAATACCTCATCTGTTCTATCAATTTTCACTATTCTTGATTTTTTCAAAAGAAATAATTTGGATGACTTCAAAATTCTTTAATCTAGAATTGAAATTATAGATTTATTCTGTCGATCTTTCATATTTATGGTGTTGGCGCAGTTGCGTCTTTTAGACAAATGAAGTAATGACCGAAATTTGGAGAACTAACAATGTAATACCCTCACTGTGCTCATCCTGGCTTTATTCGCTATGGCACCAACCGTGGGGTCCAACGCTACCGTTGCCAAGCCTGCCGAGGGATCTTTCAAACAATACGACGAGGCAAAGATCCAGCCCTCAAGCAACAGGCCTGTCAGCTCTATCTCGAAGGGATAGTTACGCGAGCGAGCGATCGGCAGTGTCCTCGGCATCCATCACAAGACGGTCTCTCTCTGGTTGGTACAAGCTGCCCAAGCACTTCCAGCAAGCTTATCACAGACCGAGGCCTGCTCCTTCATTGAAATCGATGTTCTCTGCACGTTCATCGCTAAAAAAAAATCACAATGTTGGATCTGGCTAGCGGTGGACTCCATCTTTGGCCATTTCTCGGTGTTGCCTGTGGAAGAAGGAAGATCAAAACGTATAAGGTCCTTCGGCGGCTGATCAAGCATCTGCCTACGATGGGCTATGGAACGGAAATGCTGCAGTCCGACGAGAATATCATTCCACAAGCTAAGCATTACGCGGGAAAGTCCGTCACCACACAAATCGAATCACTCAACTGCCGTCACCACACAAATCGAATCACTCGACTGCCGACTCAGGCATTATCAAACAAGGCTCCATCGTAAAACGCTTTGCTATAGTAAATCACAAACGATGTTTGAAGTTTCTTTGAAACTATTCAGCCATAAGCTAAATTAAATAACTTTTAAGCTCCAACACTCTAT
>JACLAD010012221.1_pt1 | contig 37533 bp, 38 predicted proteins | sample 8027901 | NCBI WGS metagenome assembly JACLAD01 (sample SAMN15725071, study PRJNA655200) | protist metagenome | isolation source: fluorescence activated cell sorting (FACS) single amplified genomes of... | place: Spain: Blaines Bay Microbial Observatory, Mediterranean Sea | collected 2016-07-05 | reverse complement strand
GGCGATCGCGTTCGCGAAGGTGATCCCCAGCGCGTAGATCCAGGAGCCCTGAACGAGGAGCGGGATGACGGCGAGGATCGCGACGACGACCACCGTGCCGGCGCGGGAGGCGACCGCCCGCAGGTCGGCCCGCACGGAGCGGCTTGCGGGGAGAGGAGCCACGGTCTCAGACACGCGACCCCCTCACCGGCGCGAGAATGCCGTTCGGGAACACGTTGAGCGCGACGAGGATCACGACGAGGAGGAACGTGCTCGAGTACTCGGGCGAGACGTAGAACGTGAAGAGGTTCATCAGGATGCCGATGAGGATGCCGCCGATGAGGCTCCCCGGCAGGCTGGCGAAGCCGCCGACGACCGCGGCGGCGAACGCCTGAAGCATGAAGGCCGCGACGGTGGTCGCCGACAGGAACGTCGTCGGCACGATGAGGAGCGCGCCGATGACCCCGAGCGCCGCCGCCACGACCCAGGCGAAGATCTGGACGCGGCCGAGGTTCAGTCCGCAGACCTCCGCGGCGAACGGGTTGGTCGAGATCGCCCGGAACGCGACGCCGAGCTTGGTGTGGTCGACGATGAAGAAGAGCCCCCCGATCGTCACCACGGCCACCGTCAGCACGGTGAGATCGTACCCGGTGATCCGAAGTCCGAGGAGCGAGGTGGAGAAGCGCGGCACCGGCAGGTCGAGGCTGACGATGTCGGCCCCGAACACCAGGAGCGTCGCCCCTTGCACGATGAGCCCAACCCCGAGCGTCGCGATGGTCGCCGTGAGGTCGGACTCCTCGATGAGCGGCGAGATGATCGCGTAGGTGAGGAATGCGATCGCCACCGCCGCGACCGCCGCGAGAGCGACGGCGAGCCCCCACGAGAGCGACAGGATCGCGCCGCTGGAGAAGCCGTAGACGAGGAAGGCCGCGAAGCCGGCGACGTTGCCGTGGGAGAAGTTCACGACCCGCGAGCACTTGAAGATCATCACGAGGCCGAGCGCGCCGAGCGCATAGAGGCACCCGGTGACGACCCCCGACCAGACGAGCGGGAAAAGGTCGTAGGCGAGCGAATCGAAGAACTCGCTCATCGCTCCTCCTCCGCGACGGCGAGAGCCGCGGCCTCCTCATCGCGCGGCGCTTCCGGCGCGAACGTCCCGTCTTCCACCAGGCGGATGACCGTCGGGAAGTAGCGCCCGCCGAGACCGGCCTCGACCGCCGCCTCGTAGTAGCGCCGGACCGCCTCGGCTGCGCGGAGGGGCACCCCCGTCTCGCGGGCGAGCTCGAACACGTACTCCATGTCCTTCAGCACATACTCCGGCGGGAAGGACTTCTCCGGGAAGCTCCTCGGCAGCATCGCCTTGCGCGCATGGTTGCGCAGGACGAAGCTGTCGCCCGAGCCCTTCGAGACGGCCTCGAGCATCGTCTCGCCGGAGACGCCCGCCCGCTCGGCGAGCACCATCATCTCGGCGATGGTGACGACGTTCTCGAACACCAGCATGTTGTTGACGAGCTTCAGGACCTGCCCGGCCCCGACGGCGCCGCCGTGGGTGATGTCGGTCGCGATATACGCGATCAGCGGCGCGATGCGGTCGAACACCTCCTGTGAGGCGCCGACCATCACCGAGAGTTCGCCTCGCTGGGCGGCCTCCCGGGTGCGCGCGACCGGCGCGTCGGCGAACGCGATCCCCTTCGCACCGAGCCCCTTCGCCACGGCCCGCGCGACCGATACCGGCGTCGTCGACAGATCGACGACGGTCGCCCCCTCGCGCGCCCTGGCAGCGACGGGGCCGAGGACGACGGCTTCCACCTGCGGCCCGCCGGGGAGCGACAGGAAGATCACGTCGGCCCGGCTCGCGAGCTCCTCGACCGAGGCGGCGGCTTCGGCCGCGGTGCCCGCCAGCGCGGCGAGCGCGTTGGCCGACAGGTCGAAGGCGAGGACGGGGCCGTCGTGCTTGGTGGCCATGTTGCGGCACATCGGGAAGCCCATTACGCCGAGGCCGATGAAGCCGATCGTTGCGGTCATCGCGGTCAATCCATCAACATGCCGCCGTTCACGTCGAGAACGGTGCCGGTGATCCAATTCGATTGCGGGGAGACCAGGAAGAGGATCGCCTGGGCGATGTCCTCCGGCTGGCCGAAGCGGCCGAGCGGCACGCTCCCGTTGGGCGAGGGGGCGGCGCGCTGCGTCACCGTCTGCCACATCGGCGTCTCAACGGGGCCGGGGGCGACGACGCTCGCATAGACGCCCTTCCCGGCGCCGGCCTTCGCAACCCACTTCATCAGCCCGTGCACGGCCGACTTTGCCGCGACGTAGGCAGGGCCGGACGCGACGCCGCCGATCTTCGCCGCGATCGAACCGAGGGCGACGATCTTGCCGTACTCCTGCTCCGCCATCAGCGGAAAGACTTCGCGGACCGGGTGGACGACGCCCATCAGATTGACGTCGAGGATCGAGCGCCATTCGTCGTCGCTGCTCTCGCCGAGCGGGCGGTGCGAGATGGTGCCGGCGCACAGGACGAGGATGTCGATGCGGCCGTGCGTCTCCTTCACCGAAGCGACGAGCGCGGCGGTCTCCTCGAGCGAGGTCACGTCGTAGCGGCGGTAGGTGATGTCGTTGCGCTCGAGATCCATCGTGTCGGCGACGTCGGTCGCGATCACGGTGGCGCCGGCCTCGGCGAGGGCGAGAGAGGTCGCCTTGCCGATGCCGCCCGCCGCCCCGGTGACGAGCGCGATCTGGCCATCGAGACGCGGCGGCGCGCTCAGGGGTCGGAGCGTCATAGAGGTCTCCAGTTGGAAGGATGGGGCGCCCCGTTCTGCGGGGCGCCGGGCCGGCACTCAGTTCGCGGGAGCGTCGAACACCACCGCCGGATAGGGGCGGAACTCCTTGACGAGGACGAACTCACCGTCCTTCGCCTGGATGATGCCTTCCTGGCGCGTGCCACGGTGGTCGCCCTCCTGGAACGACACGCCCTGAGCGCCGCCCACCGAGGCATCCTTAAGCGTGTTGAGCGCGGCGATCAGGTTCTCGCGCGTCAGTTCTTCACCGCTCGCGAGGAGTGCCTCGAACCCCTTGGCGAAGAGCGCCGCGTTGCTCCAGCCGTTGAGGCCGAAAACGCCGACAGGGTCGTCCGGATAGTACTTCGCAATCGACGTCCGGTAGGCGGCGACGTTCGGATCGTCGGCCGAGACGGGCATCAGCCAGGACGAGAAGTAGACGCCGTTGAGGAGATCGCCGGCGAGCTTGAAGGTCGACGGATCGGCGGCGAAGAACGGCGCGAACCACTCGACGTCGAGGCCCTGGAGGTCCGCGGTTTTCAGCGCGGCGGCGAGGTTGGCGTTCGACCCGAAGAGGATGACGGCCTCGGCGCCGGAGTTCGCGATCCTGCGGATCTGGGGCGAGAAGTTCGTCGTCTTGACGTCGAACGAGACCGATTCGGCCGGCTCGAGCCCGAGCTCTTCCATGTACGTGTCGAAGCCGCGCTTGGCGGAACGGCCGAGCTCGTCGTTCTCCCACAAGAGCGCGACCTTCTTGAGACCGAGATCGTTCACCGCATAGTCGACGTTCGAGGCGGCGGACCAGCCATAGTCCGGCAGCAGCGGGAAGATGTTCGGCTCGGCGAAGAAGGCGCTGGCGCCGCCGATCGGGCTCACCATCGGGAGGCCCGCTTCCTTCGCATAGGGAATGACGGCGACGTTGGTTGCCGTGCCGACGGAAGCCGACAGCGCGAAGATCCCCTCGTCCTCCACCATCTGCCGCGTGACGGCGACGCTGCGCGCGGGGTCATACCCATCGTCGTAGGTGACGTAGTTCACCGTCCAGCCGTCGATCCCGCCCGCCTCGTTGAGGTTGCGATAGAACGCATCCGCGGCGTGGGTCAGGATGGCATAGAACGGGACGGGCCCGGTGATCGGCGTGAAGGCGCCGACGGTCACGGTCTTGTTCGCCTCGTCGATGCCGATGTCCTGCGCCGCCGCCGGCGCAGTGACCGCCAGGCCGACGCTGAGCACACCCGCTAGAAGTTGCCAATTCTTAGCGCTTCCGATCATGCCCCTCTCCTCCCGATGTTGTTATGTGCCGGGGAGCCTAGTCGGACCGAGCGAGACCTGTCAATCTAGAATGCATTATGCATAGCAGTGGCGGGCTTGAGGCACGGCACAGCGGCGGTTCCTCCTTCAAACTCCTCGCCTGAACGGCCCAAATCGTCGCAATTTGAGCCGCAGGTGGCGCCTTCGGCCGTGCTCAGCACCGGGTACAGTGTTGCCCGCCCTAAAATATTGTGCATTATCTGATGTCTTGCATGATGAGAGGGCGACGCGTGAGACCTGGGATCCTGGCCGGCCGCAAGGTACTGGAGCTCGGCAGCATGATTGCCGCTCCTTTCGCAGCACACGTTCTGAGCCAGCTCGGCGCCGAAATCATCAAGATCGAGCCGGCCTCGGGCGACACCACGCGCAAGCTCGTGCGCGGCGGCCCGAGCGGCACCTACATCGCCTATAGCCGCGGCAAGCGAAGCATCTGCCTCGACCTTCGCTCCGACGCGGGCCAGGTGGTCCTGTCGCGGCTGATCGCGGACGCGGACATCGTCGTCCACAACCTCTCACCGGGCGCCGCGCGCCGCCTCGGCATCACCTTCGAACGCTGCGAGGCGGAACGGCCGGGCATCGTCTACTGCCACATCAAGGGCTATGGACCCGGCCCCCTCGCGGAGGAGGTGGCGTCGAACCCGATCGCAGAGGCCGCAACGGGCGTCATGTACTCCAATCGGGTGGATGGCCGCCCGTCTCGGCTCGGCCCGTCCTACCACGACCAGTTCGCCGGCTCCTACGCGGTGATCGCGATCCTCGGCGCCCTCCTCGCCGGCTCCAACGACCCCGAGCGCCGCAACGTGGAGGTCGGCCTCTACGAGACGGGGCTCCACGTTGCAGCCCGCGATCTCGTCGGGGTGCAGCTCAAATCCCAGCTCCTCGGCCGGCCCGAGCAGGAGCCCTCCGCCGAGTTCTCGATCCCCGGCTACGGCGCCTACGAGACGAGCGACGGCCGCTGGGTCTATCTCGTCATGCTGACGGACGAGCACTGGAACCGCTTCTGCCGCGCCGCCTCGCTCGCCCCCGACCCGAGCCTCGCGAGTCTTCGTCAGCGCCGGCGCGAGCGCGAGGCGGTGGAGGACATCGTCCGCCGTGCGGTCGGCTCGGCCTCCTACGACGAGATCGCGGCGCGCCTCACGGAGGCCGGCGTCGGCCATACGGAGGTGCTCTCCGCCGACCGCGTGCTGGGCGCCCCGCAGGCGCTCACGCCGAAGAAGTTCGCCGAGTTCCCGTTCGCGGGATGCGCCTTCGACTCCCCCGATCTGCCGCTGCCTTCCTGCGCCGGCGAAGCGGAGCCCCACCTGCCGCCTCCCCTTCTCGGCGAGCACACGCGCCCGATCCTGGAGCACCTCGGCTTCGGGGAGGAGGAGATCGCGAGGTTTATCGCAACCGGCGCGGCGGTGGTCGCCGACCCGCGCGAGGAGCTTTGGGCAAAGCCGAAGCCCGCACCGATGCCGGCCGCCTGAACGGAGGCGGAGCCGACCACGCCGGAAGCTGGCGGAGCCGACCACGCCGGGCGGCTCATGGCGCGCAAACGAAAAACGCCGCCCCGAGGGGCGGCGTTGGTCGTGCATCAGGGATGAGGCGTCGTTGTCGTTCAGCGTGCGCCGTAGCCGAAGAGGATGACCCCGACCGTCTTGCGCAGGACGAACATCTCGAGCCTGAACGACATGTCGCGGATGTAGGCGAGATCGGCCGCCACCTTCAGCGCCGTCGCATCCAGCCCTTCCGCATACCCGACCACGGTCTGCGCGAGACCGGTGATCCCGGGGCGGACGGCGTGACGATCACGGTAGCCCGGCACGAGGTCGAGATACCGGACGGCGTGCTCGTAGACGTCCGGCCGCGGGCCGACGATGCTCATCTCACCGCGCAGGACGTTGATGAGCTGCGGGATCTCGTCGATGCGGGTGCGCCGCATGAACGCGCCGAACGGGGTGATGCGGTCGACCTCGAGCGGATCGTCGAAGCCCCGGATCGTGGCTCCGGCCGGCAGCATCGTGCGGAATTTCAGAATTGTGAATGGCTCACAGTCCTTGCCCATGCGAACCTGGGTAAAGAACAGGGATCCCGGATTCCAGAAGCGATTGAGGAGCGCGATCACGGGGATCGCGCAGGCGAGGACCAGGAGGCCCAGGATCGCCACCGCCACGTCCGCCGCTCTCTTGCAGAGCGCCAGCGCTTCGCGGCTCAGCGGCCGCGCGAGTGTTCCAAACGCCTCTGCCGGAGCGAAGGCGTCCTGCTGCAACGACATAAATAGCTCCAACGTCGCGGCGCCAGGACTCGAGGCGGCCAACTTGCCGGCTAGCAGTACCTAGCCCCGACGCAAACTGTGCGTCGGCGAGGATGCGATGATGAGAGGAAAGCCGACGGGCGCCGGTCGCCTCAGCTCGGGCTGACCGCCCGCCGGACCTGGAAAATCACGATCCTTGCGAGCTCGGGGCCGAGAAGCTGCCTGAGCCGGGCCGCCTCCTGGGCATCGATCTCATTGCCCACGAGCGGGATGACGAAGTCCGAAATCAGCTGACGCCGCTGCTCCTTCGATGTCACCTGCTGGAAGTTCTGGCGGATCGCGCCGATGAACTGCTGGCGAACGGGGCGCGGCGTGCGCTGGATGACCTGGGTCAGCACGTTGCTGTAGAACGTGTTGGACGTGCCCGGGTTGGCGAGCGCGTACTGCTTGAAGTTCTGGAGCGGAGATCGAAGCTCGCTGTAATTTCGGGCGTTGGCCAACCGCACCAGCTGAACGCTCAGCTGATTGACCGCTTCGTTAACCGTGGTGTCGGCGCTCGCTGGAACGGAAACGATACTCAGACTCGCGGAAACTGCGACGGCTGCAAACAGCGTTCTGATTTTCATCTTAGGGCTCCGTTCCGGCGGCTCTTTTTGCTGCGATAAGCCACAGCAAGCGTTTTGGCCCAATCCTTACCGGCCTGCAAGTCTAAGTTTTCAACTCAATTCCTATTTTTTTGGCACCGCGTCAAAAAACCGTTTCAAAACAATGCGCCAAGGCCCGGCTGAATTTTTCCCTACCATGGTTAGGCTGCTAAACGGCGCATCCTGTCGTCGAGACAAATTGCCGTTAAATGATTTGAAAAATAAGCCCCGGTGTCGATGCAGATCCGTCCGGGCGCCTCGACGAGCTCCGCCGCAGCGTAATGTCCATGCACGACCAGCCGGTCCGGCTGCCAGCCGCGTTGCAAAAAGCGCGGATCGCCCCAGAGGAGGGCCCCCTCGTTCTGAGCTTCGAGGGGGCGGCCCGGGACGAGCGCCGCATGAACGAAGACCACGTCGCCGCTCACGTGCGTGTTGACGAGCCCCCGCCTCAAGAACTCGACGTGCGGCCCCATGGCCCAGGAGAGCGCCGCCGCCGCCGTCCTCAGCGCAGCACTGTCACGCGTTTTCGGCAACGCCACACCGTAGGAGGCGAGCGTTTGCAGGCCACCGAAGTCGAGCCACCCGCTGTCGCTCGCGGGATTGTCGAGAAAGGCGACCAGCGCCGCCTCGTGGTTACCGCGCAGACAGATCGCACCGTCGGCGTGGAGCGCTGCAACGCGGGCGAGCACGGCCGCGGACGCCTCGCCTCGATCGATATAGTCGCCGAGGAGGACGGTGCGCACGTTTCGGCCGTCCGCCTGCTCCTCGGCGTCTGCCCTTATCTTCTCGAGGAGTGCATCGAGGAGATCGATGCGGCCGTGGACATCGCCGATCGCATAGATGCGCTCTCGTTCGTCGACGCGCGGTGTGGGCCCGTCGTCCGGGACACGGGATTGGCGGTTGCGTAGAAATCGGAGCAAGGCTCTTCCTCCTCTCGCAGGCTTGATGAACGTGCACGCGGCGGAATGTTCTCTTATAGATCACGGCTGTCGATGGCGAAGCCGCGAACGGAGAAGTCGGCGATGGTGCTCCTTTCATCCGAGACGAAGGACCGCAGGAGAGGCCGGGAGCGGAGCCGCCGGCCGGCAGCCTCACCTCTCAATATCCTAATGGTCCTCACCGTCGCCTGTCTCCTCGTCGTCGCCGTCACCGCGTTCCGTGGCGCTGCGAGCACGGCCCCCGCCCTCTCGCCAGGGCTTCGGATCGTGGGCCCGAACGGTGACTGGCGGCCGCAGGAGGGCTTCGGCCTCTATGACCGGAGCGACTACTTCACCGAGCGGGCGCTCGCCTTCTTGACGAGCGAGGACGCTCTGAACGCCGGAAGCTCTGCCCCGATCCTCGCTGCCGAGATGGGCCTCGGAGCGATCCGGACCGCACCGGCCGATGCCTACGCCTGGACGGTTCTCGCGACCGTCTCCGCCGCGAACGGACTTGTCGACTTCGCGCGGGTCGCCCTCGACAAATCGCGTGCGCTCGCCCCGAACACCGTCGGCCTCACGATCGAACGCCTGCGCCTCGTCGGTCTCCAGGAAGCGCCGCTGACACCGGAGACGCGCACCGCCGTGGTGCATGACCTGGTGGTCGCGCGCGAAAAGCGGGGTGCGGAGCTGAACGCCCTCTTCGAGCTCCTCCCCTCGATCGCCGAGCCGCTCTCCCGGCTCGAAGCCGAGGAGACCGCCGCCGAAGCGGAGCGGGCCGCTGCGGCGGCGGCCCTCTCCGCTACTCCCAGTCCTGAGCCCCTCGCCGAGAGCCCCCCTCCGCGCGCCCGTCGCGGCGGAAGGACTGCGACCACGCCAGACCCAGGATGACGGCGAAAAGGGCCCCGATCGCCGGGATTTGAAGGCTGAAGTCGAAGGCCGAGTGAACCGCCGCGGCGACGACGCAGCCGACACCCATGAGCGGTACGGCAAGATTGCTCCGCCGGGTGACCGCCCCGCGGAACACCCGCAAGGCCACCAGGATCATCCCGAGATAGTAGAGGGCGGCCGCCGGAAGGCCGAGCTCGAACGCAACCTCGAGGTAGCTGTTGTGGGCCTTGTCCCACTCGCCGGCCGCGCCCGCTTCCGGCGGAACGTAGCTGCGGAAGACGTCCTCGTAGGCGCCGAGCCCGTGGCCGACGAACGGCCTGTCCTCGATCCCCTCGATGGTCGCTGGATAGACGATGAAGCGGCCCTCCTCCGCATCGGTGCTGGCGATGCGCCCGAGAAGCCCCGACGCGGAGATCCCGACCACGAACAGCGACCCGACCACGAGCAGGACCACGGCGGGACCCGCGCCCCGCCCGCCATTCGACCGGTAGGCGACGAGGAGCGCCGCCCCGCCGGCGATCGCCGCGATCGCACCGCCGCGAGACTGGCTCGCGATCAGGGCCGTCGCCGTGGTGAGAAAGGCGAGCACGACGAGCCAGCCGCCGCGGAAGAACCCCTCGAGGAAGCCCCGGAGCGCGCGGCTGCGATCGGCCGCCGATTCTTGTGACGTCAGAAGGAGCGCCACCGACGCCATGACACCGAACGCGGCGTAGGTCGCAAACGAGTTCCGGTTGACGAAGCTCGCCGAGAGAGCGCCGCCCTCGCCGGCAAGCTCGCCGAGGATGACGTTGTTCCCGCTCGCTGCGGCGAACAGGCCGAAGGCGGAAATCGCAGCGACCACGATCGCGATCACCCTCACCATCCGCAGAGCCCGCTTATCGTCGGCCCCCGTTCGGGCGGCGATCCAGAAGAGGGCAAGGTAGGTCGCGATCCGGAGGGCGGCATTTCGTCCTTCGATGGGATCGGCCGAGATCGCGCCCGGCACATCCACATCGACCCAGCTCGGATGGACGAGACTCTCGGGCGCTGGAAGACCGGCCAGTTCCGCCGCCCATGCGACCATCGCCGAGATGGGCTCCGTCGCGCCCGAAAACGTACCCGCCAGCCCCCACGCCAGAGCCGCGATCACGAGAACCGCTGGGATCCAAAGCCTACTCGCAATTCCGGTGCCTCCTTTGCTAAAGAGGTCAATCAGGAGTTGACACGCGAGGAGCCCAATTGCGACTGCACCAAGCCCGAACCAGGCGACCGGAATGTTGGCGCCGCGCGGCAGGGCGGAGACGAGAACGGCAATCAGCGCCAGCCACCCGAGGAAACCTTGCATCGAATGGATAGGACCGCGGTCCCGGGATCGTCTCATGCAGAGGCTCCAACTGCGTCTTCGAACGTCACACTCATGACGAACCCTTGGCGTTATCGCCTACCCTCTGGCAAGGTGTCGCGGCGCCGTGGTCTCGGCCCGCATTTTCCGAGAAATGAGGAGCTTCGTCGATGAACGTCCATCGTCCTCCGATGACGGACCATGCGGCGGTCACGGCAAACGGTCCTGCCGAGTACGTCGAGCCGATGCCGGCAGAGGAGAGCGGACTCGACCTCCGCGCGCTTCTCGGAAAGGTCTGGCGCGGCCGCTGGATCATCGCCGTCTGCGTCGTCGTTGCACTCGCCATTGCCTTCCTTCTCGTCTCGCAGATGCGCCCCGTCTACCGCGCGTCGAGCAAGGTGCTGTTCGAATCACAGCAGAGCAACGTGGCGGACCTTCAAAGCGTCCTTGCGACGGAGTTCTCGAAGGACACGCTCCAGAATGAGATCGAAATCCTCTATTCGACGAATCTGATCGGGCGCGTCGTCGACACCCTCGGGCTCGAGGGAAACCCGGAGTTCAACCCGCGTCTTGCCGCAGGCGATGTCTCGTTCCTCGACCGGCTGCGCTCGCTCTTAAGTTGGCGGACCTATATCTCGCCCTCGTTCCTCGCCGACCTCGGCATCATCGATCCCCCCGAGCCCGCCTTGGTCGACCCCGAGGCAGCCGCTCACCGCGAACGCCTCGGCGTGATCGGCCGCGTGCAGCAGGGCCTCATCCTCCAGCCGGTGCCGGGGTCTAGGGTGATCGAGATCGCCTTCGAAGCGCACTCGCCGCAAACGACAGCCCGCGTGGTGAATTCCGTCGGCAAGGAGTACATCAACGGGCAGCTGGAGGCGAAGGTCGCCGCAACCCGGCAAGCGTCCGAGTGGCTGGCCGACCGGATCGACGAGCTGCGGGTCCGGGTCGAGAACGCCGAGCTCGCCGTGGAGACAGCCCGTGCCGAGCTCGCCAAGCAGTCCGGCCAGACCTCCGAGATCACCCAGCAGCAGCTGTCGGCGATCAACGGAGCCCTCGCCGCGGCGCAAGCCCAGCGCGCGCAGATCGAGGTGCAGTATCAAGGGCTTCGGGAGGCCCTCGCCAACGCAGAGACCGACCTTGGGGCCATTACGCTTCTGCGCCAGACGCCGGTGATCGCGAGCCTTCGGCAGCAAGAGGCCGAGCTGCGCGGCCGCGAATCGACCCTCGAGGCGCTCGCACGCGACAACCCGGCCCGAATCCGGCTTCGGACGCAGCTCGATTCGGTCCGCGAGGACATCCGGTCCGAGGCCCGTCGTGTGTTGTCCGCGTTGAGCAGCGATCTCGAACTCGCCCGTGAGCAGGAAGAGGCTCTCGAGGAACAGGTCCGCGCGCTCGAGGCGACCGAGCAGGAACAGCGCCGTGGCGAGGTCCAGTTGCGCCAGCTCGAGCGCGAGGCTCAGGCGAGCCGGACGCTCTATGAGAGCTTCCTGGCGCGCCTGCAGGAAACGTCGCAGCAGGAGAGCCTCCTCGTCGCCGACGCCCGCATCCTGTCGCCGGCCGAGGTCCCCGGCGGGCCGCTCGCCAGCACGAAGAACCGCGTCTTGATGATGTCCGTCATCCTTGGCGGCGGCCTCGGGGTCGGCATCATCTTCCTGCTCGACCGGCTCAACAACACCTACCGCGGTGTGACCGAACTCGAGCGGGCGACGGGGCTTCCCGTCCTCGCGAGCCTTCCCAGCATCGGGAGCGAGTCTTCGCGGCAGGAGGTCGTTCGCCAGCTCTACGAGCGGCCGAACGGCTCCCTCGCCGAGGCGGTCCGCAATCTGCGAACATCCGTCCTGTTCGGGGGCGGCGGCACGCCCCCACGGGTCATCGTCTTCTCCTCGTCGACGCCGAAGGAAGGCAAGTCGACGAGTTCGCTCCTCCTCGCCCTCACCAGCCAGCAGATGGGCCGGTCGGCGATCATCGTCGATTGCGACCTCCGCCTGCACGCCCTCTCCAACCTCGTGGGCCAGGAGGACGGGAAGCGCCCGGGCCTCCTCTCCGTCCTAGACGGCACCGCCAGCCTCGAGGACGCGGTCTACGTCGATCCCGAAACGGGCCTCAGGATCCTGGCGACCCAGCCGGGCGAGAACGCGAAGGGCGTCAGCGCCGCCGATATCGTCGCCTCGCAGAAGTTCGGCAACCTCATCGACATCCTGACGCGGACCTACGACCTCGTCGTCCTCGACACCCCGCCCGTGCTGGTGGTGACCGATGCGCGCGTCATCGCCCGCCGCGCCGATGCCGTCGTCTACGCCGTCCGCTGGGACGTGACCCCGAGGGGCGCGGTCCTCGAGGGCCTGCGCGAGCTGCACAGCGTCGGTGCGCCGATGGCGGGCCTCGTTCTGACGATGGTCGATACGACGAAGCTCGGCAGCTACGCCTACGAAGGGTACGGCTACTATCGCAGCCGCTATCACGACTACTACAGCTGACCCGCCCGCCCCGCGCCGGCGCCCTCCTCGCACGCCGGCGCATCGCTTCGCACCGCGAGCGCTGCGCGATTGACCCGCGGCGAGTGGCGGGGCACTGACCGCGGCACGGAGCAATCGAAGAGGAGGCGTCACCGTGGCTCATCCAGCAATCGCGAAGGGGCGGGTCGCGGTGGTGACCGGCGCAGCGAGCGGTATCGGCCTCGTTGCCGCACGGCGCTTCGGGGAAGCCGGCATGGCCGTCGTTCTCTCCGACCTTCCGGGAGAGGCTCTCGACGCTGCCGTCGCGGACCTCCGAGCGCAGAACCTCGAGGTGACTCCCTGCCCGGCGGACGTCACCGTCCGGTCCGACATCGCCCAGCTGAAGGCAACCGCCGACCGGCTCGGCCCGGTTTCCATCCTGATGAGCAATGCCGGGCGCGAGGGCGGCGGTCAGCTCTTCGCCGACGAGGCGATCTGGCGGACGACGCTGGAGACGAACCTCTGGGGCAGCATCCACTGCACGCAGCTTTTCGTCCCCGACATGATCGCGGCGGATGGCCCGGGCGCGGTCGTCTTCACCGGCTCGAAGCAAGGCATCACCCTGCCGCCGGGCGACACCGCCTACAACGTGAGCAAGGCCGCCCTCAAGGCGCTCGCCGAGTCGCTCTCCCACGAGCTCGTCAAGTCGACGGGCGCCCGCGTCTCCGCCCACCTCCTCATCCCCGGCTTCACCTACACGGGCTTCACGCGCGCCAAGGGGGTGACCGAGAAGCCTGCCGGAGCCTGGACGGCCGATCAGGTCGTCGGCCGGCTCGTCGAGGCGATGGCGGCCGGCGACTTCTACGTCCTTTGCCCCGACAACGAAGTCGACCGCGAGACCGACCTCAAGCGGATGCGCTGGGCCGCCGCCGATATCGTCGAGAACCGCCCGGCCCTGTCGCGCTGGCATCCGGACCACGCGGACGCGTTCAAGCGCTTCATGGACGAGGCGAGCTGACCGTTCACGGCCGCCGCCCGACCGATGGCCGAGCCCGAACCCCGCTCTGAAGCCGCGCCGGCCTCGCGCCCGCGCCGTGTCTTCATGCTGGGAGCGACCGGCACGATCGGCCGCGCCACCGTGCGCGCGCTCCTCGACAGCGGCCACGAGGTCACGTGCTTCCTGCGCGCGACGCCGGGCCGCCAATCGGGCGGCACCGAAGACCTCCCGGCCGGCGCTGTGGTGCGGTTCGGCGATATGACCTCCCCGGAGTCCCTCGCCCGCGACGGCTTCCGCGGCGAACGGTTCGACGCTCTCCTCTCCTGCATGGCCTCCCGCACGGGCGCGCCGAAGGATGCGTGGGCGATCGACCACCAGGCGCATCTCGGCGCCCTCGCCGCAGCCGAGCGCGCCGGCGCCACGCAAATGGTTCTCCTGTCGGCGATCTGCGTGCAGAAGCCGGTCCTCGCCTTTCAGCACGCCAAGCTCGCCTTCGAGCGGGCGTTGATCCAGTCGGGGCTCACCTATTCCATCGTCCGGCCGACCGCCTTCTTCAAATCGCTCTCGGGCCAGGTCGAGCGGGTGCGAGCCGGCAAGCCCTTCATGGTCTTCGGCGACGGGACCCTCACCGCCTGCAAGCCGATCAGCGACGGCGACCTCGCCCGCTACCTCGCCGAGTGCTTCGGCGATGCAACGCGCCACAATAGGGTGCTGCCGATCGGGGGCCCGGGCGAGGCCATCACGCCGCGCCAGCAGGGCGAGCGCCTCTTCGCGCTGCTCGGCCGCGAGCCCGCCTTTCGCGAGGTCCCGGTCGCACTTTTGGGCGCGATCGGATGGGGGCTCGGCACCCTCGGCCGGGTCCTGCCCTCGCTGGCGGCTAAGGCCGAGCTCGCCCGGATCGGCCGGTACTACGCGACCGAATCGATGCTCGTCCTCGACCCGGCGACGGGCCGATACGACGCCGCCGCAACGCCCTCCTACGGCTCGGAGACGCTGTTCGACTACTATGCCCGCCTGGTGAGCGGCGATGCGACCCTGGAGCGGGGCGCACACGCCGTGTTCTGAAGATCGCTTGACCGAGGCGGCATCATAGACGGCGTGGCCGGACGAACGTCACGCGCAGAGCCAAACGCGCCCCTCGCCCCTCTCATCCGGGATGGACCGTGACCACTCTCCTCCTCGTCCGCCACGCCGCTCACGACCGCCCCGGCCCGCACCTCGTCGGCCGCGACGACACCGTCGCGCTCGCGCCGGAAGGGCGCGCCGACGCGGAAGCCTTGGCCGAAGCGCTGGCGCACGTCCCCCTCGCCGCGATCGCGACCAGCCCGTCCCGCCGCTGCCGCGAGACCGCCGAGCGCCTCGCCGCGAAGCACGGCCTCGCCCCGAGGGTCGTCGCGGACCTCGACGAGCTCGATTTCGGCCGCTGGCGCGGAGCGACCTTCGCCGCCCTCGATGGCGACCCCGACTGGCTGCATTTCAACACGGCGCGCGGAACGGCCGCCATCCCCGAAGGAGAAACCATCGCCGCCGTCGCGGATCGCGCGAGCCGCGCCCTCGCCCGCCTGTCGCGCGAAGGCCCGCTCGCAGTCGCCGTCACCCATGCGGACGTGATCCGCACCGCGGTCGCCGCCGCCATCGGCCTCTCGCCCGACCTGATGCTGCGCTTCGAGATCGCCCCCGCCTCGGTCACGGCGATCGCCTGGGAGACGCCGCCGCGCCTCCTCTCGCTGAACTGGCGGCCCGCCCCGCCGGGCTAGACCGTCTCGGGCAAGCCGAGCCCCACCCGCTCGTAGAGCGCGAGCCGGTGCCGCTCCCAGAACTCCGCCTCGACCTCGATTGCGGGGCGGCCGTAGTAGTCCCACGGGATCGTCCGCGCATTGAGGCCGACGAAGTGCGCGCCGCTCTGGCCGAGGTGGTCCTGATGCGGATGGAACGGCGAGGCGATCGTCACCTCCTCCGTCGTGACCACCGAGACCGTGCCGAACCGGTCGAAGGCAGCCACCTGCAGCCCCTGCTCGTCGAGCTCGGAGGAAAGGCGCCGGCTGCCGACCGTCTCGAGGAGGGCGGTCTCGAGGTCGAACCCCGGTGCCAGGCCGCGGATGCCCGTATTGCGCGGCGCCGGCCCGCAGGCCTCGGCGAAGACGCCGAACATCGCGCGGACGTCGGCGGCGATCGCAAGGCTCCTGTCGTCTGGCCCGGCGAGCCAGCGCTCCAGCGCCGGCGGCAGCGACCAGAGGATGCAGTCATTGTCGAGCGACAGCTCCCAGAGGTCCGGATATAGCCGCAGCGGGGCGAGCTTCCAGGCGACGCCCTCGGCCATCCCGTCGTCGAGGTGGGCCTGGATGCTCGCCGGGAGGTCCTCCGGCCCGACGGCGCGCCACTCCACGTCGCCCGCGACCGGCCCGGTCCGCCGCCGTGCCTCCTCCACCGGGATCGTATTGACGCAGACGCCGTACCGCGCGCCGGAACCGAAGATCCGCATCGCGCCGGCGATCGAGAGCCTCAGCGCCTCGAAGCCCCGGTCCGATACGTCGCCGACGGTCCAGCGGACGCCGACAGCGTTCGCGCGAGCTTCACGTGCGGGACCGTCCATACCCAAGGTTCTCCTTCCGGCGAGCGGCAACGATAGGTGACGCGCTCCTCGCCCATCGGCGCGTAGCCTAGGCGAGCGTAGAAGCGCAGCGCGGCGGGATTGCCGGGATCCACGGTGAGCTCCAGCCGGCGGTGACCGCGCCGGGCGGCGGCGCGCTCGGCCCGGCGCATCAGCCGCGCGCCGATCCCGCGCCCGCGCAACGGCGGCAAGGTCCGCAGCGCCCAGACGGTGGCCGTATCGCCGGGGCCGAAATCGAGCCAGAGCTGCGCGACGGGAAAGCCGCGATGCGCAGCGACCAGCATCAGCGCCTCGTCCCGCTCCTGCCGGTCGAAGGTCTGGGCGATGATCTCGCGCTCGGCCGTGTGCGCGCCGTTCCACTCGAGCGCCTCGAGGTCCTCGGCGCGGCAGGCGCGGATCTCGAGCGCGTCGGCCTCGGTGATCGATCCGATCAGCTCTTTCATGTCACCCCTCTCTCCCCCGCCAGGGAGAGGTTAGGGCCTGTGCCGGCGGCGGAAAGCGCCGGGGCGCCATGGCGGACCGCGCCAGGATCGAGGCGCACCGCCTGCCGCCCCCGGTCGACCGCGCCCCAGCGGTACTTGTAGGCCTCCCGCCCCATCAGGAAATCGAACGCGAGACTTTCGCGCGCCGCCGCCTCCATGGCGCCGGCGATCAGCAGCGACCCGGGGCTCGCCGCGCGGAACGCCGGGTCGAACCCACCGAGATAATAGTGGAGCGCAGCGCGCCCGCAAAAGCCGTAGAAGAGCGCCGCGGGGGCGCCGCCGATCCGCAGGAGGCTCGCGCGGAGGAGCCCCGCCTCGGCGAGCCCGCGGGCGGCGCGCCGGTGGAAGGCAGCGACCGCCGGATGGGAGAGCACCCCCTCCTCCCCCTTCTCCGACCAGCGGGCGGCATGGAGGTCGACCAGCGCATCGACGAAGGCTTCCGCCGTGGAGGGCACCGCGGCGACGATCTCCGCCGCAGCCATCTTTCCGAGCCGCCGGCGCGCCTCCTTGAGGCTTTTCGCGATCCCCGCCGGCAGCGGCGCCGCCGGATCGGCCACGAAGGGCGCCGCCTCCAGCGCCTCACCCGCGGGCCAACCCCCGTCGCCCCGCACCGTCAGCACCGCCGGCGCAGGGAGCGCCTCCACCAGCGCCGGCAGAGCCCCGCGGGCGACGAGCGGCTCGGCATAGTCGCTGACGTCGAACCCGAGCGGCTTCAGCTCGCCCTCCACCAGGCAGCCCGGCAGCAGCGCCAAAAGACCGTCGCCATCCTCCACCGCCACTGCGGCGAGTTCGCCCTTCGGGAGCTCCATCCACCAGGCGAGCGCCCAGGCGGGGTGCTGAAACGGCGTCGCATCGGGGAGCCGCCGCCAAAGCGCCTCCCACGCCGGCACGAGCGCCTGGAGCGCCTCGGCATCGCGGACGAGCCGTGCCTTCACGCCGCGATCGCCGGCGCCAGAACGCTGCGGTAGAGCGCGAGCGTCCGCTCCACCATCGCCGCCGCGCCGAACCGCTCGCGCGCCACGCGCCGGCACGCCTCGGGGTCGATCCGGCCCACGTCGGCGATCCGCGCCGCCATCTCCGCGACGTCCCGCACCAGGAAGCCCGTCACGCCATCCTCGATCAGCTCCGGCAGCGCGCCGGAGGAGTAGGCGATCACCGGCGTCCCACAGGCGAACGCCTCCATGGTGACGAGCGAGCTCGTCTCGGGCGCGGTCGTCGGCAGGAGGAGGCAGCGGGCCGCGGAGAGAAGCCGGCGCTTGCGGGCGAACCCGGCGGGGCCGATGAAGCGCGCCCCCTCGCCGAGCCGGGGCGCCACCTCCGCGTCGAAGTAGGCGCGGTGCTCGGGATAGGGGAACACCGCCCCCGCGACGAGGAGCGGCACACCCGCCGCCTTCGCCGAGGCGATCGCGTCCGCCTGGCCCTTCTCGGGGCAGATCCGGCCGAGCGAGAGCGCGAACCCCCGCTTGGCGTGCCGTGCGGCGAGGCCACCCACATCGATCCCGTTCTCGAGCACGGCGATCGGCAGGCGCGCCGGCGGAAAGGCGGCCCGCTGCGTCGCCGACACGGCCGCGAGGACGGCGCGAGGGCGAGACACGCGCCACACCGCCTCCGGATACCAGGCCGGCGGGAGGTGCAACGTCGCGACCATCGCGATGCCCTCCGGCGGCAACGCGCCCACGAAGTCGAGCCCGTGATAGTGGACGACGTCGGGCGGGTCGTCGCGGCAGACAGCGGCGACGGCTGCCCGCACGGCATCGGTCGCCGCTCGCCGCGCGCCCTCGCCGATCTCGCCCGTCGCCGCCGGCACGTCGACGAGCCGCCCCGCGACGACCGAGCCCTCGCACGCCACCACCGTGGAGCGATGCCCGGCGGCGACGAGCGCCCGTTCGGTGGTGGAGAGCACCTGCTCGGCCCCGCCCGCCGCGTCGGGCCCGACTGGCGCCAGCGGGTAGGCGACGCTGACGACGTGGAGCGGCCTCACGCCCGCGCCGTCGCCGCAGCGCGCGCGGCGATCGCCTCCCGGACCAGCTCGCGGAACCGCGCACCGTCGAGGCCCCAATCGAACAGCTCGAACCAGAGCGGCGGATCGTGCGGGGGGTGCGCGAAGTCCGGTTCGGCGACGCGGAAGCGCTCTTCCTCGGTCCCGAATTGCGCCAGCATCGCGGCCTGGCTCCGGTGCGCCGCGAGCATCCGGTGCTTCAGCTCCACCTCGGCGGGGGTGAGCCGCACCACCGTCTCGGCGCCGCCGGGCAGGAAGCGGCCCGTCACCATCGCCTCCCCCTCCCGGCGGTAGTACGGCATCTCGATGATCGGCGCCCCGCCAGCGAGGTGCACGGCGAGGGCCACGGCGTCGTGGTCCGAGTGGCCGCCCTCGTAGGCGTGGGTGAGGATCGCGCTCGGCTGGACGCGCTGCACCACCTCCGCGACGGCATCGGCGATCGGCCCGATGTTGAAGGCCGCCGCCTGGTCGGCGATGCCGAGGGAGACGAGCTCCACCGCGCCGCCCGCCAGCTCGAGCGCCGCACGGAGTTCGGCCGCGCGGGTGGCGCGGTAGTCCTCTCGCGTCGCGAACGGCGCCGGCACCTTGGCCGGCGCGCCGTCGGTCACCATGACGAGGACCGCCGCCTCGAACCGGGCGAGCTGCGCGCCGCAGCCGATGGTCTCGTCGTCCGGGTGCGCGACCACCACCACCACCGGGCCCGGGATGGCGGACCGCCTCGGGTCCGCGAGCGCGGCGATGGTCGCGGCCGCCGACACCTTACTCGGCCGCCGCGCCCACCCGCGCGGGAGCGTGCGCCTGCTGCCCCGGGGCGTAGCGGCGGATCATCGTCGCGCAGAACTCGGCGAACTCCTCCGGCACCTGCGGCGGGCTCGTGTGGTGCGGCATCAGCCCGCGATGCTCCGGCGTGAAGCAGAAGGTGACGGTGAGGTCGAACTCGTCGAGCGCGGCCATCTTGTGGTCGAACCAGCGCTCGGCGTCGGGCCGGCACCAGTCCGCCCAGGAGAGGCCCGTCCTGAGGTCCTTCACGCCGAACTCGCGCAGCCGCTTCACCATGTCGTCGAGGCGGTGGTCCTCGTAGTGCACCCACTGGCAGATGCCCATCTGCGGCGTGTACTCGTGGAAGCGCTTGGCGGCGATCTTCGGCGACCCGTGCTCGTCGAGAAGCCCCATGTAGAAGTGGCGATAGTAGCTCGACCCCTCCGCCTCGCGGTGCCGCGTCGTCGCCGGCCACGCCTTCGGGAGGTCGTAGAGCGAGTACCACTGCACGTGCGGCGCCTTGTCGAGGATCAGCTCGGCCGTGCGCATCAGCCCAAAATCCTGCACCTCGTCGGCGCCGAAGGTCGAAACGCCCACCTCCGAGACCCACACGGGGAGGTCCGTCTCGGCCTTAATCTCGGCGAGCTTGTCCGGCCACTCGTCGATCTTCCAGTGGTTCCAGTCGAGCGGGAAGCCGTGCACCGCCACCGCGTCGACGTTCTTCGTCACCTCGCGCCAGTTCATGTTGCGGACGAAGAGCGGATCGATCGGGCTCATGCCGCCGAGGACGCGCGTGACCTCCGGGTTCTCGGCATGGATCGCCTGTCCCGCGAGCTTCGCCAACTCCGCGAACTGCGAAAAGTCCGGGTCGAGCTCCAGGTCCCAATGGGACTTGTTGTTCGGCTCGTTCCAGATCATCGCCGCCTTGATCATGTCGTCACTCTCCAGCTTCCGTCTCGAGGGACGTGGGGCGTTGGTCGTCGTTGGCGAGCACCGATGAGGCCTCGTCCCCCCGCTCCCGCAAGAGCTCGATCGCGGTTCGGTAGCCGTCGAACGTGCCGACGTCCACATACCGCTCCCCCGCCTTGATCCCGACCGCATGCCCACCCGCGGCGAGCCACGCATTCACGAGCGTCCCGAAATACTCGTCGGTCCGCCCCCGCCGCTCCCAGAGCGCCGCGAGCTCCTGGAACACCGCTCCCGGCATTTTGAAGGCGCCCCAGACCCAGTTCGTGCCAGGATCGGGCGACTTCACGCGGATCTCGATCACCCGGTCGTCCCCGTCGGTGAGGACCGCGTCGAACACCTCCGGACGGTCGACCGGAAAGAGAAGGAACGCGAGCCGATCGTCCGGCAGGGCGGCGAGGCCGTTCTCCGGGAACCAGACGGTGTCCGGCAGCCCCACCATCACCGGCTCGTCGGCCCGCACCACCGGAAGGGCCGAGAACAGCGCGTCGCACAGCCCACGCGGCGAATCCTGCACCGCGTAGACGAACCGGCACGCCCCGTCCCGCGCCCCATGATGCTGCATGATGTCGTGCTTGGCGGGCGAGATGACGAAGCAGATCGTGGTCGCCCCGCCCCGCACCATCCGCTCGACGATATACTCGCTCACCGCCCGCGGCCGCACCGGAAGGTCGCCCGGCCGGCTGCCGACGGGGAGAAGCTCCTTCGAGAACGCGAGCGGCTGGATCCGCGAGCCCGCCCCCGCGGCAGGAATGATCCCGACGGCCATCAGCCCCCTCCCCCTGCCGCTTCGAGCACCGGCGCGGCGGCGCCCGCATCGAGCACCGGCGCCCCGGCACTCTCCAGCGCATCGACCAGCTCGCGCGCACGGTGCGCCGCGGTGTGCTCGGCGAGCACGCGCTCCCGCGCCGCCGCGCCGATCCGGGCGAGGGCCTCGTCGCCGAGCGCGACGGCGGCGCACGCGTCGTCCGTGGTGCCCGCGAGGAGGATCTCCTCCCCCGGCGTGAAGAAACGATCGAGCCCGTCCCACGTGTCGGAGAGGATCGCCGCGCCGGAGGCCGCCGCCTCGAACAGCCTGCCCGACGGGCACCAGCCGGCGGCGGCCATCGCGCTGCGCGTGATGTTCAGCGTGAGCCGGCCGGAGGCGTAGAAGTCCCGGTGCATGGCCTGCGGCAGGTGGCCGACGAAATAGATGTTCGGCCCCCACGGGAAGTCCTGGGGGTACTGCGCGCCGGCGATGAGGAACTTGCGGTCCGCCATCCGCCGCGCGGGGGCGAGAAAGAAGGCCTCGAGCCGGTCCTGCCGGTCCGCCGCATAGGTGCCGATGTAGGAGAGGTCGGAGGCGAACGCCGGATCATGGCGCCCCGGGCCGTAGCGCGCCGGATCGACGCTGCCATAGAGCGGCGCCACGCGGCGCGCGCCGAGCGTGTCGCGCAGCGCGTCCAGCGCAGGCCCGCCCGCGTAGGAGAGGACGATGTCGAACGGGCGGTAGCCGTCCGGCCCCACGTATTCGACGGGCGCCCCTGCCGCGAGGCGCTCGAGCGTCACGGGGGAATCGAGATCGTAGAACGCCCGCACCGGCACGCGGCTGTCCGCGACGAGAGCCGTCGCCAGCACGGCATCGGGGCAGTAGGAGGTGACGATCGCCGCGTCTGCCTCCGCGACGGCGCGCGCCGCGTCGCCCCGGACCTCGTCCCAGTCGGCGTAGAGGACGAGGCGGCCAGGCTCCAGCCGGTCGAGATCGCGATGCGGCCGATAGAAAGGAAGATCGCGCTCGAAGAAGGTGACGGTGTGGCCTTCGGCGGCGAGCGCGGCGACGAGCGCCCGCCAGAGCGTCGCGTGCCCGTTGCCCCAGGTGGAGCTGATCGAGAGGCCGAAAACGACAATCTTCATCGCGCGCCTCCGGCCGTCAACGCGCGCTCCCGGTGGCGGCGAGCCATTCTTCCTCGGCCGGGGGCGGCGCGCCCGTCGGCTCGCACACGTGCGTCTCGGCGTTCGGCTGCGCGACGCTGCGGAACCCGGCGCTCCTCAGGAGCCCCACCGTCGCCGCCGCGTTCGGCAGCCACCAGTTCGTCTCGTCGCCCGAGAAGCGGTTCTCTACGAACGCCATCTTCGGCCACGCGGGCTCGTTCACCCGGTCGAGGGTCGAGAAATCGAAGTCCTCCGGGATCACCGCGTCGCCCCGGCCATTGCCCGGCATGGAGAGGCTCTGGAACACGAGGAGCTTCGGCATCATCCGCGCGATCGTGTCGAGCGCGAGCACGCCGTAGCGCAGGTGATAGAAGACGCCGAGAAAGAGGATGAGGTCGAACCGCCGCTCTTCCCGGGCAAGGTCATAGACCTGCGCCTTCTCGAAGCGGACGCGGTCCTCGAGCCCGTACCGCTGCGCCGCCCACCGCGCCTGGTCGAGGTAGAGATCCTCCCGGTCGATGCCCGTCACCTCGGCGCCGCGCTTGGCGAGCTCAAAGGAGTAGAAGCCGGCGTTGCAGCCGATGTCGAGCGCCCGCCATCCGGTGAGGTCCGCCGGAATGTGCGGCGCGAGCTCGCCCCACTTGAACGCCGGAAAATCGCCGTAGGGGTGGTCGGGAGCGGTCTCGGAGCCGTCCGGAAGATGAAGATTATGGAACCAGGGGCCGAGCGTGTCGATTTCGGACCGGAGCATTCCGGACGTTGTCAATTGATGCTGCAACGTGCGCCTCTCTAAAGCTTCGGCAGCAAGAAATTTGCGAGTCGAATCCGAAGCAGTCTCTGGCTGCGAACGCTGCCGCGGGACGCGAGTTCCGACTCAGCTGCTCCACGCGAGTGCAGCCTCGCGCCGGAGATAGCGCGCCACGGGCGTCACCTCGCGCAGCGACAGCCCGAACGCCGCGAGCGCCACGTCGGTGAGCGGCGCGCCGAGGGTGCGCACCCTTTCGGAGAGATCCCGCCGCCATTCCCCGTGCGGACCGTGCCGCTCCGAGTGGTTCTCCGAGGTGTTGATGAGGTAGTTGCCGACGACCGGCAGCCGCGCGAGGGGGAGCCCCGCCGCCTCCGCCTTGTCGAGCCACTCGTGGTGAGAGCCGAGCGCCTCACAGGGGTCGCGCCACACGCCCTCCGCCGACGGGTCGAGCCGGCCGATCACGCTCGACCCGCAGATCCGGTGGAACGGGATGTCGTAGGCCCGCGAGTGCGGCAGGCGAAGGGTGCGCAGCGTCTGGATGTCGGTCGCAAAGCCGTCGGTGATGATGCCGCCGATGGTGCCCGGCGCGATCCTCTCCCGGGCGACCTCCACGAGCCGCCGGTCGACCCAGTCGTCGGCGTCGAGGAGCATCAGGAGGCCGCCGCCGCGGCCCAGAAGCACCTCGCCGATCCACGTCTTCTTCATGCCGCCGTCGGAGTTGAACGCATCCGGCCGGTCGGCGGGCCAGTCGACGGTCAGGAACTCGATGCGCGGGTCGGGCGGCAGGCGCGGCCGGTCGTGCCCGGCGATGATCACCTCGTAGTCCTGATCGGTCTGCGCGGCGACGGACGCGAGCGTCAGCTCGAGGAGCGCCTCGACCGCTTCCCAGTCGCGCGCCTGCGCCTTCGCTATGAGGCCGATCCCGAAGACGAACCGCTCCGCCATGCACCTCCCCGCCTGGCCCGGTTGGCCGTTGAAGGGAACGGAAGCGTGATGGAACAAGTTCCCCGAAGGATCGATCGGGAGACTACGGATGACGAAGGTTCGTGCGGCCATCGCTGGCGTCGGCAACTGCGCGAGCGCACTGGTCCAGGGCATCACGTACTACGAGCGCCGCCCCGAGACCGCAGCCGGCCTCATGCACCCCGACATTGCCGGCCTCGCCCCGTGGGACATCGACATCGTCGCCGCCTTCGACATCGACCGCCGCAAGGTGGGCCGCCCGCTGGAGGAGGCGATCTTCGCCCCGCCCAACTGCGCCGCCCGCTTCGAGCCGGACCTCCCGCCGACCGGCGTCACCGTCGCGATGGGGCCGATCCTCGACGGCGTCGCGCCGCATATGGCCGACTACCCCGAGGAGGACGCCTTCCGCCCCGCCGACGAGGCGCCGGTCGACATCGCCGCCGCCCTGCGCGAGAGCCGCACCGAGGTGCTCATCTGCTACATGCCAGTCGGCGCCGACGCGGCGGCGAAGCACTACGCCGAGGCCTGCCTCGAAGCGGGCGCCGCGTTCGTAAACTGCATCCCGGTGTTCATCGCCTCCGACCCGGTCTGGGCGAAGCGCTTCACCGACGCGGGGCTCCCGATCGTCGGCGACGACATCAAGAGCCAGGTGGGGGCGACGATCGTCCACCGCATGCTCGCCCGCCTCCTCGCCGACCGCGGCGTCCCGCTCCGCCGCACGTACCAGCTCAACACCGGCGGCAACACTGACTTCCTCAACATGATCTCGGAGGAGCGCCTGTCGTCGAAGCGCATCTCGAAGACGCGCTCGGTCCAGTCCCAGCTCGACGCCGAGCTGCCGGCCCGCGACGTCCACATCGGCCCGTCGGACTACGTGCCCTGGCAGGGGGACAACAAGGTCGCCTTCATCCGCCTCGAAGGCACAGGCTTCGGCGGCACGCCCCTTGAGATGGAACTCCGCCTCTCGGTGCAGGATTCGCCGAACTCGGCGGGCGTGGTGATCGACGCCGTCCGCTGCGCCCGCCTCGCGCTCGACCGCGGCGAGGCCGGCCCCCTCGAAGGGGTCTCAGCCTACTACATGAAGTCGCCGCCGCGGCAGATGCGCGACACCGATGCGCGCATCGCCTGCGACGCGTTCATCGCCGGCCCGGGAGCGCCGAGCCGCCTCGCCGCCGAGTGACGCGCTGAGGCTCACTCGATCGGGAGAGGCCCCGACGGGCCGAACTGGTCCTCCGCGCATTTGAGGCACTCCGACGGTGCGCCGATCGAGCGCTCCCGCACATCCTTGGCGAGCGCCGCGTAGTCCCCCCTCGCGTCGTCGACGAAACGGGCGATCACGATCGCGGCGTCGCCGGGGTCGGCGCAGGTCGACAGCGCCTTCACGAGCTCGGCGTCCGTCGCCATCCGATGGCCGACGAAGCGGGCCATCTCGGCAATCCATTCGCCGGTCATGTTCGCAGCGGACTGGGTCATCGCGTTTGCGACCTCCAGCCCTACCGTTCCGCCGAGCGGGTCTAACCTCTCCACATCGATCATGGCTCGCTCCCTGAGATTGGCCGAAACTTAGACGCCCGCGCGTGCCGGTCCTTGATCTTGCTCAATCGGCAGGAATGGTGATCGTGCCACGGATCTATGCGGCAAACTCAGGAGGATGATCATGGCCATGCGGTCGATCCTGTGCGTCTTCGACGGCAACGACGAGGAGCTGAGCGCGCTTTCAACGGCGGCCGAGTTCGCCAAGGCGACCGGCGGGCGCCTCGTCGCGCTGCACGTCACCTACCTTTCGAGCGCCTATCGCGGCCCTTACGCGGAGGCGGCGATGGCCGGCGGCGGCTGGATCGAGGTGATCGACAATCAGCGCGAGAGAATGCGCGACAACGCACGGAGCCTCTTCGAGGCGAGCTGCGCGCGACATGGCCTCGCGGCTGGCGACCATAGCGGCCGAGGCCCCGCCGCGCGCTTCGTCTCGCTGGAGAACGCCACGAACGCCGATCTCATCCGGGCGCTCAGCCTGTCCGACGTCGTCGTCGCCGGCTCTCTCCCCGGCTCCTCCGAAGTGATCGACAGGACGCCGATCGACTTCGCGCTGTTCTCCGCCCGCCGCCCCGTTCTCGTCGTCCGCCCCAGCGCCGACGATGCGCCGGCCGCGATCGTGGGGGCCGAGACCGCCGTCGCGTGGGACGGAAGCCTCCCGTCGATCCAGGCCCTCGTCGCCGCGGCACCGCTCCTCGCTGCGCAACCGCAGGTCACGCTCCTCACCGCGGCGGAGCGCGGCACCCATCCCGTCGAGCCCGCGCTCGAGTACCTTGCCGCCCACGGCGTCGTCCCGCAGCACGAGACGGTGCCCGTCGACGGCCCCGCCGCGACCGCGATCCTCGACCGTGCGCGCGCACTCGGCTGCGGCCTCCTCGTCTCCGGCGCCTTCGGCCATTCCGTCCTGCGCGAGCGGGTTCTCGGCGGCTTCACCGACAGCCTTCTGACCGAGGCCGATCTCCCGGTCCTCCTCGTCCACTAGGACCTGCGGGGTCCACTAGGACCTGCGGGCGGCGCCACTCCGGTCCGGGCGGCCGGCGGCGCCGCCGCACACGGGGGCGCCCCACCGCACGACGATCTTCCCAAAATCGCTCTCGTCGGTTGCCTTCTTGCGCGACCTGTGGCGCCTTTAGACTTCCAATAATTAAACAGAGCGTACCGGGTGGAAGCCGATCGAGCCCCTCTCTCTCAGCACAAGGCGGCTGGTCCACCGGCTTGTGCAGCACCCAGCCCATGGCGCAGCACACGCGCAGGCTGCCGAAATCAAGGGACGCGGGGCTCCTCCGCTCGCCTCCCCCGATCCCCTCGCCGGGATGGAGGCGGTTCACGCAAGGCCCCTCTCCAAGTCTCCCCGCCCGAGTCGGGGCCATGGCCGTGGCCATGACCAAAGCCTCCCGCCGGACGCGGGCCAAGGCCGAGCGGCGCCCGCTCTTCGAGGCGGTTCACGATCGGCTCACCACCGCGATCGCCGCGAAGACGTGGCTGCCGGGCGAGAAGCTCCCCTCGGAAATCGACCTCGCCGCGCATCTCGGGATCTCGCGGCCGATCCTGCGGGAGGTCCTCCGCGAGCTCGAACGCGGCGGCCGGATCATCCGCCGCCACGGCGTCGGGACGTTCGTCGCCAGCGCACCGCGCATCGAGACGAAGCTGCCGTGCGTCGTCTGCCTCGAGGTCGCCGCGGGGGATGCCTCCTCCACCATCGAGGAGGTGGAGCGGTCCATCCGCCTCACGACCGTCGGTGACGGGGCGCCCTCGCCACTCGGCCTTGCGGCGGGCGAGCCCATGCTGCACATCGAGCGCGTCAAGGCGATCGCCGGCACCCGCGCGCTCCACCTCACCGACTATCTCCCCGCGTTTCTGATCTCGCGGGAGGAGCTCGAAGCCGAGCTCGCGACGTCGGTGGTGGAAGTCGTCCTCGCCCGCGCCGGGACGGAGACCGTCGTCGTTCGGGACGTTGTCGTCGCCGAGCACGCCGATGGGCCGACGGCGGAGCGGCTCGCCGTGCCCGAAGGCACTCTCCTCATGACCATCGAAAAGACGGTGTGCCGGCCGGATGGCACCGCCCTCCATGCCGGCCGGGCGCAGCACGTCGCCTGCCACTTCCAGTTCACCGTCGAGCGCCAGCTGCCGATGCGGACCTGAGCCTTCAGGCTTTGCGCAAAGTCTTCGTCCGGTCGAACAGCTCCTCGAGCGTCTTCAGGCGCGTGATGCCCGTGGCGCCCGTCTTCTTCTGCAGCGCCGCGATCAGCGCCTCGACCAGGAAGAGCGACACCACCGAGGAATCCCACGCCGACGGCACCTCGATCCGCGAGTGGAAGCTCACCGCCGCCTCCTTCATCACCGGCGAGCCCCACTGGTCGGTGAAGACGACGAGCTCCACGCCCCGCTCCCGCGCCATCTCGCCGAGCTTCGCGGTGTCGCGCTCGTAGCGCCTGACGTCGAACACCACCAGAACGTCGCCGGCCCGCATGTCGAGCACGTAGTGCGGCCAGTTGTTGGCGTTGGGCGGGATCAGCGTGACCCCGTCGCGGATCATGTGGAGGTGGGTGAAGAGGTAGTCCGCCAGCGACCGCGTGATGCGCCCGCCGACCACGAACACCCGCCGCGCCTCGTCGCCGATGAGGGCGACCGCGGCATCGAACTCCGCCGGCAACAGATGGCGAAGGGTGTTGCGGAGGTTCTCCATCGTGGCATCAGCGAAGCGGTTGATGATGTGCGTCTCGGGCGCGCCGTCGGCCCAGCGGTCGAACTTCGCGATGGGGTTCGAGATCGTCGCCTCGACCTCCATCCGCAGCGTCGCCTGGAGGTCCTGGAAACCGTCGAAGCCGAGCTTCTTCGCCATCCGCACGACGGTCGGGCTCGACACGCCCGCCGCCGTCGCGACCTCGGTGATCGACGACAGGCCGAGCACCGGATAGCTCGCGAGAAGCGCGCTCGCGAGCTGCCGCTCGGCCTGGGTGAGGTCGCCATACTGGCTGCGGATGCGCTCGGCGACCGTCAGTCCCGCTTGCGCCGCCGTCTCGCCCATCCCGGCCTCCGCCCCACCGATCTCGCGTCGAGTGCCCATTCTTCGGTCATGCACGACCCTGAAGCAATCATTTCCGTAACGATCTTGACTGCCGATCCTTTTCTGAAATGATCGTTACATCAGCCCAGGAACGGTGATGCCGCTCGCCTCTATCGACCCCTCACCGCCGCTCGACGTCGTCGAGGTGCTGAACCCGAAGGGCGCGGGCGACGTGGTCTTCGTCTGCGAGCACGCGTCGAACGCCATCCCCGCCGAGTTCGCCGATCTCGGCCTTCCGGCGGAGCTCCTGACCGAGCATATCGCGTGGGACCCGGGCGCGCTCCCCGTCGCCGCCGCGCTCTCGGCCCGGTTCGACGCGCCCCTCGTCGCCTCGCGCATCTCCCGCCTCGTCTACGACTGCAACCGCCCGCCGGACGCGCCGAGCGCCGTGCCGGAGACGAGCGAGCGATACGAAATCCCCGGCAACCGCGGCCTCTCGCTAGACGCCCGTGCCGACCGCGCCGCGCGCTTCTACGAGCCCTTCCGCGCTGCGCTGGCGGCCGTGCTCGACGCCCGGCCCGGCGCCGCGCTCGTCACCATCCACTCCTTCACCGCCGTCTATCTCGGCGTCCGCCGCACCGTCGACGCCGGCATCATCCACGACCGCGACTCCCGCCTCGCCGACGCCCTCCTTGCGGCCTGCCCCGCGGCCGGCATCGAGAACGTCGGCCGCAACGTGCCCTACACGCCGGCCGACGGCGTCACCCACACGCTGGTGCAACACGCACTCCCCCGCGGCCGCCGCAACGCGATGGTGGAAATCCGCAACGACCTCATCGCCGATGCGGCGGGGGTGCGGCTCTGGGCGGACCGACTCGGCACGGCTCTTGCCGCCGCGCTGACCGTCGCAACGGAAGCCCGCGCATGACCGTACCCCTTCGCCCGATGCCCGCACCGATCCGCGCCTACGTGCGCTGGGTCGAGGCCGTCGGCTGGTTCATCGGCCGCGCCACCATGTTCCTCATCTTCGTGATGATGGCGGTCCTCATCTACTCATCCGTATCGAAGGCGCTGGTCCTGCCGGCGATCTGGACGCTCGAGGTCTCGCAGTTCCTGATGGTCGGCTACTTCCTCCTCGGCGGCGCCTACGCGATGCAGCTCGGCGACCACGTGCGGATGGACCTCGCCTACGGCGTCTGGTCGCCGCGGCGGAAGGCGATCGTCGACAGCGTCACGATCCTCTTCCTCCTCTTCTACCTCGCGATCCTCCTCTACGGCGGCATCTCCTCGACCACGTATGCGATCACCTACGGCGAGCGAAACTTCTCCGCCTGGCGCCCCTACATGTGGCCGATCAAGGTGGTGATGGTCTTCGGCATCGCCCTCATGCTGCTGCAGACGGTCGCGAGCTTCTTCCGCGACTTCGCCAAGGCGATCGGCCGCGACATCGGCGTGCCGCCCACAGAGGCCTACGACCGGGACGTCCCCGGCGAAGCCGAAGCCATGACGGAGCGCCGGGCGTGAGCTACGACTGGATCGCCATCCTCATGTTCTCGTCGATGATGGTGCTGCTCTTCACCGGGCAGCGCATCTTCGGCGCCATCGGCGCGGTCGCCGTCATCGCCGCCCTTCTCCTCTGGGGCACGGGCGGATCGGAGCTCGGCTTCGCCCAGGCGATCAAGCTGATGAAGTGGTACCCGCTGCTGACGCTGCCGCTCTTCATCTACATGGGCTACATCCTGTCGGAGGCCCGCATCGCCGACGACCTCTACAAGGCCTTCCACGTCTGGTTCGGCCCGCTCCGCGGCGGCCTTGCCATCGGCACCATCGTCCTCATGGTGGTGATCTCGGCCATGAACGGCCTCTCCGTCGCCGGCATGGCGATCGGCGCCACCATCGCGCTGCCGGAGCTCCTGCGCCGCGGCTACGACAAGGTGATGGTGACGGGCGTGGTGCAAGCCGGCTCCTCGCTCGGCATCCTGATCCCGCCCTCCGTCGTCCTCGTCCTCTACGGCATGATCGCGCGCCAGCCCGTCGGCCAGCTCTGGCTCGCCGGCGTCTTCCCCGGCCTGATGATGGCCGCGCTCTTCATGATCTACATCGCCGTGCGCTGCCGGCTGCAGCCGCACCTCGGCCCGATCCTCTCCGAAGACGAGCGCGCCAGCTACACCCTCTCCCACAAGCTCGCCCTTGCCCGCGCCGGCCTCATCCCGTTCTTCATCTTCTTCTCGATGATGGGCCTCTTCGTCCTCGGCTACACGAGCCTCGTCGAGAGCTCCGCCGTCGGCGCGCTCGCCGCCACCCTCGCCGCGCTCCTGAAGGGCCGCCTCACCTGGCGCGTGATGGAGACCACGCTCCGCAAGACGCTCGGCGTCTCCTGCATGTTCATGTGGATCATCCTCGCCGCGCTCGCCTTCGGCGCCGTCTTCGACGGGCTCGGCGCGGTGAAGGCGATCGAGCAGTTCTTCCTCCAGGACCTCGGCCTCACCCCGTGGCAGATCCTGATCCTGATGCAGCTTTCGTTCATCCTGATGGGGACGTTCCTCGACGATACGGCGATGCTCGTCATCGTGGCGCCGCTCTACGTGCCCCTCGTCGGCGCGCTCGGCTTCGACCTCGTCTGGTACGGCATCCTCTACACGATCACCTGCCAGATCGCGTACATGACCCCGCCGTTCGGCTACAATCTCTTCCTGATGCGCGCGATGGCCCCGCCCGAGATCGGCATCGTCGACATCTACCGCTCCATCATTCCCTTCGTCGGCGTGATGATCGTCGCGCTCGCGCTAGTGATGATCTTCCCCGAGATCGCCCTCTGGCTGCCGGAAACTGTCTATGCGCGCTGACCGGCAGCCCGCGTCCGCAGCGCGCCAACCCGCTCGAGAAGAGGTGAGACAATGACGACGAGGCGCACCTTCCTGAAGTCCGCCACCCTCGGCGGCGCCGCGGCGGCGCTCGCCGCTCCCGCCACGCTGCGCGCCCAGGAGCCGATCCGCTGGCGCTTCCAGACCTACGCCGGCTCCGCTCTCGGCCAGTACGTGACGAAGCCCATCATCGACGCCTTCAACGCTGCGGCGAACGGCGAGATGACAATCGACCTCTACTACGCCGACCAGCTCGTCCCGACCGGCGAGCTCTTCCGCGCGCTGCAGAACGGCACCATCGACGCCGTCCACTCCGACGACGACTCGATGGCGGCGCCCGTCGACATCGCGGTCTTCGGCGGCTACTTCCCGTTCGCGACCCACCACGCGCTCGACGTGCCGGTGCTCTTCAAGCAGTACGGCCTCGCCGACGTCTGGTCCGAGGCCTACGACGAGGTCGGCGTGAAGTGGCTGTCGGCCGCCGGCCAGGACCCGTGCTGCTTCAACACGGTCAACCCGATCCGCTCGCTGGCGGACCTTCAGGGCCTGCGCCTCTACACCTTCCCGACCGCCGGCCGGTTCCTCTCCCAGTTCGGCGTCGTCCCGGTGGTGCTCCCCTACGAGGACGCCGAGGTCGCCGTGCAGACCGGCGAGCTCGACGGCATGGCCTGGTCCGGCATCACCGAGGACTACACCGTCGGCTGGGCGGACGTGACGAACTACTTCTGCACCAACGCCATCTCGGGCGCCTGGATCGGCTCGTTCTACGTCAACAAGGACCGCTGGGAGTCGCTGCCGGAGCACCTGCAGTCGCTGCTGCTGGCGACCGTCGAGGCCGGCCACTTCTTCCGCAACCAGTGGTACTGGGGCGGCGAGCAGAAGCTCCGCGTCGAGGGCGACAAGCTCGAGCTGACCTCGATCCCGGACGCCGAGTGGAACACGGTGGAAGACGCCGCGGTCGAGTTCTGGCAGGAAGTCGCCGGCACGAGCGAGCGCACGCAGAAGGTGGTCGACATCTTCCGCAACTATAACCGCATCCAGCGCAACGCCGGCCAGCCCTACCGCTGCGCCATCTCGAGCGCGCAGTAAGCTACAGCGTGAGAAGCCGCGTCAGCACGGCCACGGTGAGGGCGATGTTCGCCCCCACCATCCACTTGAGGAGCGTGAGGTCGGATTCGACGCGGACGATGCGGTTGTCGAAGTTGGCGACGTCCTCGGCAGCGGCCCGCGACTTCTCGTCGGACGCACCGGCGTCTCTGAAGGCGTCGTAGACGCTACCGATCATCACCTTAGCCATGGTCTCGGCCCCTTGAACCTCTCGTCCAAGATAGTGCGCCATACAGCCGAACGAAAGCGCAATGCCCGGTAACCTCACCTTCGACGCCCTCAAGAACGCCGTGGCGGACGGCTCCATCGACACCGTCGTCGTCGCCCTCGTCGACATGCAGGGCCGGCTCATCGGCAAGCGCTTCCACGCGCCCTTCTTCCTTGAGAGCGCCGACGAGACGCACGCCTGCGACTACCTCCTCGCCAACGACATCGACATGGAGCCGGTGCCCGGCTACACCGCCACCAACTGGGCGCGCGGCTACGGCGACTTCGTCCTGAAGCCGGACCTTTCGACCCTCCGCGTCACCCCCTGGCTCGACGGCACGGCGCTCGTCCTCGCCGACGTCCTCGACCACCACCACGCGCCCGTCCCGCACTCCCCCCGCGCAATCCTGAAGCGCCAGGTGGACCGGCTCGCCGAGCGCGGCTGGACCGCCAACGCCGCGACCGAGCTCGAATTCTACCTCTTTGACGACGACTACCGGACGGCCCACGACAAGGGCTACCGCGACCTCAAGACCGCCGCCTACTACATCGAGGATTACCACATCCTCCAGACGACCAAGGAAGAGGGCGTGATGCGGGCGATCCGCCGCGGCCTCGCCGGCGCCGGGATCCCGGTCGAGAACTCCAAGGGCGAATGGGGTCCGGGCCAGGAGGAGATCAACGTCCGCTACTCCGACGCGCTCGAGACGGCCGACCGCCACGTGATCCTGAAGAACGGCATCAAGGAGATCGCCTGGGCGCAGGGCAAGGCGATCACCTTCATGGCAAAGTGGGACTATGCGCTCGCCGGCTCGTCCAGCCACATCCACATGAGCCTCGCCGACGGCTCCGGCGCGCCCCTCTTCCACGACCCGTCCCGACCGCATGGCATGTCCGCGACGATGGAGGCCTTCCTCGCCGGGCAGCTCAAATACTCGCCCGACATCACCTTCTTCCTCGCCCCCTACGTCAACTCCTACAAGCGCTTCCAGGCGGGCACCTTCGCGCCCACCAAGTCCGTCTGGTCGCGCGACAACCGCACCGCCGGCTTCCGCGTCTGCGGTGAGGACACCAAGGCCGTCCGCATCGAGTGCCGCATCGGCGGGGCGGACCTCAACCCCTATCTCGCCCTCGCCGGCCTCATCGCCGCGGGCCTCGCCGGCATCGACGAGGGCCTCGCCCTGGAGCCCGCCTTCGAGGGCGACGCCTACGTCGGCGAAGGCGTCCGCGAGATCCCCAAAACCTTGCGGGCCGCCGCAGACCTCCTGCGCAATTCAGCCTTCCTGAAGGACGCCTTCGGCGAGGACGTCGTCGCTCACTACGCCCACACCGCCGACTGGGAGCAGCTCGAGTACGACCGCCGCGTCACCGACTGGGAACTCCGCCGCGGCTTCGAGAGGGCCTGACCATGACCGTGAAGATCATCTCCCCCGTCGACGGCTCCCTCGTCGCCGAGCGCCCCCTCGCCACCGACGCCGAGGTCGACGCCGCCCTCGCCCGCGCCCGCGACGCCCGCCGCGCCTGGCGCAGCACCCCCATCGCCGAGCGTGCGGCCCTCTGCACCGCCGCCGTCGACGCGATGCTCGCCATGGCAGACGAGATCATCCCCGAGCTCGCCTGGCAGATGGGCCGCCCGGTCCGCTACGGCGCCGGCGAGCTGCGCGGCTTCGAGGAGCGCGCGCGGTACATGATCGGCATCGCCGAGGAGGCGCTCGCCCCGATCCGCCCCGAGCCGAGGGACGGCTTCACGCGCTATATCCGCCGCGAGCCGGTCGGCACCGTCCTCGTCATCGCGCCCTGGAACTACCCCTACCTCACGGCCGTCAACTCCGTCGTCCCGGCGCTGATGGCCGGCAACGCGGTGCTCCTCAAGGCCGCCGCGCAGACCCTCCTCGTCGGGAACCGCTTCCAGCAGGCGTTCGACCGCGCCGGCCTCCCCGCCGGCCTCCTCCAGAACCTCGTGATGAGCCACGACCAGGCCGCCCGCGCCATCCGCTCCGGCCTCGTCGACCAGGTCAACTTCACCGGCTCCGTCGAGGGCGGCCGCGCCATCGAGCGCGCCGCCGCCGGCCGCTTCCTCGGCGTGGGGCTAGAGCTCGGCGGCAAGGACCCCGCCTACGTCCGCCCCGACGCCGACCTCCCGTTCGCCGTCGAGAACATCGTCGACGGCGCCTTCTTCAACTCCGGCCAGTCCTGCTGCGGCATCGAGCGCGTCTACGTCGCCGCGCCTCTCTACGACGACTTCGTCGAGGCCGCCGTCGCGCTCACCAAGGCCTACGTTCTCGACGATCCGCTCAAGGAGCCGACCACCCTCGGCCCGATGGTGAAGGCCTCCGCCGCCGACTTCGTCCGCGACCAGATCGCCGCCGCCGAGCAGAAGGGCGCCCGCTCCCTGATCGACCCGAAGGCCTTCCCGCGAGACGGCCGCGGCTCGCCCTACATGGCGCCGCAGATCGTGGTCGACGTCGACCACACGATGAGCCTCATGCGAGACGAGAGCTTCGGCCCCGCCGTCGGCATCATGAAGGTCGCCTCGGACGAGGAGGCCGTCGCGCTCATGAACGATAGCCCCTATGGCCTCACCGCCTCGATCTGGACGCGCGACGAGGGCGCCGCCGAGCGGATCGGCAACGACATCGAGACCGGCACCGTCTTCATGAACCGCGCCGACTATCTCGACCCCGCCCTCGCCTGGACCGGCGTCAAGGACACCGGCCGCGGCGTCACCCTTTCGCGCGTCGGCTACGAGACGCTGACGCGCGCGAAATCCTTCCACCTCCGGCACGCGTGACCGCATGAAGGCCAACTGGAGCTACCCCACCCAAGTCCGTTTCGGCGCCGGCCGCATCGCCGAGCTCGGCGAAGCCTGCCGCGCCGCTGGCATCGCCCGCCCCCTCCTCGTCACCGACCCCGTCGTGGCGGGCCTCCCCATCGCCGCCCAGGCGCTCGACGCGATGCGCGCCGCCGGCCTCGACCCCGCGGTCTTCTCCGACGTCGCGCCCAATCCCGTCTCGGCCAACGTCGAGGCCGGCATCGCCGCCTACCGCGCCGGCGGCCACGACGGCGTCGTCGCCTTCGGCGGCGGCTCGGCGCTCGACGCCGGCAAGCTCATCGCCTTCCAACAGGGCCAGACCCGGCCGATGTGGGATTTCGAGGACATCGGCGACTGGTGGACCCGCGCCGATCCGGCCGGCATCGCCCCGGTCATCGCGGTCCCGACCACCGCCGGCACCGGGTCCGAGGTCGGCCGCGCCGGCGTCGTCACCAACGAGGCGATCCACACCAAGAAGGTCATCTACCACCCGAAGATGCTCCCGGTGATCGTCATCGCCGACCCGGAGCTGACCGTGGGGATGCCGCCGAAGATCACCGCCGGCACGGGAATGGACGCCCTCGCCCACTGCCTCGAAGCGTTCTCCGCGCCGTTCTACCACCCGATGTCGGAAGGGATCGCCATCGAGGGCATCCGCCTCGTCAAGGAGAACCTCCCGCGCGCCTACCGCGACGGCGCCGACATCGAGGCGCGCGGCCACATGATGAGCGCGGCGGCCATGGGCGCCGTCGCCTTCCAGAAGGGCCTCGGCGCGATCCACGCCCTCTCCCACCCCGTCGGCGCGATCTACAACACCCATCACGGGCTGACGAACGCCGTCTTCATGCCCTACGTCCTCGCCTTCAACCGCCCGGCGATCGAGGGCAAGACCGACCGCCTCGCCGCCTTCCTCGGCCTCACCGGGTTCGACGGCTTCTTGGCGTGGATCCTCGACCTCCGCCGCGAGCTCGCCATCCCGAACGGCCTTACGGGCCTCGGCATCGACGCCGCCCGCTTCGACGAGATGGCCGCGATGGCCGTGGTCGACCCGACCGCCGGCGGCAACCCCATCCCCCTCGACGAGGCGGCGGCGAAGCGGCTTTACGAGGCGGCGCTCTCCGAAACCCTCTGACCTTCGCCAGCGCCGGCGTCAGCGGCCCATGCTCCAAAATAGCGCCAGGGATCCAGCCTTGGCTGGAACCCTGGCTCGCGCCGAGCAGCGGGGGTGGGTCCCGTCAAGCGGTCCGCAGGACCGAAGGCTTGCCGCTTGACGGGCGGGGGCGGCGCCCCCGAAACGGCGGGCACCGCCCGCGCACGTCCGTGCGCATCAGACCGGCACAACCACCCGCGGCGCCGGATCCTCGAGCTCATGGAGCCGCCGCGCCGCCGTCTGCGCGATCCGCAATGTCATCGCCCGACGGGCCGGCGCCGCGAGCCGCGTCACCCGCGCCTCGCGAAGGATCTCGGCCGCGTACCCGTCGGTGACGATGAGCCCTTCCGAGACGGGAAAGATATCCCCCACCTCGGGCAGGGTCGCGAACCAGAAGCGGTCGCAGAACGGCCGGTAGTCCGGCCACTTCCCGTCGGCGCGGTAGTCGGCGAGACAGGACTTGATCTCGACGATCCAGACCTCGCCGCCGGGGCCGAGGGCGACGAGGTCGGCCCGCCGACCGGAGGCGAGGATCACTTCCGGCACCACGGCGAAGCCGAGCTCCCGGAGGAGCCGCGCGACGCCCCGGCGCACCTTGATCGCCCTCGGCGACTGGCGCCCGTCGGTCATCTTTGCGGACCGCCATTCGTCGGTCATCGGTTCGACATCGAAGAAGCCGAGAAGCGGCACCTTACCCTCACGCGGAACAGAGCGTGATCGAACCACCGCTCGCCCGCTGGCGCAAGCCTCAGAGCACCGCCGCCCCGACGATGCCCGCCGCAACCACCACCGCCCACGGCGGCGCCGCCCACTGGCGAAGCGCGACGAACGCCGCGATCGCCACCGCCAGCGCCGCAACGCTCGGCACCCCCAGCGTGAACACCGGGTCGTAGAACGCCGCGGCGAGGA
>JACLAD010005077.1_pt1 | contig 37648 bp, 27 predicted proteins | sample 8027901 | NCBI WGS metagenome assembly JACLAD01 (sample SAMN15725071, study PRJNA655200) | protist metagenome | isolation source: fluorescence activated cell sorting (FACS) single amplified genomes of... | place: Spain: Blaines Bay Microbial Observatory, Mediterranean Sea | collected 2016-07-05 | reverse complement strand
ATTTATCGAATATATTTAGCGATAAATATATTTCTACGCAAGGCTGGATACAGTAGTCTAGGACTAGGACGTAGGACAGTAGGCGTTTGACGGTTTGACGTTGTCCAAAGCTCTGCGCTGACCAGGCGCCTAATTTTGCTACATTACTATTAATAACTACTTGTATTAACTATTACTATTAATCGCTATGAAGTTGTAGTTTGTACTTCTAGTTTGTAGCTAGATTATTGTATTTTAGAAGTATGAAGTAATTAATGAGTAATGAGGTAGTTAATGGCTACTATCTACTATCTAAAATCTAAAATTAACTATTAATAACTACTTTAATAATTTATACGAAGTATTTGCTTTATGAAATGAATATACCGTGAATGAGTGACACATACCACATTGATAAAAATAAAATTTCAGTCCACGATAACTTGTTTTAATTTCGAAATGGCTCTGGATTTCAAGTCTGCTTGAATCCAACAATCACACAATTTTTCGTAAACAACAACAACTTTTGTCATATTAATATTTTTGTGTTTGGTACAAAACGCTTGTAGATCGTCATCAATCACATGGAGCGTGGACTCGTCCAACAAAATATTGACAAGAGTTCTAATTTCACAGAAACAAAGACTCAAATTTCGCACACAACATTCGTCAGCAAATGTCTCCAAATGAGTGATACTTTTTTCCAGATCTCTTAAGGATGCTACTGTGATTTTTTCTAGTGAACTGGAGGTAATAAATGACACAATGCCCTCATTTATGGTATTGCAACACATAAAATGGGCATTTTCGCGTACTGGAACTGGCATATTGATGAGCCATTGCATTGTTATAAGGAGGTAACTGGTTATTTCAACAATTGGTTCAAAACATGTGTCTGTGCTTGTTTTTGCACTCCATTCAATGAAGACAAAACAGCTCATCAATTCTCGTAGTTTATGCCTCAATGTGTCATAGAGAAATTCGTATGCGATGACAGAAAGATTCTCAAAGTCGCGTCGACATTTTGTTATCATCGTTACTACATCATCTTCTATATATTCCTGCTTGCGAAAGGAAGCAAGAGCAGATGCAATCATGGCTCCGATATGAACTAAACTCTGTGACAGAGCGGTTGCATCGATTGCAATTTGACAAATTTTCGAAATTACTACATTGTCAATGTCATCGCTACCCTTTTCCATATCCTCTTTCATGGCGTTAGCCATAATACAAAATGAGCTTTCAACGACTTCACATACATTGAGAGCAGTGACATTGATATTGGGATTGTATACCAGAAATAAGAATAATCTACACAGCATGACATAGACATCCCGTATAATTGCCGGAAGAGCACACGAAAACGGATATGTTTTGCTCATATAAAGGGTATGGGTGTCGATATTCGCCAGAACGTTCTGTTTTGAAGTTCTTTGCGCTATTATCAAATTGGAGCTTGATCTTGGGGGGGCAACTACTTTTCTTCTGTTATCAGACAGTTCCTTTTCCAAGTCTTCTTCAAGCATATCCAACATCGAAGCTTCCATCGACGATTTCCCACCATGCTTTCCATTTTGATTGTTGATATGCTCGCCCGAATTCATTTGTTTTGATACTTTATTAGATTCGACGGTGTTTTCGATATACTTACTCTTGGTAAAATCAGTCTCTATGGTATCCAACTTGAAAGCTTTGATGTGGTTGTTATATTGAGTCTGGTTACTCACAAAGTAAGGTTGATACATACCAACACTCAAGGCCATCTGAGTGTTGCTTTCCACTACACCCTTTAATACTGATGAAAATTCTGTCCACATATATTGTTGAGCATCTGAAAGTCTATCAGAATGAAGCCCTCCATTGAAAGTTTCATCGGACATCGTACTGTTGAAGAGCACTAACAACTCTTTAATTTGTAAGCAAATATCAGCATTCCGGATTTTCCCATAATACGCTCTAATCAACCCATCAATTTCAAGACATGCTAATTCAAACATATCAACAAGTTGTGAAGAATTGAAGAGTACATCGACTTCGCAGAGTTGCTTGGCGGTACACTCGATGAAGAAAAAGCCGACAATGTTGGAAAGAACATGAGCAAGAACAAAGGGAAATCCCTTTTCTGCGACCAATTGACCGATTTCTTCGCCGCACAAAGGTTTACTTGTCTGGTTTAAATCCCATATTATTCGAGACAACATAGCTCCTCTTGTCATTCTGTAAAACTCACAAAATTCAGATTGACGTTCAAACAATGCAAAAGTATGTACACTCACATTCAAAGACCCTACATCATTCATAAATGCCTTCATCACTGAGTCATCTGTCAATTGTTCTTCTTTATAATAAAAAATGGGTACCGATTTGATAAGTTCCCCATCGGCTGCCCAATTTGTCCATCTAAATGCCGCACCATACTTTTTTATCAAACGCGATAAAGATGCGGATAAGATTCTATCCGGTAAAATTCGTTCTGTTCTAGCGAGAAAAGCAAGCTGTGAAGTTGCTATATGCTCCATTTCTATAAATTGATTGGCCAAATGTGACAATACATAATCCCCAATTTTTCTCGTATTAGTATTGATCACTTCGTAATACAAAAACAATTCCTCTTTGGCATGATTGATGATCCTGGTACTCATATACGCACACCATTCGTGTACCCTTGGGACGAAGGGTTTTGTGCTGCTAATGGTAAGTTTACAATCCTTTTTTATCATACTCAATAAAGTTGCTGCCGCAAAGGAGTCATTTTTCTTTTCCATACATTCTCTGACGGTTTGCATGTTAGCTATAGTGACGCGACATGCTTGAAGATTATTCAATAGTTGGCTGATGTTTTCTTTTTCCCGACTCAATCTTTTATGACTCGTCACTGCGTCTTTAATATCAGCATATGTACAAGCTACTTCTGTGTCGACTGTTTCCAAGTTATTTGCAATTTCCTTTATGCTTTGCTGTACATTTTTGATTCCCTTTCCTAAAGAATCCAAAAAGTAGTCCGCATTCTTGGTGCACATCTCGTTATCTATTTTCACGAGGAAATCCTGAAGCGTCGCAGTAAATGAAGTAGTCTCCCCCTTCTCTAAAGCACTGCGTATATATGTGTGACTTAGTCTGCTGCTTGAAGACGACGATGATGCCGGTGATAGAAATTGTTGAGATGTTGATGAAGCATTTTCATTTGTTTCGATGGAGCCAATAGCCTCGGCCACTTTGTGAAAAAGACAGATAAATAACACGAATGAGAGTGAATGAGACTTGGAGAGACATTTCCTAACAGACAAAGGGGATATTTTCAGAAAGAAAAGAAGAGAGCGATCTACTCACCGAGAGCATCAACAAGAGCTTGAGAATTTTGTTGATGATGGTTACGACTCATGAGCTCGGGTATCGCAACAGAATGAAGGCTCTGGAAACTTTTGTCGCTAATTCTGTGTTTTACTGTAGCGTGTACGGTACCTAAGAATACGACAGCAGGACTGGGAGGCTCTCTTGTTGTGCAGTAGAGCTCCTCATTTTCACTTCCGTACCCCACTTGCATGCACACTGCACTCTACTACACTGTATCCTACAATTATTAGATACCATGAAAGTAAGTAGTATATTATCAGCAGTAGAATAGAAGTATTCAGCAGGTGCAGCTGGCAGCAGATTAGATGGCAGACAGCAGCAGCAGCAGCAGGAAGCAGAAGAGACACACGGAAAAAAATGAGGAGCAAAATACAAATGCTTTTACCTTCTTGATGCTCTGCTGCTGCTGACACCACATGACTCACTCTATGAAGAAATGAAGAAGAAGAGGAGTCGTACCTAGATACGTAGAAACATTCATTTCAATGATTCATTCAGCGCATATCTCTTGGATCTCTCGTTGCTGCTACATCATCAATCATGCGATGATGGCCGTCCAACATCATATACAAACCAACAGGGACACAACTAAACAGGTTACTACAGGTTGATTACAAGTTAGGGAGGGGAGAACTGGACTAGATATGAATGCCGCATCGTTTCGTCGAATGCTACAGGTTTCCTTCCTAGGAGTTGCCGCTCACTCGTCATTTGTATACTCCGCGCGCAAGAGGGAAGTGGTCGCACAAGACTACACCACACAGAACACTTTCAAACCTGGTGATGCGGACGACATGATTATGGACTCCCTTGTGACAGGAGACCTTATATTGTTCCGCCGTAATCCATTGATGTATTACCTTCCAGCCGCCCTTTACATATATCTATTCCAAAATATGGCGACTTTCTTGAAGGACTCCCACAGTGGCAATGGAGGTGATAGTAGTGGGTACGATCACTGTGGGGTCATCGTAATCTCACCAAATGGGGAACCTATGGTATTGGAGACTACCTTTGGGGAAATCAAATATAGACCTTATTCCAAAAGAATCCTTCAGTCTAAAGCGGAACAAATAGTGATAGTGCCATTGAAAGATAGAAGCGAGGAGAACGCAAGAGATAGAGATCGAAACTCCAAGTATATTTCTAGTCTACTTGAATCGTACAAACACAAACAGAACTTTATATATGACGCCTACAAGGGTCTTTTCTTCGCTGCGGCTCGAAGATTCATGAAAATGGAGGCCATGAAGAAGTGGAGCATTCCTTACAATCCCTCAGCATTCCTGACTGCAGAGGTTGTTCTTCATTATGATATGAAGGTCAAACGTGACAGCGAGAAATTTATTCTTGGTGACTACTTCCTTTTACAGATTGCGAAGAGGAAATTCGAACTTCAACAATCGAATTGCGATGAATCTGTAGATCTTATGCCTTCCAATGAAATTATACCTGCCGACTTTTTGCGACTGCATGAATCGCCCAAAAGTACCTATGCACCACAAGTTATATATGTAAGAACATCATGACATATTAATTGATTAAAATAGCTACTGTAAAAAGACATTTATCGCGAAGAGGCTGAAATGATAACGATTCTACGTCACTGAAAGACATCCCAGAAGGCTGTGTGGATGGTCAATGAATACTAGAAAGCAGATCATTACAGTCGCCGTTATGACTAGAGATATGGGTCCTGCCGCATAGAAGACAAAAGGCATAGCCATAAAAAGAAATCGAAATCCCAGAGAAAAACTAATTAACATCAAACTTATCATAGCATTGAAATCTTCTTGTGTTTTGTCATCCACCGCTCCTCGATTATTATCATGGTTATGATTGCGATAATTAGAATTATTATTATTATTATTATTATTATCATTATTATTATGAGTGTTAGTAGTGTTAGTAGCGTTATTTGAGTAGGATATCGACTCTTCTTCATCTTTCCCAAAGTAGATACCACAATTACTGTCACTTCTATGTTGATATAGCGTTATCTCACCACTGTCAAACAGCTGCCTAGACGACGAAACGCCGCTGGCACTATTGCTAGCACTAGTGCTGGTACTGGTAGCGCCGCCAACGCGGTAACCTCCACCTCCACCAGCGACCTCCTCATTTCGCTCAGCGCAAAGGCGGCGTGTTTCAATTACGCCAATAAAGTAACCTAGGTGAACTGATAGCAAATAATTCACGCCAAAGAATATAATTTCATCAGTGTTGTGTGTGCATTATTAATTAGAACTTGCGAAACTGAAGGAGCGATTACCTGCGCATCGTATCACGGTCGTCCAACATAGGAATGATAAGCTAAAGAATGAGCCAAGGATAACAGATCTCATCAGATTAGTTCCTTCTCGTTCTAGTAATGTAGCAGAACCAAAGGTTTGGAGAAGAAAAGCGAAAGAGCTTCCACCCACAAAAATGCCTACCAATATCGTGTTCCTCAGTGTATGAACCGCTAGGAGAATCGACGAGTTGTTATCTGCTTGTGAATGATGTTTCGTGACCCAAAGTTTTGCATTCTGTAAGTTAATGCCTACAACTAAATGCTTTTTCGTGTCATCTTTCCGATCAAGGATATGAACCCAAAAGTATACATGGTAAACAAGAAACAGGCTCAATGTAAGAAATATAGATAAAAGATCAAATAACATTAGCATAGGAATGGCCCAAACGATAGTTGTCGAAATGTGTCTTGAATCAGTAGGAATGTGAAGTATTCAGGCATTTTATCAATTCTTTTCACTTACTTTCTTACTTCATTTTCTAACCACTGTACTTATTTCGATTAGTAGTATTAGATAGAAGTACTACTTATTACATACTTCCTACTGGAATATTATATTTTCATATTTATTACTATTTTCCTATTGGATCTTCTTCTTCTGGTTACTCATAGAAAATGCTTTGGCGACGCGGGGGACAAAACCCATTAATTAACGGGTTGAGCACGCTATTCTCACATGGCAGCTGAGAAAACGCATTTTAACAGTGAGGATGTCGCAAAAGGATTGGTGGGTGACCCTTCCGCAAGCTGCATCCTCTTTAATCACACTGGAAAGATTCTAACCTTCCTCTTCCCCGACGACAATGGCAGAAGACAGGTGTAGCATTCATTCAATTCTCCACGACAATAATCATTCACAGTGATCGATAGACTCATTTTACATTCCCGATACATATATGCAATCTATAACTCGACCGTTCGACAGATATACTATATTGATGTCGAGTATGCGTTGTCTCAACAGCCTATGCAACTGCAACAGCAGCGACAACAGGAGGGATCTTTCACAAAACCTACATTGCGTAAGCTTATCAACTTTGGAGTGAATGATTCGTCCGATCTACAGCTCTCACATGCAGAACAACTTCGAAGAGAAAGAATGCGGTTGTTTACATCAGGCATTGCTATGTATGAATGGTGTGAAAGCAAAAACAGGCTTTTGATTCCTAAAGATTCATCCATTTTCATTTTTGATATCAACGAGGATGGGAATGATAGCAGCAAAGGGGAAATTTCGGGCAGTCTTTCTTTGATTTATGAGGGTGATTTCATAGATCCTCATTTGTCTCCTGATGGAAACTTTGTTGCCTTTGTATCTGGTTGTGACATCTACACTTTGGAAATAAATCCAGGCAACAATGGTGGTAATAGTGACAGCGGTATTGATCTAAAACCTCCACAAAAGTTGACCTATTCTGAAAGTGCACCCAAGGGCATATCATATGGTATTGCAGATTTTGTAGCACAGGAAGAGATGGATAGATACAGAGGCTTCTGGTGGTCTCCAGATAGTAAAAGTATTACATTCTGTGAGGTGGATGAAACGATGATACCAGAGTACACTATTCTTCACCAGGGAAAAGCAGATCCAGCGCACCAGGAAGCCCATAGATATCCGTTCAGTGGAAAAACTAATCCCAGTGTGCGATTAGCTGTCTTGAATCTTTGTGGTAAACGTGAAGATACTGTATGGATGGATCTAATACAACCGCAATGGGAAGACGAGGAATACTATTTAGCAAGAGTTGGATGGTGGCCAGATGGTTCGATCATGGCACAAGTAGAGAATAGATCTCAAACGATCCTAGAATTGTTACGACTAGATCCTAAATCTGGTGCTAGAAATGTAATTTTGCAGGAATCATCTGACATATGGATTAATTTGCATAATATGCTCAGACCATTGTCGAAAGAGTATACGAGATTAATGGGTAGCAGTAACGAGGGAGATTTCGATTTCATTTGGTGTTCCGAAAGAACGGGATTTGCACAACTTTACTTATGTCACTTTGATGCAGTAAGTAAACAATGCACAAGTCAAACTTTGATAGGACCAGGAGGAGATTTTGTTATATCGAGCCTGAATGCAGTGCGTGAACCTGCCGATAGAAATGAAAAATTGTCTTTATACTTCACTGCTAACGCTCACTCTCCTCTCGTTGAATGCCTGTATTTTGCTGAATTGAATGGTCCATCATTGACTAGATTAACAACAAAAGACGCATGCCATACGTCCACTGTAGACTCGAAATCCATGTGTGCTATGGTCGTTCAATCGTCCATTGAAAAGTCTTCAGTGATGTCTCTTTTCAAATTGGATGGAGATAGTGACAAAATGTTACCACTAGAGTTTACCCTTCATAGTGACATGTATTGTACACGGTATAATGCGGTAAAGCATTTACTGAATCCTCCCATATTTGATTGCTTTCAAGTACCACGCAATCCATTCAGTAATGACCAGGAAGGGGGTGAAACAGAAACACTACATTGCGCTTTTTACACACCTGATGCTTCTATTTATGGCACTGGACCATATCCCACAGTGGTGTCTGTGTATGGGGGTCCTCATGTACAGATGGTAGCAAATAGATGGCGCTTGACTTCCGATATTAGGGCTCAGAGATTGAGACAAAATGGCTTTTTAGTCATTAAATGTGATAATAGAGGATCATATCGTAGAGGATTAGCGTTTGAAGGGGCCATGAAGTATGATATGGGACATATCGAAGTGTATGATCAGACAGCATTAGTTAATAGATTTGTTCAGAAGGGACTTGCAGATTCTAAGAGGGTGGGCATGATTGGTTGGTCTTACGGTGGGTACATGAGCGCCATGAGTTTGTGTAGAGCGCCTAAAACATTCACATGTGCAATCGCAGGGGCGCCTGTCACCTCATGGGATGGATATGATACCCACTATACTGAAAGATACATGGGTACTCCTCAAAACAATGAGAAGGGGTACAATGATAGCAGTGTAATGACTCATGTAGCGAATATGAAGGGGAGTCTGATGATTGTTCATGGGTTAATCGATGAAAATGTTCACTTTAGACACACAGCAAGACTCATCAATGAACTGATCAGATGTAGGAAGAAGTATGATCTAGTCTTGTTTCCTTGCGAACGGCACGGTCCTCAAAAGTTGGCTGACAAAGTTTATCTTGAAGACAGAATAATGGAATATTTTGTCGAAAAGCTAAGTATATCCGTAGATGGTGAAATGACATCCTCCATCGAATTCCTTCGGGATGAACAATCGAGAAGAATCAAAATTCCCTCTAATCTGTGAGAAGCGTATCGTTGATGTTTCAAGACCACGATAGAGAATTCTCATATTTACATCTGGGAGTCTCCTATACTCCAATTGTATGAAAAGTATTGCCTGCTTTTGCCTGTGGGTATGGGTGGCTGCGAGCCTCGCTCACTCTCCTTGGTTCTTTTGTGTTTTTGATCTTTGTATAGTGCTCAGAGTGATGTTGGTGTACATGTACATATACTTCTACTACTTATCTACATATATTTAGCCCAATTATCTATTATATTATCTATACCTACTATTACTATTACTATGCCTAGGTAGCTATACATGTATAGAAGTACATATACACCATATATATATATATATATATATATATACTTCCTCCACTTACTTTTAATTTATAATAATTGTAATAGACCCCTCCCCCCCCCAAAAAAAAAGCAAAAAAAGTAAAAGTAGCCCTGCTCAGCTGCTCAGCGATGGATTAGGTATTGAAACGCCGCGCGCGCGAACAATAAATTGGGTGGGAAAATGGGGCGGAGGTAGTATTATTATTATAATTATTAATATCAATATATACCATCATCATGTACCTACTTTATGTAGCTACAAATTAGGGCCCACTAGTGTCACACTGGGCGGCCACCGCCGCCAAGTCGAGACTAAGCGCTTGAAATTCAAATGCACATGGAAAATTTAAGCAAAGAATGGCTGACTTCAGTTTGGACTTCGCGCAGTCCTGTTATATATTGAGTTTTGCTAAATAATTGAGCAAAACCTCAATACATAATTGTAACATCCCAATTCGGGCTTTCTTTTTTTTCGTAGCCATCATCATCTCTGCATTGCAGTATAAACAAATATTGAGGTTAACGATCAGCAATTTCACCCGCCAGATTTTTGCCCAGTTCCATAGTTTTGGTATTAACAGATCCTCTCATTATTCTATCAGGACTTTTACCATCCTTAGAAGATATGATAGCATTCGCCAATGCTTTGACCAAAACATTGCCCGTTGGCATCCCTTTGTCGTTAAATACTTTGAAAGGAAAATTTCGTTCTTCTCCAGGTGTTTCCATAAGTTTAGATAGGCTGATTTTCTGGGAAGTACCGATAAGAGTGTCAGAACGTAATGAATTAGCATCCCAAACTTCGACCAATAATTTATTGTGCTTGCTGACACTAGTTGTATCGAAGGAATCGGCCGCTCGTTCCTCTAAATTCCAACTAGCACTGTCTCCAGCACCATCCATGGTAATTGTTCTATATTTGATCTTGTCACCATAAAATATTTTGCAGTACAAGTCATTCTTGGTCAAAAAATCTACTCCCTTCATATCATGTACTTTAATACTCCTTATTTGCAAAAATACGCTTCCAGTAGTATTCAATTTTTCCCTCTTCGTGTAACAATTCCATCCACATAAGCCAATTTCAAGCGGTTGATCTCTATCACACGGCATGACACATTTAAGGTCTACTAAAGTACAGGTTGTTTCAAATTTAAAACAAGGTGCAAAACATGGAGTTCTGCGCATACGACATGTCGGGCAACACATTTCCATAGCACTGTGGTTCCAATGTGTATTTCCGTTGCCATCATCTACAATACAGACAAGAACATCAAAATTAAAAAAGTACATACAAAAAAAAAGAGGGCAACTAGAGAGAAAGAAATCAACCTATCACGACTTTTTCGAGACCATACTGACAGTATAATTCGGCACAACACAAGCCCAGATAGTGACCCGCGCCACAACAGTCCGGCATCGCGGCTTCGCCCAGAAAGGATAAGCTAATACAACAACATGCAGTTCTTGCCACCAGCTCATCTCTATTTTTCAAACGATTTTGTTTGATCTCTCCAGTATATTTGTTTTTATTTCTGTTGCTCTCATGAGAAGTAGAAGAATTGCAACAACTGAAGCATGAAGTACTGGACGTTTGAGAGGCCGAAGAAGGGGACTGTGGTGATGAAACCAATGGAGTACTTGCAGTGGGCTGATTCGTTGGAGGGGAACGAGGTGAAAAAGACATCTTATATGGGGGTCAAAATTTCGAAACGGCTTTCGGATTCTGCGTGACTTGTGTTGATTACACGAGCTGCGCTGTGTTTTTTCTTCCAAAACAACTGCAGTAAAGAGTGAAAGTAACTGTGCATCTCATCTCACTTATCATATCACCTCTATCATCTATAGTAGAATAGTATCTACCTTTTTTACCATCATAGAATCATAGAAGTCTGCTGCTGTACCGAAGAAGTCAGCAGCAGCAGCTGGCAGCAGCAGGTAGAAAGGTAGAAAGGTAGGTACAGTACCTCCTAGTACCTAGTACCTAGTATGTAGTAGGGCCTAGGGAGTTCACGTCGTAAAATGCTGAAAGAATTTTGTTGTCACGGAATCAAGTAAGGCAGGATGAAGTACCTAACGAAGACAACAATACAATCCAAAGATAGGAGGGGTGAATTGAGGAAGTTTAGTCAATCCTTACAACAGAAAGGAGGAACTGCCTTGCACTTCCTTGTTATTTGCCTCGCCATTGCCTTGTTTTGGGCGGGAAGGTGCTGTGTTTGTGTTGACTTCTATCTCCGCTGTAATGGCCTCCTCTGCCGCGTCGAGTGGTCTTGGCAGTGTTGACGAGAGCATGGATGCAAGTATGTCCTCTTCCATACACTCTGATTCTTCAAGTACAACTACACCAGAAAAAAAATTTACTCATGAAGAAGTTTTACGTAAGATCATTGGTGAAGCAATAATCAATGAAGGTAAATTAAGAAACCAGACTGGAAGTGGTATACCAGACAATTGCGGACTAAGGGGGGTGCTATGGAGAGTTTTATTGCGATACTTACCATTAGATCGTACGCAATGGCACGATATTCTGCAATTAGAGAGGGGGGCTTACGAAGGTTACAAAGAGTTGTTTTTTAAACGACCTCCTATTGATATAGAGGACGAAACATTACCAATGATTCAAGTCGATATGGCTGTGGATATTGTTGATCCCGAATCAACATATGTATATATGGGTAGACATATTGATGGCACTCTGAAGGGTTTAGTAAAAGGGCCTTGCGGTGAACCTTCCTCGTCTGCACGTTTAAAATGTCACATTGAAGATTTGGAGCTATTGGAGGCTATTGTGAAAGACGTGACCCGTACATATCCAGACATTCGATGGTTCAATGGTGAAGACGCAGAAAAAATACAAAATATTATGACCAATGTTTTGTTTGTATACGCCAAAAAGAATACAACAGTGAAATATGTTCAAGGTATGAATGAGCTATTGGGGACCATGTATTATGTATTTGCAAGTGATGAAAATAAGGAATGGAGGGATCATGCAGAGGCTGACACCTTTCATTGTTTCTCAAAATTGATGTCAGAAATTGAAGACTTGTTTATTCAAACAAAAGATCACACTGCTAGTGGCATTCAAGGTAGAATGGAAGAAGTAATCAGATTGTTGACCAGGCATGATACAGAAGTGAGTCAAGTATTGATAAATCAAGGAATATCTCCATCGTTTTATGCGATAAGATGGTTGACAACATTGCTATCACGTGAATTTAATTTGGCAGATACTATAAGATTGTGGGATAGTTTGTGGACAGATACAGATAGACATACCTTCCTCAGTTATTTGTGTTGCGCCATGATCATCGAAATGAGGGAGGATATCAAGAAGGGGGACTTTAGCGAAAATTTGTGTCTATTACAGGCATATCCGCAATCATCATCATGCGATAGCTTGATTGCGCTAGCAAACCAGTTGCGCATGGACGATATATTGAATGATAAAATGGCATCTATACAAAAGCACGAACAAGAGTCATCTCCAACAACTGTAGCTGATAGAATGTTTCATGATATGATGAATGTCGTTACTGCGGTGAGAAGTGGATTCAGCAAGGTCTTTGAGGATGAAAACCATGGGGAGGGACAGGATATAGCGAACAACGCATATGCATGTGAAAGAAATCAAGAAAAATCTAGAATGAAAAGAACAGATGTGATTAACGATGCTCTAAGAGATATAGGATCGGAGGTTGTGGATGGGGCAGACAGGCTACAAAGTCTAATCGCCCACTACTTCACGCCCACAAACAACACAAAAGATATCATGGATGAAGATGGTATAATGTATTTCGACATTGACGAGGAAGAAGACGATGAAGGAGTGCTAGTCAACAATGAATTGGTTAACAGTCTCAGCGTTGATGACTATGATGATGGCGTTGAAGACGCCAACGGAGATAGGAAAATTGAGAGATATGATGATAGTAGCGTCAGCGCAGAGCACGTAGGAGTTGCCACAACAAAAAATATGAGCGGAATTAACGATAATGATGACACTACAAATGAAAATAAAGGGGCGACAGATGAGGGCACTGTTGTAGATGTGGATGCTGAGAACGAAGAGAGGAAAGGAGCACCTGCTACTTCAATGGAAAAGAGCAGCGAATGTACTGATAACTTAGCCGGCTCTCTCGCCACTATAAATGATTCCCAAGATGCAGGGGATGAAAATATAGCTTCTTTGTGATGTGACATCGAATCATTCCCAAATTACACATGCAAACGCAAAGAAGACACAAGGTAAAGCAAAATTTTGTGACAGTTGAATGTGATGAAGCTCCTACTTCAATTTTCAATAGTACACAGTGTGGTAGAAGTAATAAAGCGCTTTAGACTTTGGTATCAGTGTTGGTAGTTGGTAGAGCGGTAGAAATAGAAAGAAGAAGTTGAAGTAATAATTGAATAATAAATTTCTAGCTACAAATACATCCAACGCATCATAAGTGTCATTGAAGTAATAATAATAATAATAATAATAATAATAATAATAATAATAATATACTGAGCTACTTCTAGCTACTTAAGCGTCCTACAACTTCATCATTGAAGAAGTAATAATTACTACTTCTATCTGCTTCTATGTATCATGTATCATACATATATATAGAAGTATGCACATCTATGTACCAGCTTCTACTTGTTGGTAATCGATCTGTAGCCCGGACTTTACATGAAAACATCTATCAAGTACACACTCAAGTATCTGTGAATCTTCAATCCATTTCTTTTTGTTACGGCTGTCAGTTATCGCTGCAAAATACGAGGGTGGCGAACAAGGAGTATTAGCAACAGTAAATATTGCAAAAACGGGTGAACGAAATCGAGGGAAACAAAAATACTTACGATTCAGATCGTTGAATAGTTGACCAGTTGAATAGCTGGAAGGGATTACAGGGTACTGCCGAGGTTGCAGATTAAGACAATGAAAGATACTCGGTAGAATGCCTCCCGTACTTTTAGAACAAGTATCTTATCTTGATGACAGTCATGTCTCCATGAAAATACAATTAATACATACGCTCTTTGGTGCGCACCAGAAATTTGGTGATGCACCTCCTTTTGGGTTGATTTACCTCATCTGTCAACCGCTCCCATGTCTTTTACTCCAATGACTAAATCATTAAAAGCAGTTTCTTGTCGAAACGGTTTTGTAAGCCAAAAGTACCCTTATAACGGTAGATAGTTGCAGTGGTAGTAAAGAATAAGGTGATTGTAATGTTGATCACGCAAAGTGCCACCTTTTTTATCTGCATGCGTTGTGCCAGACAGTTTTGGTGAAGACATCTCGTCTCGTAAATTCACAATAGCACAATGTACGGCAACCAGAGGTATTGTTACATATATGTATATTATTATTTTTTGTTCGCTGGATGGTTTTCTCCATACCACAGCCACTACACGACCTTCACAAAAATTTTGAGATCGGTCGAGATCAGGGTTCGATTCCCTGTTGGAGTATCTGCTATCGTATTAGTACTGAGGAACTTTATTCTCGCCTTTTACTAGAATAAACCCTTCTAATACAAGTTACTAGCAGTTAGCAATTTTTAAAGACACTTGTGTCTCCTGCTCCAATCGTATAACGGTTAGCGTGGTTCTTTTTTTTTTCAGGTTTCGATTCTTCATTGAAGCGTCACTGCTATCCAACTGGTATTGTGGTACTTCATTCTCGCCTTTTACCAATGAACCCTTCTAATATACATGCAATTCCCTGCTAGAGCACACGCTACGTACTTTTATCTTGCGCTTTATTCTCGCCTGTTACTAGAATGAACCGTTCTATTACGCTGGACCTAAATAACCTCCATCTTGAGTATGGGCGAAATTTTGTGCGTTAAATGTTTTTTTACGTTGGAAAAAATGGAAGAAAAAGTTTCAACGTAAATTTAGGTACCGTAGTTTGCGTCTTCGTCTTGAAACTCCACCAGTTAATTGGTCGAAAACATATTAATAGATGTATCAAATGTCAGTTTTATCGAAATTTTGTAAGACTAAGGTCTTTCAAGCGCGATCGGTGGCTCTAGCTACTGTACGCTAAATTTACAGATTTACGATATCCTCATTAAAACAATAATATCTCAACAACTACTAAGAATTAGATTCTCACGCTTCGCCCAAAATTTTTTCCACAGCTATTTTGGTGAATTGTGTGGTAATGGGAGTTAACTTTGCGTCGAGGGTGAATATTTACGTCGAGATCTTGGAGGTAATCGGGGTGGTCCAGAGGGGGAATCTTGTAATTTTTGATAACACCCATGATTTCTATTAGATATTGCGCTGTATCGCTAAATACATGATATCAAACGCCTAAAACAAGCAGACAAAGATATCGCACTGTATCACTGACTACATGATATCAAACGCCTAAACCAACGACTGTGGCGACTGGGAAACTAATCGACCAAAAAAATGGGCCTCTGGCTATTTTGTTTTGCTGGGGATATATTATGGAGACAATACCGGATACAGCAGTACTTACTTAGTAATTACATACTTCTAGAGGAAAGAAATATCTATCATTGGTTCAATCAATGTACTTGAAAATGCTTCAACAACAACCAGACAGACCTTCAGTCATCCATATCCATCCTGCTGTGATGTGTGAGCATCACATATTAGTGCGAGTAGAGGAGGAGATGTTGAATGAGCAGGAGGAGCAGGTGGGGAGGCAAGTACAAGGGCAGATTGAAGATGAAGATGTAGAGCAAAACGAAGATGAAAAAGGTGTGAAATTGCACGATAGAAAGATGAAACAGAGACATGTAGAAGGTGAGCAGAGGCTCAGAAGAGCTCTGAGCTCAACTGACAGGTGCGGTTGCTGTAGATCAATTATACATATAGCGCATACACGTCACATTTGTGATCATAGATGTATAATATCTATCAATGTTTCGTTGTCATTGTAGCTTGAACATTGTTATCGATTGTGCCTATGATGATGTCCACAACGAAAAGGAGAAGAGATCTCTAATCAGACAGATTCAGGAATCATATGGCAACCTACGCAAAGATCGATCCGACATACTGACGCATCTTCACATCGTGAATCCTCCTGAATCTGTTAAAGAAACAATGGAAAAATGGCACATTACGAGTACGTAACGTATCCCCTTTTCTTTGATACTGTCCAATTAATCATTGCACTATCTGATCCTATATTACAACTTATTCATCATTCTGTATACGTGCATGTATATATGTATGTATGTATGTATGTATGTTGGATGAATTTGCGATTCAACAAAGTTCACAACAGCAAAGAGGACTTGTTGAGCTTCCTTGACAAAACTTCATTTATAGCGCCTGCAAAAGACTCATTAGTTTACTTATCGCCTGATGCCTCAGAGACATTGGAGACTGTAGATACGAAGAAAGTGTACATAATTGGAGGTATTGTTGACAAAACGGTCAAGAAGAGTATATCATTATCTCACGCAATACGGGAAGAAATCCAGTGCTATAGATTTCCGATACGAGAATACATTAGTGCCCAAGGCTCGTTAGCGCTCAGTATTGATGCCTGTGTGCAAATACTATTATCATATTCGCAAAATCGTGATTGGTATCAAGCTTTTGAACAACATTTACCGGATAGAAAGAAGCAAAACCGATCCCTGCATCCATCAACTAACACTGCTACATCAAGTTGCAGCTAGTGATAGTGTTACCTCACTCTGTCGGTATTTGTTTCTCAGCATTTGGGACACAAATGACAGAATTAGTAGATAGGAGAAATAATGCTACACTACTACTACTACTACTACTACTAGGTACTGTAGCTACTTCAGGAGGTCAGCGCAAGCAACTTTCTGCGCACTGCTCTGTTCTCCTCTGTTATCTGTTATATTGACTGGCTACTGAACCGTGAAATGTGCTACAGCTACCTAGAGTTAGTAGTAGCCACTATACCTACTATTACTATCTGAAGTATCACTATACAGAATTTGCGCTGCAATATATTGCAATATTAGTATTGTAATTGTAGCTAAAACTTCCCCCATACGGCACCCATACCAGTTTGAAAGTTTCCCCCATAGTATTGCAATAGTTTTTAAAGCTTCCCCAATACCCCAACCCCCATATAATGCAATTAAAACATATTATGGCTCAACTCTGTACCTGTATATCATATGTGTACCCACTAGACAATCTATTAAATCTAAGGCTACTATATCTATTAAATCTACTATACCTGACCTATCATTGTAGATTGTACATATTTTCTTGTAGGTAAGGTAAGGTAAGGTAAGGATGTTATTCACGAATAGAAGGATTCGTATGTTGTAATACTTCTATGTATAATAATGATATCGCTACTTCTACTTCTACTACTACTACGACTGCTACAACTACTACCATTATCACATCCACTTCTACATCAATAGATCATATTGCATCATATATCCAGTGTAAGCGTCCCATTCGGCTACTTGCATTCGATACAGCTAGAACAGGAGTAGCGGCGCCTGTCGACACTGTTGATGATATAGATGCAAAACTACAAAAATGTTCAACGCGTCAAACTCAGCTCGGCAGCGGTCTGTTCCGTCCAATCATCGCGATAACACGTACGTCTTATCAGCTTCCATACTTGCGGAAGATATTGATCTGACGATTATCGATCAAGATCTTTGTCGATGTTATTATAAAGGCAAATTAGATTCAGTCGATAATTGACAGGGCAAAGGTGGATGCACTCATAATGAGGAGGATGAATTTGATTTTCAATCGCCCAGTCTCGACTAAGCAACAGTCATCAGGCCGGTAGAGGTAGATTGTTCTAGTACACGCTTACTGAGGCAACTACTTCTAGCTGCTAGAATTGGCCACTGTCGTTATTTTACGTAGAAGTAGTTACTTAGGAATTTATCAAACTCGGAATTCTTCCTGAAGCGAAAAAATTTTTCGTCGCTTTCAAATTCCAAATTTATTTCAAATTTGTTGATGCTTTTTCCACTTGAAGAAATTGGGAATTGAATGAAGTGAATGTTCGATTTCTTTGATGATTTCTCATGTTGTTCATTAATCAAAGGTATTCCGATTGATTTACTGAAAAGTTGTTCAACAGATTCGATCACTTAATTATTACTATTATTTATCAAAATGATGTCCACATGGAATAGACCATCTCCTCTAGCATCTCGTCCCATCAGACAAGGATGGAATGACGATTTCTTTTCCGATCAAGTTTATGACCCTTTAAATGTTCAACAAGTAATGAATTCTTTCCTTGAAAATGCCATGGCTCCTGGCAGAATTAATGTTAATGATCTATCCTCAATCACAGCTCCTACTGTTACGATGGATGTGACTGAGCATGAAAAGAATTACATCATTCACGCTGAGCTTCCAGGTGATATAACTTTTACACGACTCATTCAAATTCCATAATTCGCTAATCTATCTGTACATTAATTAATAAATTGATTCATTGATTTATTAATTTATTAATTGATCAATCAAAAATAAATTAACAATTTTATCCATTTATACATTTTACGACAGGTTTCAAAAAGGAGGATATGAAAGTAACCTTAGCCAATAATATTCTCACTCTTCAAGCTGAAAAGAAGCGAGACGAAACTGTTGAAAATGCGAACTACAAGATGCGAGAACGTAGTTTTGGAAGAGTCATGAGGCAACTACCTCTTCCATTCAACACTGACGAAGCCCACATCACTTCCAAGTTTGAAAATGGCGTCCTCTTTATTGATGTTCCGAAAGCTGACACCGCACAACATTTTACTAAGGCTATCACAATCCAATAATTCAATAGGCATGTAAATTTCTATCATAATCATCATTTGCATATTTTGCTTCCAAAATGTGTTTAGTGGTATTTCAAAATGGTATTATATTTGCGACGACTGAAACTTTCACAGCTTTGGTAAGAAATGTAGCTACATCAGTCAAAAATCCCGTATCATGAGTTATTACACAAGCACGACAATCTTTTTATTACAGGGAAATACACGCGTAGCGATCTTAGGTAACAACTAATTTAGCAATTTAGATCATAACATCATAAGTTATGAGGTTTAAAGTGCGTTCCAAACGATCAGGGTCATTTCGAAGTGGATACTACGCTACTATTCTACTACTATTCTACTGCTAACATCACATTATTCTACTACTACTGCTACTACTAATCATGACTAATGAAAATGTCAAATCAAACAAAAAATTGCTTGATTCAAATTATCATTCCTTCCATCGCTCAATCCATCTCCAAAATTGTCTTTCTCCTCATTTTGAATAGTATATTGCATATGAACTTATTTGAATTATCTGTGCCACCAATCCTCTCCACAACCCCGTTTTACGTAGCGAAGTGTAGAATGCGCTAGAAAAAAAGGCTAACCCACAAAATATTTTTTAGAAGACGCAAGCAACAAAAAAACCTTTTTTAATAGCGATGTGATGCGAGCGATGCGATTGTGAAGGAGTTGGGGCACCACCAAATCCTTCAACTGATCATGCCCTTCACTCAACATTATTCATTCCCTTTGCGCAAGAAGATGTTATACTTATGCATTTTCCTCCTCTTGGTCGCTCCAGCTGACAGCAGATTGAATCTTGCTCGCGATTCCAATATTGATGTAAAACTTGAGGGAAACATGAAGCCCAAACAGGCTATATGTTCGGAAACTCCCTCACCGAAAACGAAAGTAGACTTCCCAGAGTCAATAGCTGGGCGAAGTGTTGCTTCGTCATTTGATATGTACACAGGATACATCAATGTCACAGATGCTCCCGACTACCTTTTCTACTGGTTTTTCGGCACTCAGAACGGCGACGAATCTGCACCTTTAGTTATTTGGACGAATGGAGGCCCTGGATGTTCCTCGATGGAAGGCGCTAGCACAGAAAATACTCCTCTTAGTCTTTTCGATATAAAGGAAGCTTGTTCATCTGGCGAATGTGATTACACTGGACAGTTATCGACGAACCCTTATGGGTGGAATGCTAGAGCTAATGTTTTGTACATTGATCAACCTCGGTTTGTTGGCTTTTCTTATGGTTATGGTGATTTTGTGACTTCATCTATTGATGCTGGGACGGACTTTGTGACATTTTTGAATTCCTGGCTTGAATACTTTCCTGAGTTTAAAGGCAGAGAAATTGTCATTAGCGGAGAGAGTTATGGCGGTCACTACGTCCCCGCGATGGCTGCTGCCGTGATGGATTACAATGAAGCTCAATCTTCTTCTACTTCACAATATATCAATTTAGCAGGTCTAGTGATTGGTAATGGATGCGTTAACAACACTGTCCAGAATGGAGATACTTACATAGAGTTTTTACATGCTCAAAAATTGATACCAGACGATGCTAAACCTCGCAACGAAGCATCTGCTGAGGCCATGATGATCAAACATATTGGTTATACACCAAACTATTATGATTACAGATTAGAATCCATCTCATGTAGTGGTTGTTATGGTTACAATTATTCTGCATGGGCTAGTTGGTTCTTGAGAGATGACGTTCAAGAGGCATTAGGCATTTGCGGAAAAAGTGGCGATGATGCATTCTCGGGATCAGCAGGTGGCTGCATATCAATCCCTGGATTTGATAGCATCGATGATTTTGATTATTCAGGCGCACTTGGTCGAGCTCTTAATTCTGGTATTCCTGTTTCACTACTTTACGGGAAGACGGACACTGCCTGTAACTACGTTGGAGGATATGCGATGGCGAACTCCATCTCCTGGAAGGGTACGCAAGACTTTGCATCCGCTGAATTACAGCCACTATTGATGGCAGGATCACAAATAGGATATACAAAAACTTTAGGGGGATTAACTTGGTTAGAGATAGAGAGTGCAGGGCATATGGTTCCTATTGATCAGCCTATTGGTGCTCTTCTTGCCCTGAATACTATCTTGGATTTGTACGTTGAGTAATTATTGAACCAGTCACCGCTTCCTATGAAAACCACTGCACAAAGATATACATGGCTGTTGCCATACATTCCTTATCAACAGCTACAGCTTGTAGCAGCTTACTACAATGTATGTCGTTGTAGGTCTATACCGTGGAGGCAACATACACTCAGGCACTCAGAGGTAGTCGGTCTCTCAGCTCTCAGAGTTGCGTAGGCAGAATTAGAATTAGAGTGTACATACAAGTACTTCTAAAAGTACTTCTAGTAGTAGCTAGAAATGCATGTCTCTTTTATTTTTTTATAATCTATCTTCTGTATTATTATTATATGTACACCATGTAATTTTTATATATATATGATATGATAAGAATGATAAAATTAAAATAATAGAAGTTTAGTTATTATTATTATCATTTGCTTAGTACCTAATTTTTTGAGCTATGTACTTCTAGCTAGCTTCTAGCTTCTAGCTAGTTAAGCGTCCTACAATAATAATAATAATAATAATAATAATACAATAATGTGCTAGGTAGAATGATATCTTTTTGGGCTTTAGTTCTTTAGTTAGCTAGCTAGCTATGTACTCGCTACTCGCTCACTCGCTCCTTTTTCTTTTTCTTTATTGCTTTTGAGTTTTAAGTTTTATGTTTTATTAAGCAAGCAAGCAAGTTTAGTAATAGTAATAGTAAATAGAAATAGCAATATTCATAATAAATTGGAAAAGATTAACCGCGGATAGGTAGAGACAAAAAAATCTAAGAAAATTGGCTCCCCCATCACCACCACTTTCCTCTCAACTCTCAACCTGGTACGATTTCGAACCCGCATGCTCTCACCCCCGTAGCCCTCTTGGTTATCTGCTACCGATACTGCCCCTACTGCTACTACTACTACTACTACTACTAAGTAGCTACTAGAATTACTACTACAAGACTTCCTAGAGGTACTTCTCTGCTATCGCTACCTGGAAGCTAGAAGTCTAGAGGTAGGTACATCTAGATACAAATCTATACAATGGACATAGTGATACATTTCTGTATGTTCCCTCCAATTTTAGAACATCAATTTACCGGGCAGGCACTGGTTCAAATTTGTCACCGACTGATTCGAATGGATCCTTGTACTCCAACGGCGATGGAACGGGTAGACCTTTCTCCTCCATATACCTAACTTCCCCATTTTTGAATCTAATCTGTGAAAAAGTCCTTGCATCAATGTTAGCCATAAAAGCTTGAGCAATTTGTAGCGTATCTGCATGTGATACCATCACAATAGTTTTATCAGTATACTGTCTTTCTAAATCATGTACTAAACCATAAACTCTGGAGACAACTTCATTTACAGACTCAACATTGTATCGTTTATTGTTCGCGTCGATTCTATCAATAGGCCAGACATAATTATAAGTAATCAGGAGCTCCGCATCTAGGACACCGAAATATCTTTCTCTTAACCTGTTGTCAATTTGTACCGGCATTGTGTACTTCGATGATATAATATGATCCAATTCTGGAATTTCTTTCTCAATCGCTTCAATGACATCTCGATCTTCGTTGATATAAATGGACGACAACATATTTTCTAATAGCGACAAATACTTTTGTTCATGTTCAACCTTACTGGATTCGGCGAAGTGGTGTATTCTATAGAATAAAGCTTTGCCGACTTGACTTTTGAATTCGACTAAAATATCATATAAAATCCCATGATTTGGATCTTGTAACGAATCAGAGAAGTCAGTATACGCCGTGAAAAGCTTATGTATCAACATATCAATTTCTTTAAAATTGAGATCATTGTCAGCTTTGTAAGAAGATTTATTTGGATCTGTATCGTACAGATGCTTTATAGCCAACGACAATTGCAACGATTTAATGCATTCTTCCGCAGTTTCACGTGCACGAGTGAAATTTGAAGACAAAAATACAACTTTGGTCCAATCAACGTTTCTTCCTCCAATTTTTTCGAACAATGACGCACAAGCTGCTCTTGCTTGTGCCCTTCCCAAATTGGATAACCCATGGATTTTGCAACCTCTTTCAGGATCGCTCGAGATTATCCCTGCGATATTTGCCATAGACTGACCGTGTCTCAATCCTAAATATCGATTTTGGAGTTGACGAGGCATTCTTAATGCTACTGGTGTGTCTTCAACGTCTACAAGAAGGTCCTCTAGTGTTGTAAGAGGCAGACTACTGGTATGACTGGCGGCGCGTCGCGAGACGTACGTATAAGATACTTCGATCATTACCGTAAAAAAAAAGAAAACGAATGCCCACGAGACACGTAGCATCTTATCAATGCACTGTATCGACTAATAAATACAATCACGCTAGTGAAAATGGTTGTGGTACTTCTGCATCTTGCACCATGTATACCAGTGTCGCATATATTTCTTTATTGTCGTCCGTGTTGTTTTGCATGTTGCACTTCTCTATTTTGCTAGTTGTTTTTTTTTGGATTTCAAGGTGACGCATGATGATGTACCGTACCGTGTACTAATGCTACATCCCCCCAAATAAAATATATAGAAAATTAAATTTGTTGAGGTTTATACGAAAGAAAGACACAACATTTCATGATGGGGGAAACGATAGACAGGGAGAGCGCGTTGTACATGGCCGAACTGGCCGAGCGCTCCGAACGGTTTGATGAGATGGTAGAGACCATGAAACTAGTAGCTCAGCTGCCACAGGAGCTCACCCAGTCAGAGCGAAATCTGCTGTCCGTGGCGTACAAGAATGTAAGTCAAAATTGAGAAAGAGAAAGAGATAGATAGAGGCCTCTGCAAGCATTACCCCCCTCGTATGAACCTAAACTTGCATCCAAATCTAACTTATTTGACCAGGTTATTGGAAGAAGAAGGGCAGCTTGGCGTGTCATTTGCACGCGTGAAAAAAGGGAGACTCATGCAGAGAAGTCTGAACTGATCCGCAACTACAAGGCAGATATCGAAAAGGAGCTAGAGGACATATGCTCTGATTTTATTGGTGCCTTTTAATACACCAGCACATTTACTGATCTTTTTTCACTGCTTTATTTCACCTTCCATACTTTTGCTTCAGAAATCACTCGTGCGTGTCTAATACCGAATTCACAGTCAGAAGAGAATAAGGTGTTCTACTTTAAGATGAAAGGTGACCATTATAGATATCTTGCGGAATTTCAAACCAATGATAAACGCAAGGAATCAGCAAGCAAGGCCTTGGAAGATTACGAAAATGCTAGCAAAATAGCCGAAATGGACCTGGCTCCAACGCATCCCATACGACTCGGGCTTGCATTGAACTTTTCTGTATTCTATTATGAAATCCTCAGCTCCCCCGAAAGGGCCTGTCAGCTGGCTAAACAGGTTCACACATTGATGATTAAAAGTATATAAAATTCATATATTTTGACTTGCATGCGTACAAGTAAGTTCTGTTGTTTTCTTCCCTTTCACTAGGCATTTGACGACGCCATTCTTGAGTTGGACCAACTATCAGAAGATGCGTATAAAGATTCTGCCCTCGTTTTGCAATTGTTACGAGACAATTTGACACTATGGACATCAGATAACATGGAGCCCGATGAACCAGAGCAGATAAATGTGGAAGATATTTAAGGCTGAACAACGAGAACAATCCTTCAGTCAGTAATCATGTATCATGTCTGCGAGGGCGCGAGGGCGATACAGTGACGCTGCCTTGTATCTTGTACTTGTACTTCTATACTTATACTTCTACTAATGATATACTGAGCTAGCTACTTAAGCGTCCTACAACTACAACCTACAACGCTTGTACTTCTGTAATTGTATAATTTGAATGTTTTCGTAAAATCCGTCAACCTTTTGTAGACTTTGCTTTTTTTAATTTTAATTTTAAAAGTTTTAAAAAGGCGGTAGCTATTTTGTATTTGTAATTTGTACCTACTTTGTACTTGTACTTCTACGTATCTAATTATATCATAAGAATAAAAGTAAAAGAAACATTCTATTTTTTAGTACTTAAGTATCGTTATTTTCTAACGAGAAACAATCAAATCAATTCACGGAGCACCTACACCTACTGCACCTACAGAATTACTTATGTAAGTACAACTTCTTCTATCTAGCTAGACCTAGACCCTCTTGGTATTTCTAGATACTTTACTACTTGTGATCTGATTTTTGTACAGACTGTAGATAGACTAGAGGTAACACGATCCCATGACTCTGCTTTTTGTATTCCCCCTCTACATAATTCCCTCCTAGTAATAGATAAATATTTACATGTTCTCCAACGTACCTAAGAAGAACCAAAGAGAAATCATTTGGTTGGTGTATGGTATTGCTCTCACAGCGAAGACGAACTGGACCTCTGGATGTTTGTTTTCATGCACACATAATGACTTGATCATTTCAGTGATTTCGTCAATATCTGTGAAGGGCGTATTAATCGGAAATCCACACAATTCTTTGTTTCTTAAAATTCCAGACATTCTCTCTGCAATTAACTGTTGGAATCGATTTTGGACAGTTGAACCTGATGATTTGTCTTGACTTCTGCTGGTGCGATCACGAGTACCAGAACGTTCTCTAGTGAGAGTCCTCCCCATGCTATTCGATGTACTTGATTCTTTCCCAAGCATGAAATCGTCGATAGTACTTAAAATATCCCTGACGCAATTACAGGCATCGGGATGAAATGTGGTTGCGCTTAGTCTCCGTTGGCCACGAATTCGTCGTAAAGTGTTCTTCACATTGGACGTAAGTGATCTTTCTATGTCCAAAGCGTAAGTTGTCAAAGTTGGTGTATATTTGACTTGCATTTGGATCGGTGAAATGCCATTCTGGGGAAGTGGGAATCTTGCTCCAAAGAAAGGTCTCCAAAAGTCACTATTCGATAGATCAAACGAAGTTTCACATGGTCTGGCATCTTTGGCAATATTTGCATATACGTTATCTGGAGAAACTAGACATGCAATTTCCAGTAGAGGGCAATTAGGATCAGCTGCACTGAAAACAAATCCGTTCACTGGGTTAATAACCAACCATTCCTGGCATGAGGATCGACTGGATGACGAGTTGGCACCATCATTTCCTGCCTGATTACCTCCTTCAACCACCACAGACTCATGAACAATAACATAGACCGTGCGTCCCTCGGGAATGGCGCTTCCAAGACAAATAAACATATCATTCTTGACATCTTTACCTCTTTTTTGGGACGTTATATAGTAAATATAATTATATAGGAGAGTCGCATGTTCCTCCTCGTCACCCGCAACCATTTCCCATATCTGAGAAACTTGACACCACATATCCACAGCCCCACCGAATGTGTGTACATCACTAGCAAAAGGTACTTGAGATACTAAATGAATACAGGCTCTCACTGTATCTACTTGCATGGGAGGTTTCATTGCACTCAAATAACGTGGTATAAATACATATTGTCCACTTGAATCAGGAGCAAAAAGCATGTAGGGTCGACTAGCAGTATGTGAGCCTTGTGAACGCAATTCCTGGAGAAATCTGTGTGCATAACCTGCTAAAGGTCTGTCTTGCAAAGCTAAGAAGGATGGAGATGTATCATCGATGGCATCTTTCGACTCAACCAGCATTATCATAGGATCCAATGTGATCATCAACTTCACAAACATGGAGGAAGATCCAGTAGCGTAATAATTTAATTCCGATTCAACTGTACTATCCAAATCTCTACCTTTGATTCCAGATCTATTGGATTCATCCTTAGGCTTGAGGAAACCAAAACAATTTAGAATACTGGGTGGTTCAATCATCTCTGTTTTGTCAATTGATGAAAACTCTGACGCTGAAACCCCATAGCCCCAATTGAAAGAAGGTGTCCTTACTCGGAAGACACCTTCAATCTTTCCTTCAGTGGCTATCGTATTAAATGGAATAGTCACAGATCCTAGGAATCTTCTTTCTATTCTTTCTTCATCGTCGTCATCATCCAAGTAACTGCTTGTCTTCTTCAAAATTTCGTCGAATATACTAACATGGACATCTGCTCTGACTTGCTCGACACTACTCGGACTGTAGTCACCTTGTGGGGCTTTGAATGGAAGTTTCAAGGTTTGTTTCCATAATGGCGCCTTTCCAGGAACACTTGTTGTTCGGGCAGTTGATTCTTGGAATCGTACCTCCACGAATGTCTCTGCTTCAGCGCTATGATCTTGTCCCCAAACATCATCTTCATCGGACTCATCCTCGACACTACCATCAGCGCTATCTACATCATTGTCAAGTCTCCGTCTACTTTTGGCTCGCTTCATCTGAGTGTTTCGATTCTGTCGGCCAACGCTAGCGGATGCAATAGATCCATCTTTATCAACTTTGACAGGTATATTCTTCGCAGAAACAACCTGAACTAACAAATCGCATTTTCGTACTTGAATTACTTTCGGAGTTCTACTTTTACCAGAAGGTTTGAGTCTACGTGTCCGTTCCGGAATCAACCACGCTAATGACCAAAAGTGGATCCAATCCCACGACGGATTATTATCAACTTCAGAAATAATATGAGAAGTCATAATGAATTTCTGCATTGGCTTCGCCAATAACTGTTGAGACTCCCTAACACGATTCATGAAATCGTTCACTTTTCTTTTTGAGCCCCGACTAGTATCACCATAGTCATCATCTTCCGTGATATCGGATGCAGAAATGCCCCCGGCAGTGTCTTCACTGATAAGTTTTCCATTCTCCAGTGTGTCCCCAGGAGATGCACTGGCTATAATATTTTTGTACAGATCTGATCGTTTCAAAGTTTCCTCGTTCAGGGGAATAGGACCAGAAAATAAGTATGGCTTTTTCGAACGTAGCTGTAAGAGCTTAATTCTTAGTGATTGCTGCAATTTCATAAAATTAGCGTAACTGACACCTCTCTCTTGCAGTAGTAGATTGTTCTCATCATTATTCAAACGGAAAATCATTTTGTCAGAAGAAAATGCTGATGACATCAATACATTTTTACCAGAAACCACACCACCAGCCGCCATAATCATGTCTAGAAGATTTGCATTCCTTGGATCATTAACATCAAGTTCTGACAACTTGGGCATCAATTTGAGAAAGTCTTTTTCTTTCACAAAATCAGCCACACCCATAGCCTGGCCCCTTTTCATGGCATCAATAGAAGGTTTTGGAAGTCTTGCTACATCCTCTGCTTTGATGCCATCGATGTTTTTTGTAAATGGTGTGCTCATTAATTCGAATTCCGTCACCATAAACAAACTACCCCCTATAAAGCGACTTTTCTCCTTGTTGTCAGAACGCGATACATATGTACCAAATGATGAGGACACTTCGTACGTTTGACTCGATGAAAAAGAGTATGAAGATGCTATGGGGGCATATGCTGATGTAACAGTATGGCTTTTAGCGCCACCGAGAGCTGATCCGCTAGAAATTGCCTTCTGTCCAGGCAGAGGAGAGACAATACTCGCACAAATAAGCTCAGATCCCCAGCCTCCTGGAGTGCAAATGTTGATGTAGATATTTGCAGGCTCGTGTATCAATGAAATTTGAAAAGTGTGGTCAAATTCCACTTTCAAACCAGGGAAAGTGACACTACAATAGGCTGTCGAACTCTCATATGAACTGGCCGAAAGATTAGTCATAGATAATCGTGCTTTGAACTTCAAGGTCGAAATTTTATTTCTCCTCAACAATTCATCTGCATTATCACATGCATTATCAGGAGTGTATATATCTGATTCTGTCAATTTGAATCCAACTTCAGGAATAATCCCTTTCTTTGCTTCGGCTTTATTGCTAGTTAAATCAGCTATACACTCCTTCAGAACGTTCGGTTTGTTCCACCTGTCGTTACCCCTCGTGTCAACTTGGTGCATCTTCTTACTGAGATTGGAAATCCCATCACCTGCACTGTCAGGATAGCTATTCTCCGATCTTTTGTCAAATGGATTCATTTTCACAACTGCAAGAGCTCGAGATATGAGATTATCGGATCCCACCAATTTAGGGAGTAAGTTGTTACATACATGACTCCAAATTTCATCAGTTTTGTAGATAGCATTCGTGTGACTGTTATCATCAATATCTTCATCAATCTTAGAATTGTCAGAGCTTCTATTATTAACGGACTTTTTATCTTTTATAAGAACAGGCTTGAGACTGACCACTGTGGATGTGAACCCCTGGTCATGTCGCACTTTCTTGATCTTTCTCCATGTGTCATACAAAGTATGTGTCAGGTCATTTGCATTGTCTCGAAGATCTCGTATCGCAGGAACACTTTCTAAAATATCTTTCATTAAATATTCTATCATATCCATAGTCTCTTTTTGCTCAATTGCATCGTCATTATCATCATCATATTTATTAGCTTGTCCAAGCAGATCCTCCAGGCTTTCGATTACTGTGTTTAACCTAGACACCAAGAAGAACATAGCACTGTTTTCGTACAGCAAGCAATACTGCGAATACAGCTGCTTCAGCTGTACAGCTAATCGTTCTTCTTCAATCATAATTGGGTGCTCTTCCAATGTCAACATCCCCGCATGAACATTCAATAATGCACGACTATCATCATGTGAGTCATTCGATGCATCTATGGTAGCTCCATACCTTTCATTATCATGAAATCTTTCACCCCACTGACCGAGTTCTCCTCCATACATTATATATGGTTCATGTATCATAGGTTCTGATACATTATCTGATTCAAACTGATCTTCCGGTACACATAAGAGGGCTCCAAACTTTTTATCAGGGCGTAGTAATTGTTGCTTGATTTCATCTGCTTTAGAGGAGGCCCGTATCTCATTTTCTTCCCTTATACCAGGAATATCTCGAATTATACGCTGCGTAGCTCTAGATAAATGTACATTTGTAGGTAAATTCAATTTACTCATACGCTCTCCGCCCGCGAAACCGTCTACCATGGCCATCTCTTCCGACCTCAGTTGCACCGCAGCCATCGATGCAGTATTACCGATGTACATACCATCGAATGCACGGTCAATAGAAACAAACCCAGATGCAGAATTTTCTACATCGTGAAGGCTCGAAATATTGGTATTGCTGGGGCTTTTAATCAACATCTCCAGTTCGCTCCCACCACTTTCTCTGCCATCATCATGATCATTAGCCGAACCTCCCATAGGAACGTCGAAGTGGTTCATGTAGTCTCTTGATGCATATCTCAGTGTCTGTGACGATTCTTTCAACTTTTGTATTCCCGTCGACGAATTTGTTATAGCATTGTATATAGATTCTGATGATATGTTAGGATATGGAGCTGGTATGGCCAAAGAAGGTTGCTGTTTGCTTTCTGATTCCCTACTCATTGGTGCGACCACTAAGGGAAGCCAATGACGTGGTTGCCTTAATTTTGTGATACTTTCATTTATACCCTCCGCATCTTCCTCTTCCTGATCGTTATCTACTTTATTCTCTTCGTCTGAATCCTCTTCGTCGGCCTTCTCAAGAGTACGCCGCAGTCTTTCCTTAGTTGGAGTTTTCAATCGGTCTTGTATAGCCTTTAATTTACCAGATCTTCTACTACTAACACCTTCACTTTCACTACCACTCTCATAGTTTGTTCGCTGTTCTTGCCGCCTCCTCTGAATTTCAAGTCTTCTCTTATTAGATTCACGCATGGAGGCAGCTGATGAACTGTTAGGTCCATCCTCTATATCTGTTCCCCCGCCGCTTGGTCTGGCAGCTCCCTTTCCTTCTCGCTCCCTCTTAGCTTTCCATCTCTCCACAGCCGACATCCTGTGCAGCGAATAAGTCTATAGCAAACTCCCAAAATGCCCAACGGTCAGTGTTGCCTTTTACGTTATGACCGGTTGTCTCGCCTCTACCTATTTTAAAACTCCCTCCCTGGTAAATCATTTTCCAACGTCCTGGTATGTATTCATGTCTCAAGGTTTGCAATTACACAGTATTATATATATATTTCTTTATGTGGGTTCCAAAAAAAATGCTCGCTGACAAAATCCAAAACTCCAGATCTCTGCTGCTGCCTGTCTCTGCTGTCCTGTGTTATTTTGAGACCATGAAGCATGAATAAAATAGTAAGTAGATACCTAGAGATCGAGAATGGATTAATCGAAAGAGAAAGATGATGAACAACAGCGACAGATAGATAAGAGAGAGATAGGTAGATGGTGCCATTCACACAGTGGTCATTCCTCTGCACTGAATTGTTCAACAGAATGGCTACTGTAATACTTCCAGGAGGTACGCTGGATATGCAAGTGTCTCTGGATAAGTATCCTTCAGTGAAGATGCAGTTTGAGTATGTCTTAATGAGTTTGCGAAGAAAGGAGATCGCAGGTGCTCATCCATGTGCTAAGGCGACTGTTGAGGTGTTACGTTCGATGTTAGGTCATTGTAGATTTACATCAGTCAATCACATGATGTCTGCTGTGAAAGCATTGGGGAAAGAATTGATGACCGCTGTTCCCTGTGAGTTGACGATAGGGAATGTCGTGCGAAGAGTTTTATACCTCATACGGGAGGAGTACAATGGGACAGAGAATGGGGAATCTGACAGTACCAACAATGACAAAAACTTAGCTGTGCCACCAATGCTAACTAGATCTTCAAGTGGTGCTACTGGTAGTTCTGACTCTTTGGCTGATTTACTCGCCAGATCTGCCTCTGCGTCCGATTACAGGTAATTTGATATATAAATGAAAATAACATCTTCCACAGAGACTTTGAATGCATACCTTGTCATCATTTACCCTGTTTTTAATAATTTGAAATATTGTTTTGTACCTAGTGGAGGTTTTTCCTCTGAATTTATGAAGTCTGTGATGTCAGCAGTAAATGAGTTGTATGATGAGATCGATAATGTATATCAACCCATCTGCGAGCAAGCACAAGACCATATACATCATGACGAATGTATTCTCACCATGGGATATTCAGGGTTGGTTGAAAAATTTTTGAAAGCCGCTGCGAAGAAAAGAAGATTCCAGGTGATTATAGCAGAATCAGCTCCTTCCCTAGATGGACACAAACTAGCCATAGCTCTTTCGAAAATTTCCAACATATCAGTAACACTCATACCCGATAGTAATATTTACGCTATCACAGCAAGAGTAAACAAAGTAGTTATTTCACCTATTAGTGTGATGGCCGATGGTGGGGCAATCTGTGCTAGTGGTCATTTGATGGTAGCTGTAGCGGCGAAGGAATACAAAGTACCCGTCATTGGTGTCACTACAGCGTTCATGCTGACCCCTTTATTTTCTCACAATCAGCAGAATGTTTTGAATCAGCTTCTATCACCTATGGGTGTTATACCCTATGATGCACCACTGGACTTAGATAAGGTAGAGGTTACAATCCCTGCATATGACTTCGTGCCTCCTGATATGTGCAACCTGTACGTGACAAACAATGGAAGTCACTTGCCTTCCTATATGTATCGCTTATTAGGTGAATATTATCATCCCAATGACCACGAATTATAGAATGAAAAATGTTCACGCGGATGATGCCTCATGTCTACTGATAATGCTTCAATGAGTCCTCCATCGGCTTCACCGTATACGCTTTGAAAATCTGTGTGGACTCAGGTTTAACTAAAGTAATAGGAGTACGATAGCGTTTCTAAAGAGGCTATGTTCTGAAGTTATGCTACTTAGGGTTAGATAACCCTATGTACTCCTACTTATTACATTATCCTTGTATTCATGGTCTCTTGTATCTTGTATAAGAGTTGTTGGTTGTTGTAGCGTTGTAGGTAGCTAGTTGTAGTTTGTAGTTGCTATAATATTATTATGTACGAGTACAAGTACACAGACCTGGCAACTGGCAACGTCAAATATTTAGCTAGTCTACATGAAAGAGAGAAGAAGCTACATCTACATCAACATTCCTGTCCCAGGCCCCAGCCAGCCAGTGGGCGTGGGGCGGTAGGTGGTAGTGGTAGGTGGGCGGACAGCGCACAGACACAGGTATAGGTAAATTTAGGATAATCCTGTGACGCTCAATAATGCAGACGTTATCATAGTATGTATGCCAATTTTAGCAGCTTCTGACACTCTGAAAATAGGTCTTGCTTCCCATTTGATTTTGATTTGGCTTTTGGCTTGCTTGCTTTGGCTGCAGTTCTTCAGTTATCTTTAGCGACACAGCCATTACCAAATCTCCTAGCTATCGACATTGCCTTAATGCTTTCTGTAATATATGTAAATCTATAACGAAGCAACGACTTACTTCTTCCTTCCCTGACTTCTACTTCTACTCTTTCTGCTATCTCCGCGGCTGCTGCTTGCTTGCAACTTTGTATCTACTTTCGCTCGCGAACGTGATCTGACACCATTATTAGTTTCAACTTTATTGATACTTTCTATAACACCTGCCCCTCTTTTTCTATCTCTCCTCCTTCTCCTGTAAGGCTTCTTCTCCTCTACTACATCGTTCTTGATATCCTCGAATGTTTCCTTAATTAGCAACTTCTTCTTGAGAGCATTTACTTTTTGATGATTTTTCCTCGGAATTTCGATCTCATTTTTATCATATTCCTGGCATATACCTTCATCGACATCGTCATCTTCATATTCATCATCTTCCTCGGCGTCTTCATCGGCTTCCTCCTCATCAAGATTACGTCTAATGCCTCCATTTCTAGCTATGAAATCATCCGAGACATACTTAAACTTATCATATCCCTTATTGCTCAGTATATTGACATCTTCTGCTTTGACATCAGCCAATCTATCATCAACAAAACTCTCATAGATCTTCTTGATCGGCGCATTTACCTCTTCATGTTCCTCTTCGTGTCCTCGGTTCTTCATGAAAGAAGGAAAGATCCTTGACAGGATCTTTATTGCAAGATTTACAATAGGTGCATACAATCTCACTAAAGCTAAAAGCAGAAGAATCTGCAACGAGATTCTTCCCTTGAAGAGCCCTCCAAGCTGCTGCAAGATGGAAACTCGTAGATGGCCCGTATCCTCGACAGATGTTGCATTCATGTTGGATCAATCCACCCTCATTTTCAATACCAATTTGTGAGCTGAGCAAAAAAACATGCATCTCCGAACTCATGTTATGTTGGAGAGATGAGAGACCATCTTGTGGCATCGGCAACTCCTGACCTGCCACTAGCATAGCGTTTGATTCAACTGTGCATAGTTTTGCTGGTATAGAGTCCTGTTTGGCCAATGTGGACATCTTTCAAGTTTCCTTGTCTGTGTCTCTTAGGCCTCCTCTGTTTTGTATTAGCAAGGTATTTTTCTCCTCGTTTTCCGTTTTTTCCCACCCATTTCATGGATTTAATTATTTTCTTCTGTAGAGCCTATGAGATATCCGCATCAGTGGCAAAGACAACCGTGTTGTCTGAAGTAGATAATGTTGAAAGAGGACATCGCAAACAAGAGTTGATGTTTGAACTAACAGATGGAACCAAATTGCATACGGTGATTTTCTTTCCTCGTGATTACGACACCTCGGGGAAAACTTACACTGCAATAACCGACCGATCTCCATGTACGATCGTAGCTGTGGATTACTCTTATTCTTCATAATTATCTTGTACTAATAAAAAAATAAATTATTACTATTACACTGTGTACAGATGGATATGGTGATATGGAATGGATCCCTGACATCTTCCTTCCCTTCGGCTACGTTGCCATTGGTCAAGATATGAGGGGAACGGAGAAATCTGAAGGAAACTTCTCTATGTTTATGTCAGATTCTGAGGATGCCATAGACTTAGGGGATTGGATCGTAGCGCAACAGTGGTCAAATGGTGAAATATATACTTTCGGTGCTTCAGCGGATGGTATTGGCTCACTACAAGTACCTGTCCATAACCCAGATTGGTTGAAGGCGCAATTTATTGCTTGGTGCCCAGCGGACTTGTACGCAATTTTATTCCCAAGTGGTGCATATAAACAAAAATTGACAGAGGATTGGATACACGGTTTGGATATGCCTATCCCTGAGGTCGCTGACGAAAACATTCAATTAATCCATGAAGGAGAAAACGGAAGAGGAAATTTTTGGCCTTCAGTAAATGTTGGCCCAGAAGTCTGGAAAAATGTTCGCGCTAGAAACGCATTTTGGGCTGGATGGTATGATGTATTTGAGGTGGAAATGCTTCATGCATTTGATGGCTATAATAAATTTAGCGACGAGAGTGTCCGAGGCACTTCCGTCATTACAATTGATCCTGTTGGTCATTGTCTTGAGGGGGCTGAATACTTTCCTCAAAATGCAGTTGATGGTAGAACAGCCGTCATGATTGGTCAATTATTTGATATTTATGGCATACATCCTGTGTCAAGATCTCATGCTATCAAGAACATTACATTTTATGTTATGTCTTCAAATGATGATGCTGGCCTGGATGTTGGACAATACTGGACTTCGGTTGAATCATTCCCAGCTCCAGAGATGACAGACTATTATTTCCATGCTGACGGCTCCGCGACTAAAGATGTAGATGGAGATCCTAACGCTGAAAATGCCGACATGACCAGTTACAAGTATGACCCCTCCGATCCTGTACCCACACTTGGTGGTAATAATTTACCACCTTCTATTGGCGGCTCCATTGAATGTGGGCCATGGGACCAAACTCCAGCTGATGAGAGAGTTGATGTTCTGAAATTCCAAACAAAAGCATTTGATGAGCCCTTATATCTTACTGGGCCTATGTACTCTACTTTATATGTTTCCTCTGATGCTATCGACACAGATTTCACCGTCAAGATTTCTGATGTATACCCCACTGGTGAGGCACGTATTCTTCAAGACAGTGCTGTGAGAATGAGATGGAGAGAACATAGCGCGAAACCCCTTTATTTAGAAGCTGATCAAGTTTACGAGGTTGAGATTTCATTATGGAATACTTCTTACGTTGTTGCGCCCGGTCATGCGATACGATTCAGTGTCTCTTCTAGCAATTATCCTAGATTCTCGATCAACCCCAACAATGGGCTACTCCTCGCTGATCCAATGTATCCTGGAGAAAATATTACCGCTGTCAACACATTGTATCATTCGCCTAAGTATCCATCAAAAGTCACATTGCCTGTAGTAACAAAATCTCAATTGCCTATGGTTCATGTAGTGAAGGAAATGCAGAATGCATATCCAGAGTTGTTGAACGATGTCAATATAAAAAAGTATAATACCTATCTACAGCGAGATCTAAAGAACCATTTAAAGAATGATCATTAACAGGGAAGATAGAACAAATAACATGTAACAATACAATCATTGAAAGAGACACTATAATATATTTGAATAATGTATATGTTCAGTGTCTCCACCATTATTGTCCCGAAGTTATTTTGAACCAACAGTAACAATTAGTCTCACTACGTATAAAACCATTGATACCACCCAGCCATAGATTGCATGGGATTGTGCCAAAGTTTTCAGTGGGACGGAGGCTGACTTATTTGCTTCACTAATTTTTATTAAAGCTGTACCAAGTACAAAGCATTTATTGTGATTGTTGACGCGATCATACTTCTAGTCTAGCTTCTTGAAGTACTGTGGCTGTGATGGTTTAATGAGTACTTGAGTAGCTACGTATCGGTTGGAGAACTGTTACATTGTAACTGATAAGGTTGCAAGGTAACAGTTATCCTAGTAGCTTTGAGTGCTACTGCTACATATAAATATAAAGCTACTTCTACTTGATATTTAAATATTTCATTTTTTGGAATTTGGTTTTAATTATTTGTTAAATATAATAGTAATAGTAATAGTATGATAGTTAGTTATAGCCATAATACTATATTATTATGCTACAGTACCAATAGTAGTTTAATAATTGAAGTAAGCAATTCGTTACTAATATTTCTAGCTACAAATACATCCAACGCGTCATAATACAACCCAGTGTAATTGTAATTGTTGGAAAATTAATTTAATTTAGGCGAAACTCCAATGGGCGAAGCGGCGAAGCCTTCAGCCTTCAGGGAAGGGGACCGATAATTATGCTACATGCTACCTATCGACATCTCTATCTATATTCTATATCTACGTATACCTACCCTACAGCGGTATGCTTATGCTGTAAGGCTGTAAGGTGAGAAGATCGATACGCTTTTTACATGGGGTAACAAGGATTGTGAGGGATCGCATACAGCCGATCTCCTCCACCTCACCTCCTTTTCCAGGTGAGCCCTGCTTACTGCTTACTGCTCTCTAGAAGCTAGAAGTATTAGTATTAGTAGTAATAGTGATATAAAATGATAGCTACATAACCGTAGTATTAGTATTAGTATTAGGTACTTCTAGTAAATTAGATTACTAGTATCAGTATCAGGCCGCGCCTCCAGTTAATTGCAATTAATGCATTGCTGAGATTTTGCCACTACAATTTTTGATTACAATTAACAAATTGCAGTTAATTACAGTTTTGCAATTAATTGGAGGCGTGGTCTGATTAGTATTATATGTATTACGCATTACGCTTAACTAGCTAGCTCAGTATTAATTAAATTATTATATGTGAAGTATTATGTATTAGCTCAAATATAAAATTAATCATTATTATTATTAT
>JACLAD010009754.1_pt1 | contig 37661 bp, 34 predicted proteins | sample 8027901 | NCBI WGS metagenome assembly JACLAD01 (sample SAMN15725071, study PRJNA655200) | protist metagenome | isolation source: fluorescence activated cell sorting (FACS) single amplified genomes of... | place: Spain: Blaines Bay Microbial Observatory, Mediterranean Sea | collected 2016-07-05 | reverse complement strand
CTGATCCTCAGAATCCAAAGTTGGTTGAGCTCTTTGGTGCATGAACTGCCTGAGGATTTTTCAATTATATGGAGCCGTATTATCAGTTAAAATCAGTTTTATAAATCTTTTGGAAATTATAGAGAATAACAGCATTTATGTGAGGTGCATCCTTGCAAAAAATTTATTTGATTGGGATCTGTCTTGTATGCCTGCTCAGTCCCAAACTGTTAATTGCCGAGTCCTGGACGGACTTGCGCAATTCTGGCTGGGAGGCAAAGCCCATTGCGCCTTCGATGGTCAAGGTAGTCGATGGAGACACTTTTTACGCTGATTGGAATCGGAACAACTACACGGAGTCCGAAGAGAAAATCCGGTTACTGTTTGTCGATACTCCAGAGCTGAATCAATCCCATAAGGGTCAGGATCTAGAATTTGGTTTACCGGCTAGGTATTTCCTCAAGGATCGATTGCAAAATGGGCCCTTGCAACTCTGGGTGTCTCCTCGATTTCCAAGAGATCGCTATCAACGGACTTTAGGCCTATTGCAGGCTGAAGATGCCAATGTGAATCTACTACTCATCGGTCTAGGTCATAGCCTCTTTGATGCTCGCTACCAGTTGCCCAGTAATTTTGATAGCTATGTAGATGCTGAGGCCCGAGCCTATGAAGAGAAGAGAGGCATCTGGAGCACGTATGCTTCACGTCGGCGTTATTTGAAACGCTTGGCTAATGAAGGAAGAACAGTCTATTCAAAGACAAATCGCCGTTATGTTACAAAGCTGCAAAAGGCAGAGAACGTAGACCTTGCTCGCTATGATAAACGTTTTATCAAGTTGGCAGGTCGCTTGGAACGAAGAGTTAGCAAAGGTTCTTACATAGAGTTGCTACTACTGGAAAATGGTGTGGAGGTAGTGGTGCGTCAAAAGTATCAGGATCGCTTACCAAGTTGGCAATTTGGAGATCAGATCCTGGTCGAAGGATTTGTCCAGAAGTATCGGGACAAATGGCAGGTTCAGCTATTCCGTGGAGTCAGTCCTCGGTAGGGAAAAAAAGGAATGTTGCAGTACAAATTGAAAATTACAGGAGTCGTACAAGGAGTTGGTTTTCGCTACTTTGTACGTCAGGAGGCAGCTAGATTAGAACTGAAGGGCTGTTTGGAATTGCCCCGGGAAGTGTCGAGGTTGTCGTTCAATGTGAGGAGGCACTATTAGAGCAACTTGTAGAGCAATGTAAACTAGGGCCTGCTTATTCAAAAGTTGCTACGGTAGATGTAGAAAGAGATGAAGTGGGCGAGAGACTAGTAGGCTTTGAAATTCGACATTGACTCCAGGCAGCTTGTCGACGAGCCAAGTTCAACGGCTTGATCTGAGGAATACTGGGGAGCAAGACAAGGCTATTGGGCTTGGTGCGGTTCAGTGGTCGTTGTTGGATGTCCAGAAGCCCAGAGGTATTCAGTAAAATAGTGTCTCCTGCGAAAGTTAGAAATTCGAGGGATTCTCCGGCAGTAAAGGGGTTCTGAACCAATAGTGTCAGAAAATTTTCAGAGGTGTCTAGTACTGTTCCGGCAATCTCATAACGTTGCTCTCCGTTGCGATGACCCTGATAAATACTGTCTTGTCCAGCAGGTGTGTTCAAAGAAGCCTCGGTGTAACCCCGATGTGGAATTCGTTCCAATTCCTGGGTTAGCTCCTGCAGGCGACTTTGCCGAAGTGGAGGTGGTTCGGTTGCACAAACTTTTAAACCTTGTGCATAAACACGAGTCGTCGTGGCAACGTAGAGGTTGCTTTTCATTCGACCTTCAATCTTTAGGCTGTCAATTCCATGTTCGAGAAATTGGGGCAACTGCTCCAGACCCCGTAGATCCTTGGAACTCATAAAGGACGCTTTGAAGGCTTCTTCTTTATTGGTTTCTTGAACATCATAATGAAATCGACAACTTTGAACGCAGCCGCCTCGGTTGCTGTCTCTACCAGCGGTGTAGTTTGAGATGACACAGTTGCCAGAGTAGGCCATGCACATCGACCCGTGAATGAACAATTCTACAGCGATCCCTACCTTGCGCCGAATCCATCCAGCTTCCTGGACAGATACTTCTCTTCCCAGAATGAGACGCTGAACTCCCAAGTTTTTCCAAGCTTGAGCGGCCCAAGAATTCAGGCAGGACGCTTGGGTGGAGAGATGGATCGGCAGGTTGGTGTACTGATGAATCAGCGTACAAGTTCCCAAGTCTGAAACAATAACAGCATCGACACCTTGCTGCTCCAGCCAGATCACATAGTCGGGCATCTCTTTGAGATCTTGGTCATGGGGGAATGCATTGAGGACGACAAAGACCTTGGCATCATGCTGATGAGCGAACTGCAGTCCTTCGATGATTTCAGTATCAGTGAAATTATCTGCTCCACTGCGCAGCCCGAAACGATGTCCAGAGAGGTAGACAGCGTTAGCTCCGTAAAGAACAGCGACCTTCAGGCGTTCTAAACTCCCGGCAGGAGCCAGCAATTCGGGAAGCGTCATGGGTATAGAGAAGATGAAGGTGGGGATCAGTTATGAGAGCCGAAAAAGCTCTGCATTTTCTCCTTGACGGCTCTGTCCAGCCGAGGGCCCATATGCTGGATCACTTCAGCTGCCATAGCAGTGGCGAGAACACCACTTTCAAAAATGCTCTTTTCGTGAGTCAGGCCGTATAGAAATCCTGCTGCAAAAGCGTCACCCGCGCCCGTTGTGTCAACGACATTCACTCGCCGAGGATCAATATAGAACATCTCACGTTGTTCGCATACCAAAGCTCCACGGGCTCCCATCGTAAAAGCAACGGTCTCCACTTGGGCGGCCAGGTATTCCAGAGCTTCCTGTGAGATCTCGGTGTTGAGCAGTGCAAAAGCCTCTTCCTGGTTGCAGAAGAGGAGATCGACATCTTCACGAACCAGCCGGTGGAACGCTTCTTGGTGACGCTGAGCACAGAATGGGTCTGAAAGACTGAGAGCGACCTTTGTACCGTGTTTCTTGGCAAGGCCAATCGCTTGACTGACGGCATCCTGCTGAATTTCTGTGTCCCAGAGATATCCTTCGATGTACAGGTAGCGGGCTTGCTGCATCAACTCAGCATCAATGTCGCTTGGGTGTAATTCCTGGCACATTCCAAGGAAGGTGTTCATGGTGCGAGAACCGTCCTCTCCAACCAGGATCAGACTACTCCCACTACTACCCTCCCCAAAACTAAAGCGAGTAGTGACTCCTTCGTTTGCCAACAACTGTTCGTACAGTTGCCCCAACTCATCTTGGCCCAGCTTACCAGTATACCCCACGTTACTACCAATAAGTGCCAGCCCACTCATGGTGTTGGCTGCCGATCCCCCTGGGGCAGAGATCACTTCGTGTTGACCGGATTGCAACTCCTCAATCAACTCTTCTTGGCGTTCCTGGTGAACCAGGTACATACGATTGGCTTCCAGTTCCTGCTTCTCAAGGAAGCTCGCTGGAATGTGTACTAGCAGGTCCATCAATGGATTGCCGATACCGTATACGTCTAGTGGTTTTTGGGGCATAGGTCGGGGAGGGCTTAGCTAACTTTCATTTTTCGGTTGTTGTCAGCAGATTGCCGCATGATCAACTTGGGAGGTACACCTTGAGTGATCGTATTTTCGCTGATTACAACTTCTTGAATGTTATTGTTCGAAGGAGTTTCGTACATGATGTCCAGCATGGCTTTCTCGAGAATCGAGCGCAGACCGCGAGCACCAGTTTTGCGCTTGATCGCCTCTTGAGCAATCACCTTGTAAGCACCTTTTGTGAAGGATAGCTTTGCATTTTCTAACTCAAAAAGCTTCTGGTACTGTCGAATCAAAGCATTCTTTGGTTCAACTAGAATTTGAATCAGGTGTTCTTCTTCCAGATCATGCAGTGTGCTGATGACAGGGAGTCTGCCCACAAATTCAGGGATCAGACCATACTTCAGCAAATCTTCCGGCTCCAACTGTCGTAACAAATCTGCATCTTTGATCTTATCCTGAATCTTACTACCGAAACCGATGGCCCGATCTCCAATCCGTCGCTTAATGATTTGATCGAGATTGACGAAAGCGCCACCACAGATGAAGAGGATATTTGAGGTGTCGACCTGAACACACTCTTGCTGTGGATGCTTGCGTCCTCCTTGAGGAGGGATGTTAGCGGTTGTCCCTTCAATAATTTTCAGCAGAGCCTGCTGTACACCTTCGCCTGAAACATCACGTGTGATAGAAGGGTTGTCACTCTTGCGTGTAATCTTGTCAATTTCGTCTATGTAGATAATTCCCTGTTCTGCGCGCTCTGTATCATAATCAGCGGCCTGCAGAAGTTTCAGTACAATGTTTTCGACGTCTTCTCCAACGTAACCGGCTTCGGTCAGCGTTGTAGCGTCAGTCATTGCAAAAGGCACGTTCAGGATCTTGGCTAAGGTCTGAGCCAATAGGGTTTTGCCTGTGCCTGTCGGACCGATCAACAGAATATTGCTCTTCTGCAACTCTACATCGCTATCGTGCAGATTTGCATGAATACGCTTGTAGTGATTGTGAACTGCCACAGAAAGCACACGCTTGGCAAACTGCTGACCAATCACGTAGTTATCCAGCACATCTTTGATGTCAGCAGGCTTCAGCAACACTTGTTCAGAGTCATCCATTGCTTTTTCGCGCTGCCACTCCTCTTCCATGATGTCATTGCACAGTTCTATGCACTCGTCACAGATATAGACGCCGGGCCCTGCAATGATTTTTTTTACCTCATCCTGTGTTTTTCCACAGAATGAGCAGCGCAATGGTGCGTCTTTCTGGTTGCTCATACTGACTCCATGATTGTTAAGACCCAAACATCATTCAATTGGGTCTGAAGCTCAGCAAATGGAAAAGAGTGGTTAGTGTTACAATCAACTATTGCTTGAAGCAGGTGGATCTTCCCGCTTGGTCATTACATGATCCACGAGGCCGTATGCTTTGGCTTCCTCTCCAGAGAAATAGTAGTCACGCTGCGTATCCTGCTCTATCTGTCCTGGATCTTTACCAGTATGTTTGGCAAGGAGGTCATTTAGCGTGCCTGTTAAGCGTACGATCTCCCGTGCCTGGATGTCAATGTCCTCAGCTTGTCCAGAGAAACCACCCATCAACTGGTGAATCATGATCCGACAGTTGGGAAGCGCATATCTTTTGCCAGGAGCGCCTGCAGCGAGAAGAATAGCTCCCATACTGGCAGCCTGACCGATACAGATGGTTTGCACCTGAGGACGCAGGTACTGCATGGTGTCATAAATCGCCAATCCTGCTGAGACCAGACCGCCGGGGCAGTTGATATACAAAGAAATATCACTCTCTGGATCTTCTGCCTCAAGGAACAGCAACTGTGCGATCATCAGGTTGGCAACATTATCATCGATTGGGGTGCCTATGAAGGCGATACGATCCTTAAGCAGTCGTGAATAGATGTCATAGGATCTCTCCCCTCGATTGGTTTGTTCAACGACCATCGGGATGAGTGGCATCGGCTCGCTCTTAATTTGGGGTTAGTTCGTTTGATTCAGTCTTGCTCAGTAGCAGTCTCTTGTTTTTCTTCTGCATTTTCTGATGCCTCACTCGCAGTCTCTGGCCCAACCAGTTTTTCGATAACATGATTCAGTGCCTGTTCGCCACGTAGCTCCGCGACCATCGAATTCATCATCACTCGACCATATCGATGATTATAAAAATCCTGTGCAGAAAGCCCCATCATCCCAGCAGCATTAGAGAAACGATTGGCCAGTGTTGCTTCGTCCAGTTGTAGCGCAGCACTTCGGAAGATGTGATCTACCAAAAAATCTCTGCGTAAGCGATCACGATGTGCTTCCATCCGTTGGCTGATCTGCTCTTCAGTCAGCTCTTCTCCAGCTTCGTTTTTTTCTTCCTTTAGTGCTTTTTCTCGCTCCGCGATACTACTCTCGGGCAGGTCAATATCTTCCAGTTGTCTAACAAGTTGCGGCAAAAGCTGTTCCCGATAGTCTGTCATGCGGTTGTTTTTCTTGTTCTCCGACTGCATCTCACGAACAGCTTTGCGTAGGTCTTCTTCGGTATCGTGCCCATAGGACTTGAAAAACTCGTCATCTAGCTCTGGTAGAGTCAATAATTCAATACTTTGAACAGTGATTTCGAATTCTGCACTTTTCCCCTGCAATTCATCATTGAAGGTGGAGCCCATCTCCAAGGTAACAGTTTTTGTTTCCTCAACAGCCATTCCCAAAACGGCATCGCTGAACTCAGTAAATAATTCTCCACCTACCTCAAACTCAGATTTTTCGATCTGTTGCTCCTCTGGCAATGGCTCTCCATCCAAAGTACCACGAGCATCAAAAGTCACCAAATTCCCTTTCTCTACTACTCCAGCTTCCTTGGGTTCTCGAACCGAGCGAGCACGACGAAGCTGCTGGAGCATGTCATCTATATCCTTATCAGTGACTTCACCGAGTTCTTGTTCTTCCAGGGCCAGCTTGTCGTAGTCAATTTCAGGAAGTGTCGGTGCAATTTCCAACTCAACCTTGAAACTCAGAGGCTTCTTCTCGTCAAAGTCAATGTTCAACGATGTTGGAGGGACTGCTGGAATCAGATTCTCTGATTGAAGAGCTCTCGAGTAGAACTGAGGAAATAACCGTTCACGGATCTCGTAGGCCATCGAACTACGGAACCGGCTTTTCATCCATCCTTTGGGGAACTTGCCGGGACGGAATCCACGCAGGCGGGTATTGCGCAACTGATCCTTCACTTGTTGATATTCCCCTCGGATCTCATCGAAAGGAATTTCAATCTGCATTTCGCGACGCAATTTACCGAGATCCTGAACCTGAACTTTCATAGGAGTTTACAACGACATGTGACAAGGAACGACCACCTTCTCGGTAGCACAATGAATCGATTTGCAACCGATCATGATTATCGGCTTAAATCTACGAGATAAAACGAAAAAAGATGAGACTCAACAAGCAAAAGCACAAGTTTTTTCAGGCTGATTCTCTAGCCAATCCACTGATCTCTTGCAAACTTTGCTTGCTGCAGAAATTGCTGTAATTTTTCTCGGTTTGCGTGTTCGAGATGATCATCCAATTGCCCCAACAATTCTTTTAGATGGCGAAGTCTGGGCAGTAGGTGCTCTCTGTTCTCAAGAAATATATCCGTCCACATTTTTGGACTGGAAGAAGCGATTCGCGAGAAGTCCTTGAGTCCCGCCCCAGAAAACTGAAGTACTTCCTCTTGATCTGAACCAATGATGGCCTGGATGCTGGCATAGGCGATCAAGTGTGGTAAGTGACTGACTGCTGCAAAGATTTGGTCGTGTTGTGCCGCATTCATTACAGCAGCCTTGCTTCCAAGCGCTTCCCAAAGTAGCTGGAGTCGTTGAGTGACTTCGAGAGGAGTTGCATCAGTAGGGGTGAGGATGAAGCGCTTTCCTTCAAAAAGGTGAGTCCGTGCGCTGGTGGGTCCAAAGCGTTCGCCACCAGCAATTGGATGTCCCCCCACAAATCTTGGAATCAACTCGGGGTAGTCCTGGATTGTGGACAAGAGAGGTGATTTCACACTGCCGACGTCGGATAACAGCGTATGCGGTCCAAGTTGAGGACGGATAGAGTGGAGGACTTGTGGAAAGCTACTGACTGGGGTTGCTAGAATGACAAGATCCGCATCGCGGAGTTTTTCATCAAAATTCGTTGAGGCAGAGTCAACCAGATTGCGATGGAGCGCCTCCTCACAATGATGGTGGCGCTGGTCATAGCCGAGCAGATGTTCTGCCAGATGTAGCCGTCGTAGATCCAGAGCTAGGGAACCACCAATCAGGCCCAGTCCGACAATCGCAATCTGCTGGAAACCTGGATTGGGGGATTCTGTCATTGGCTTTCCTGGGTGAGTTCGGTGTTGCTGGGTGTTGCTGGTTTGGGTGGCGCTTTTTCTTGAAGCAGCAAGAAAATCGGGCTGGCTACATAGATGGAGGAGTAGGTTCCAACAAGGATTCCTACAAACAGGGCAAATGCGAAGTCATGAATAATTTCTCCACCGAAGAGCAGCAACATGGTCACAACAAACAAGGTTGTGGCAGAAGTCAGCAAGGTGCGGCTGAGGGTCTCGTTGATGCTGAGATCCAACAGATCTTCCGTATCACGCTTGCGGAACTTTGCAAGATTTTCTCGAACACGGTCGAACACAACAATGGTATCGTTCAGAGAATATCCGACTACCGTCAGCAAAGCTGCGATGATCGTTAGGTTGAATTCCTTGTCAAACAACGAAAATACTCCAACAACGGCAAGTACATCGTGTAAGAGGCACATTACGGCACTGATTCCAAAACGCCACTGAAAGCGAATGCTGATGTAGATGAGTACCAGTCCCAAAGCTATCAGAACTGCCAGAAGAGCGTCTTCTTTCAACTCGTCACCAACTTTTGGTCCAATAGTCTCGACGCGCCGGATCTCTGGGTTCGTGTTGGCGTTTTGGAGAATTTTTTGAAGGTTGGTTGTCAGAGATTCCCCGGTTCCCAACGAGCTGTCAATTGGTAATCCTAGTAGAATTTCTCGATCTTCCTCCGCTCCGAAGGTTTGCAGCATGATGCTGTCATAACCTTGATTGGCGAATAATTCACGCAATTGATTCAGGTCTGGTTCGCTGTCAAAGCGAATCTGAACGTTGGTTCCTCCTCGGAAGTCAATTCCATAATTCAACCCTCCATGAAGCAGCACGGACAAAAAAGTGCTGAGAACCAAGAAAATCGAGAGGTAGATGGTGTATCGTCGCTTTTCGAGAAAGCGGATTTGCAATGGTTGAGAGAGCATGTTTCAGATGCTGATGGCTTTGAGTTGCTTGCGGTTGAGGTAAATCATTTCAAAGAAGAATCTCGTCACTACAATTGCAGTGAACATACTTGAGAGAATTCCCAGAGAGAGCGTGACCGCAAAGCCCTTGATAGGACCGGTTCCAAATTGTAGTAACGCCAGAGCTGCGAAGAGCGTTGTGACATTGGCATCAAGGATAGTTTTGAAAGCTCGATCAAAACCTTCGTTGATCGAACTGCGCAAGTTGTTACTTTTTGCGAGTTCTTCACGAATTCTCTGGAAAATCAGAACGTTTGCATCAACAGCCATACCTGTTGTCAGTACGATTCCTGCCATGCCGGGCAGTGTTAAGGTGGCACCGACCCCGCCTAGGACAGCGATGATCAGTAAGAGATTAAAGACCAAGGCGACTGCAGCAAAGACACCGGCGAGCCGGTAATAGACCATCATAAAGATTAAGACCAGAAGCCCACCAAGCAGCAGCGAGATAAGGCCTTGCTCAACAGAATCTTCACCAAGGGAAGCACCAACGGTTCGTTCTTCTCTAATTTCAATGGGGGCTGGCAGAGAACCCGAACGAAGTACTATAGAGAGGTTGCCAGCTTCTTCTGTAGTGAATTGACCCGAAATGGATGCTTCTCCACCGCTAATTTTTTCTCTAATCACTGGGGCTGACTGCACTTTGTCATCCAAAACAATTGCTAGTCGTTTGCCCTGATTTCTTTCAGTCAATTTTGCGAAGCGGTCAGCGCCAATAGAATCGAAGGAAAGAGAGACGTAAGGTTGGTTGGTTTGTTGGTCGAAGCGCACCCGAGCATCTCGAATGTACTCCCCAGTCAATAAAACTTCCTTACTCAATACATAAGGATTGCGGGATATAACTTCCTGCGTGATGGGGTCACGAATTTCCTCGTATTGGACAAGTTCAGTGTAGCGATTGTAAGCGGCTGGAGTTGCGTCATCATTGACAATACGAAACTCGAGAACGGCTTGCGGTCCAATAAGTTCAATTGCCTGTGCTCGGTCTTTCAAGCCAGGAAGTTGGATGATGATGCTGTTGTCCCCCTGACGTTGAAGAGTGGGTTCGCTGACCCCTAGGCTATCAATGCGATTACGCAAGACTTCCAGAGCTTGTGTAATTGCATTCTCTTGAATGCGAGTTAACTCCTCTGGGAGGAGCGTCAACGTTGTTCGGTTGTTGGGTTGCTCTGCTGCCGTGAACTGAACCAGTAAGCGATCGTAGGGGGATTCGGTCAGATTGACGGTCTCTCCCTCTTCCATCTCCAAGAGGACGACATTGTTCTCTTGGCGGACTTCGACAAATTTGACGTAGTTGTCCAGCAACAAATCTTCCAATTCCTGAGCAGTACGGCTAACAGTTTCCTTAACGGCTTCTTCAACCTTGATCTCAATGTCGAGGTACATTCCCCCTTGGAGATCTAGCCCTAGGTTCACACGATTTGGATGTTGTTGAGGATCAACCCCAGGTTGGTAGGCTTGATAAGTGGGCAGACTATAAAAAACGGCTGCCGCAAAGACCAACAGGATCAGCAAGCCTTTGACACGTACATTCATGGGTGGTGTTTCTTTAATTCTGAAAACTTTGGAGTGCCAGGGAAAGTTAGCTCAAGACTCATCCTTGGATTCGTTGTCAGAGGCACTTGCATCCTTGGCCTTCTGCACAACACGTGAAACTTGCCCACGATCCATCTGAATCCTGACCTTGTCAGCAATTTCTACGGTGATTGTGTCTTCTCCGAGCTTGAAAATCGTCCCGTGAATACCAGAGTTTGTCACGACTTTATCGCCCTTGCCCAAGGCATTCAGCATGGCTCGCAATTCTTTTTGGCGCTTTTGCTGTGGTCGGATGATCAAGAAATAAAAAATGGCGAAGATTAGAATGAGGGGGCCAAACTGCACTAGCATAGCGGTAGTGTCACCACCACCCAGACCAGCATCCTGAGCCCATGCCTCGCGAATGAAGAAATCCATAGAAAGTTACTCCAATTAGTGAATTGCCTAAATCTGGAAAAATAGCAAAGCCGAATATGCTACCACAAACAAGCTGCAAGCGCTATGCTCAAATTTATTTGTAGCCTTTCCTGCTAAGCTACTCTTGAATAGAAGAGAGAGTTATTTGCTATTGCCGGGCGTTCTTCGTGCAGTACCTTCGGGCAAGACAAACCTCCTGAATCCAACCATCACTAGCTGGGACCAAATGCCGACTTGGAATCTTGTATTTGACATCGACTTTACCCTCACTGGAGATCTGCCATCGTTGCGTAAACTTGGGCAAAAACTCGAACGTCTCCAACAAGCAGACCAGGCTCGTGTGCTGTTCTGCACAGGCCGGCCTTATCCTGATGTGCTCCATGGATTGAAGCACGAGGAGTTGCCTCAGCCAGACGCTATTATTGCTCAAACGGGAGTTGAACTTTATCTACCTCCTTTTGGTAGTTTTTCGACACCACTTCTCGATTGGCAACTGCAACTTAAGAAGTTTGGCTTCTCGGAGGAGGAAGTTCATCAGCGATTGATTGACTTAAATGATGTGATCAGCTTGGAGGCAGCCAATTGCCAGACCCCCCACAAGGTCTCGTACGCGATTATGGATTCTAAACAGCCGCTTGAGTGGCTAGCCGAAATTTCAAGGCGCATGATGGAGCCTGTTGGACGCTACCAAGTGATCTGTGCTGCTTTTGGAGAAAGTTACTATGTCGATATTTTGCCAGGGATGGTCAACAAGGGGAAAGCACTGCGCTACCTGCAGGAACTACTGAAATGGCAGGAAGCAAACACAATTGTTGCTGGGGACAGTGGTAACGATCAGTCAATGTTTGACGAAGGTTTTAAGGGAATTCTCGTGGGCAACGCTCGGCCAGAAGTCAAAGAATATTTGCAGAAATTTCCAGCGAAGCAGTTCTACCAAGCGCAGCAAAATTATGCGAAGGGTGTGTTGGAAGGCTTGGCTCATTGGCAGGTTCCAACATTTGATGATTGATAGGACAGGTATCTGAGATTGAAATTTACATGGGTATTCGTAGATCCTTTCAGGCTAGCTGCAAAGGAACTTCCTTGAGTATCTGTTCGAGATTGTTGCAAAGCCGTTCCGCTTCAGACTCTGGAAAAACCAGTGGGGGTTTGAACTTGATCACATTATGGGCCGGACCATCGGTACTGAGCAGGAATCCTTGGACTTTCATCCGCTCCACAGCATAGGTTGCTCGGGCTGCACAAGGTATTCTTTGTACGGGATCAGCAACGAACTCCATACCAAGAAAGAGGCCCTCCCCACGAACCTGTCCCAGCGCCGGACAACGCTTTGACATTCCCTTCCATCGTTCAAGCAGATAATTCCCCAAGGTCAGTGCATGTTTTTGTAGGTCTTCTTCTTCAATCACATCCAGTACGGCGTTACCCACTGCTGCAGAAACAGGGTTTCCACCAAAGGTGTTGAAGTATTCCATTCCATTGGCAAAGGCTTCTGCAATTTCGGTAGTGGTGATCACAGCTGCGAGAGGATGTCCATTACCGATGGGTTTTCCTAGAGTAACAATATCTGGAACGACTCCCTGTAGTTCAAATCCCCAAAAGGTTTTCCCTACCCTACCAAAACCCACCTGTACCTCATCGGCAATGCACAGTCCTCCAAGCTTGCGAACGCCTGCATAAGCAGTCTGTAAATAATTTTCTGGAAGAACAATCTGCCCTCCACAACCCAAAATTGATTCGCAAATGAATCCAGCCAACCCGGTTTCGGATTTTGCGAGTGATTCTGCGTGCTCAATGACCTTTTCCCCATAGGCTGAGCCTGGATCAGGATGACGCTCTCTGTACACTCCTCGATACGTATCAGGCATGGGAGTGGTTCTTACCCAGTCTGGTGCTCCTTTTCCACCAGGCCCATTGTGCTTGTACGGACTCAAGTCTATCAGAGATTTTGTATGTCCATGATAGCCAACGTCCACTACCACCATCCCCTGAGCTTGGGTGTGGGCTTGAGCTAGTCGTAGCGCCAGTTCATTGGCTTCACTGCCAGTACAAGCCAAGAAACAGACGTTCAGTGGGTCAGGAAACAAGCCACACAAGCGCTCTGCGTACCTGACGAGTTCAGGGTGAAGGTAGCGAGTGTTGGTGTTGAGTAGGCTACTTTGTTTTCTTTGGGCTTCGACAACCCTGGGATGGCAGTGCCCGACATGAGCAACATTGTTCACACAGTCAACGAATCGACGTCCAAGAGCATCAATCAGGTAGACTCCCTCTCCCCGTAGAATGGTGAGCGGTTCTTTGTAGGACAGAGAGAGATTGCGTCCCAGGATGTGGAGGCGTCTTGCCAATAAATTCCTCGGTAGGCTTTCGGGTTCTGTCCAGGATTGCTCTGGGATACCGAGTAAGCGATAGGGATTTGGACTGATCTCTTTCCAGAAACTTTGTTCGGACGGCAAGGCGACACCCGGGAAATCGGTTTCCCATCCCAATCGATGACTGATCACCTGCAAGTGCAAATGCGGAGGCCAGTTGCCGTTTCGGGGTGATGCTCCGATCCTGGCAATACGCGTCCCAGCTTGGATGGAGTCTCCTGGTAGCCAGAGTTCAAGGCACTCTGGATCAAGATGGCCGTAGAGCGTGAATAAGCTCTCTCCACTAAGATCCTTATGCTGCAACATGAGCGTAGGGCCATAGTCCTGCTCTTGGGCGTTGTCATGAACCGTGACAAAGGTCCCATCGAAAGGAGCAAATATGGGCGTTCCAGCTCGTCCAAAAACATCCAGTCCCAGGTGTACGGTCCGTGATTCTAGATCCTGCTGAAATTCAGGGGCCGTGTAGCAAAGTCGAATCTCATCATAGAGCCCAAGAGCGAAGACTTTGTGTGAACTTTCAATGGCTTGTTGAATGCGAGCAGACTGCTCCTCAACGTCACCACTCAGCCAATCACTGGTGGAGCTCTCGATTCCTAGCGGCAAGAGCAGGGTGTTGTCTGAAGTGAGAGCTTGGCCCATCACCGGAAAAAACATTTGCTTTTCCAAAGTAGTTTCCAGAGAAACCTTACGGCAGATGGAGGAATGACCACAGGCGAATCTGGAGCGGGCGATACCCTCCTCCAATGAGAGAGCATTTAAGTGTTGAAGGAGTTCTCGAATTGGTTGCTGACTGATCAAGAGATATTCATTTTCTGGCTGCTCCTGAATTTGTTTTGCAGCCATCACGATGCTCACGCCGAGTCGCATGAGTGCCATTGGCCAGACAAACTCAGCCTCTTTTGAGGAGAGTGGCCTGGTTTGACTAAAACCACCGAGCGTTGCCTGCACTGCTTTCCAAGGGGATATTTGACCAAGAAGAGCATAAGCCAAAGTCACCGCAGCTTCCGCACAGGTCCAGGAAACAACCATGTCCCCAAAGTCGATCAAGCTCAGCTTTGGGGGTCCTTCAAGTCCACCATGAACCAGTATATTGTAGTCGTTGGCGTCGTTCTGAATCAGGGAGCGAGGTAAGTCTGTCTCCAAGGGCCGTCCATACCTGTCGTACAATCGTAGAGCTTGCTCCAGAAAATTCTTGAGCAAAGGATCAGCTACCAATGAAAGGCCGTCTTCGACAATTTGCGAAGCTTGATCAGGATGCCACGGCAAATCTGGATGGGGATCTGGAACAGCAAGGGTAGAGAGTGAAGTGGCAACTTGTCCCATCAAGTGGCCAACGGAATGAAAAAGTTCGGTGGTATGTGGTTGAAATTCAGCGAGGGGAATGCCTGGCCGCCAGCTTTGCAAGCGTAACCAGCAGGTACTTCCATTCTGTAGGCTTCCCTGGGAAATAAAACGTCCAGCCTGATCCGCCAGTGGGTTTGGTACCAGACCGCCCAGTATAGAGTTCAGGTGCTGCATCGCTCGAATTTCAGTCTTCAGACTCTCCAGAGGAACCTCAGCATTCACTACCTTGAAAGTGTTTCTCTCTCCGCTCGCTAAGCAGAGTTGAAAGTTACGGTCTCGTTCCCCAGGCAGGACAACCAGTTGCCCTGTCAAGCCGTAGTGTTGAGCAAGCAGTTCCAGCGCTTCTACTTCAGTAAGTTGCGGAGGTGTCATTTTTTTGGAATAGGCGTGTTTCTTCGTTCTAGCCACTTGAGCAGACTGGCAGCCGCAAGGGTAAGGACGACATAAAGAATCGCGGCTGTATTGAACGGAGCAAAAGGAAGAAAACTACTCGCTTGGAATTCGCGCATCCGTTGGGTGGCATCGCGAACTGAAAGAATGGACAGGAGTGCCGTGTCCTTCAGCATTGCAATGAATTCATTGCCAAGTGGTGGAATGACGATGCGCAGGGCCTGTGGCAGAATAACCAATCTGGCGGTTTGCCATCGGTCGAGTCCAAGTGTTCGGGCTGCCTCTACCTGTCCTTTGGGAACAGCCTCGATACCAGCCCGGAAAATCTCTGCCATGTAGGCCGAGTAGCCCAGACAGATTGCAAACACTCCCCGGATCATATTGGGCAGGTCAACAAACCCATCGGTGGCTTGTTTGACGGCTCCACTGAGTGGCAAACCCACGTAGAGGATAATCACCAGCATGGGAATCCCACGTAGGATATCAATATAGAACTCAGCAAAGACAGCTAGTGGATGCATCCGGTGCTGCCACCCACCGAAGGTCAGCAATCCAAGTAAAAAGCCGAAGACACCAAAGACCATTGCGGGTGTTCTGTATTCATCGGCTAGAAACTTGGTGCGCCAAAGAATGGGGGCTTCTGCAGGAAGGGCTGATTCTGGGATAAAAGCGGCGCTGATTCTTTTGTCTTCTGCATAGAGATTCAGAGCTTGCTCAATATCTCTAGCAGCGCGGATCTGCATCTCCACACCATTTTCAAACTCACCGTAGCGCAGCGTGTCTGCTAAACGTTGTGGAGTGTCCTTGATGAAAGCAGCACGTCCTTCTGTGGTTCCAATCAAGACATACTGTTCTTGTGGCATTTGGGAGAAGATCAACCCAATGCCCAACAGTAGTCCGGCAATCACTCCGTAGCGTCGATAAATGTTGGGGTTGGGCTGCAGGGATAGCATTCCTGCTAGAACCAGTCCAAGGATAGCGGAGGCTACATAAGCGAAAATGGCTGCCCGCAGGGTCAACAACAAGCCAGTAGCGAAACTCAGTCGTGCAACCAGAATTAAGAAGAGTAGGCTTCCTCCTTGGAGAACCAGCAGTAAGCGCCAAATCCAACGGTTGGTAGTCTCTGGCAATTTCTTACTGAGACCGACTGCACCGAGCAAGGTAGTCCCAAGAATGTAGGGCCACCGCAAAGTCTCCAGCCATCCTTGCATCCAGGCCTGTCCTTCTAGAGTAAGGGCTGGATAATTGATCTTGGGATCTCGGAATGGATTGCTGCGGGCATCCAGTAGGTCTCCAATCACCGAATCCCAGAAAGGCGCCAAATCCCATCGTGTGAGTAGCCAGGACATCAACAACAAGTGCAGCACCAGGCCCAACCAGGAGACTTCTCGAGGATAGGAAAGCCAACTTGGAGATTTGCGAACAAGAAGGATGGGGATCAATCCGCTCAACAACCCTAGCAGCAAAACCAGGAAGATTTGAAAGACTTCTGCAGCACCTTCCTCAACACCAACGATGAAGGCGAGGGAGCGGCTGTAGTTGGTGGAAGTGGCGAAGAGATAGATGAAGAAGGGCGCGCTGGCCAGCAGCACAAGATTGCTGGCCCGAAGCTGAAGCCACTCCGGGCCGATGCGCCTTGGTGAAGGGTCGGTCATGAGGCGCGAGTCAAATTATTCGCTCCAGTATTTCAGGACGAGCTTATCGAGCGTGCCGTCAGCTTTGACTTGGGCAAGACCGGTGTTGAAGGCGTCAACCATCCCATCCCCCTCACGGAAAACCAGTCCCAATGGATCACTATTTAGACCACGAATGCCAACAACCAATTCACCAGCAAATTGCTGCTCGTAAGCCGCAGCCGAAGTGCCGTCAATCACCAGACCATCGACATCTCCGTTACGCAGGGCCTGAACCGCAGCAGCAAAGGTGTCGAAAAGAGCGACATTGTTACGGCCAACCAACTCTTCGGCGAGTTGAGCATTGGTGGTTCCAGTTTGTGAAGCCAACTTTCGACCAGCTCCTTTCATGTCATCCAGTGTCATACCCTCGTCATCAACACGGACCATGATTGCCTGGCTAACCACGAGATATGGATCACTAAAGTCCATTTGCTTGTCGCGTTCTGGTGTGATGGAAACACCAGAGACAACCATATCGAATTCGCCCTGCTGTAGCGCAGCAAAGATTCCATCCCAGGCTGTGGTCACGAACTGGGGTACACAGTTGATTCGCTCACAGATGGCATCAACCAGGTCCACATCAAAACCAATGATCTCTCCAGTTTTTTCATCCACCATCTCCATAGGAGGATACGTGGTGTCGGAGCCAATCCGGAGTACTTTACCACCTAGGTCAGCGGCGTGCACCCAACCAGCAAAAAGCATTAAAGTTGCGGCAATAATGAATCTTTTCATAAGGAATTCCCTGCTGAGAAGTGAACGTTGAAATGAAACTACTATGAACGACCGACGGACTGTTATAGGGGAAATCCTGACTCGGTTGCAAGAAAAACTAGCCCTGCCAAATTCATCTGTCAGGATTGTCGATTTCAAACTCCTATCTGTGGACCCTTGTGTTGGACAAAATAAATCATAACTTCATTCTGACTAATCATTGAACACAACTGGAAAAACGTGGGTTTGTTGCTATCGTATGCTTTTTAGCAAATCGGAGCCAATATCTGGGGCTGCTTTGCTTTCAGAAGTTCCTATGATTCTCAAAAATTTTAGCAGTTTGCGATATCCAAGCAGTATTCTAATGGATTCTAATCGACTATGAAGATTCGTCACATTCTCTATTGGTTTCTTCCCACGCTAATTATTGTTTCTACCTTAGGGATTCATCTCTTTGAGTACCTGTTGGCTGGGAACGCCGATTCAGACTATGGAAGCCTTTTCAATAGCTTCTACTGGACGATTGTGACTGTCGCAACGGTGGGCTTCGGAGACATGTCGCCAGAAACTTACTGGGGCCGAGTGTTCACTGTTTTTGTGATTATCGGGGGGGTCCTGAATTACTCACTGATTGTCTCTACCTTGACAACCAAATTAGGTGAATATCGTTCATCACGTGAAAAGGGTTTGGATCCAGTTAAGAAGCAGGGGCACATCCTTGTTTGTTCGGATGATCCTGCTTGGATGACCAAAATTCTAGGACAAAATCAGCAGTTGGTTCAAGAGGGTAAGATCGTAATCGTTTCTCCATCAACTCAACATCCCTTATTAACTACAGAGTACAAGGACGTCAATTGGGTTGCAGGGGATCCCCAACAGGTGGAAACCTTGCTCAAGGCCGCAGCCACATTTGCACATACGGCCTATGTCTATTTCAAGAATAGCAACCAAGGATTGATTACGGTGTTGCAATTGGAAACGCTTAGCAAGGGAGAACTGATCACCCTAGCTCAATATGTGGGAAGCGATTTTCGTAAATTTTTTGCCGACGTGGGCTGCGATCATGCGCTGAATCCATATGACCTGTATGTGCCAATGATGCTGCAAGCATTTCGCTCACAGGGGGGGCCTTCTTGGATTAGAGGAGTGGTTCATCAGTCACAGGAACACCAACTGGAAACAAAACCACTGCTATCGAAATTTGCGGACAAGACCTGGATAGAATACGTGCATGCAACCAAACGATCAACGGGCCATATGCCTCTAGGGATTGTGATGGAGGAGGTTGTGCTGATCAATCCCAGCTCCGAGCACGTCTTACGTCGAGATAACCAGGTGATCCAGTTACAGTCTGTTGCTGAGCGCAAGGGAGGCGACTTGGAAGAGCATGGGATCGAAGTGTTTGGGATGGATGATATTCGTATCGATGGTCATCTACTGATCAACTCGGACAACCCTATTTTTATCCGGCGCATGCTGAGAGAGCTATCCCGTGGGGAGTTGGGAGATCATATCGTAGTTTTGACGAGCTTGCCCCAGTCGGAGGAAATTCCAGAAAATCTTTCAGTAGAGTGGATTCAGGATCCTACTAACAGCGAGGAAGCTTTCCGAAAAGCACGGGCATCCCTGGCCAAGGTGGCCTTTGTTGACCATCTGCAAGATGGCCAGACCTTTATGGCTGTACTGTGTCTGGAACAGGAAACAGATGGTGAAATTTTTACGATTGCAACCTTTCGTGATGATAACTTTGACCAGCATCTCCTCAAGGTGGGCTGTGATTTCTGTCTCAAGTTCGATGATCTGGTTGTTCCAATACTCGCCCAGTCTGCTAACAACAGTGGCCTTGGTAATCTGGTGAGCCAGTTACTATCCAACGATCTGAGTACCCAGAGTCTGTTTGTCCGTCGCCTGAGCTACGATTGGACAACGGCTAACTGGGAGGAAACAATCCTCAAGATCAAAAAAGAATACGGCTACCTTCCTGTTGGGTTGATTCGTCGAGGAACCAACAAACTGCTGGTAAATCCACATTTTGGTCAATTGGTCAACCCTGGGGATAGTTTGATCTTCATCGCTAAGGAGTCCGCATTGCGAGGGCAACATCTGTTTGATTTGAATCATACGGATCAGATTGTGGCTCAGACACCTCTGATTAAAAATTCTGAAAAAGCAGAGAAAGGCAATGATGATGACCAATTGACACAGCAAGCGCTCAAGCTATTGCGACAAGGGGGTGATGCAAGCGCGGCTTATCGTTTACTGATGCAGGCAGCTACCCTTGGTAGCGCCGAAGCAAAATATGAACTGGGAATTCTGAACTTCCGTGGCAAAGGCATACCTAAAAATCTGGATGAAGCCTACTACTGGTTCCGTGAGTCAGCTATCTCTGGTTATGAACAGTCTCAGAATGTGCTCTCTACCATTAGAATTTTACGAGAGACCGAACAGAAATTTGAGGAGACAGAAGACCAGATCCCAGAATTCAATCCTGAAATGCTGAAGATGTTTAACCCAACACAGCGACGCTGGTTTGCACGTATGGTAGTGGCCATGGTCCAGGCAGATGGTCGAGTTGATTTGCATGAGCGTGCCTTCGTGCACTCAGCCATCAAACTCCTGTCAGATCACGAGGAGATCCTTGATCTGGAAGAGTATGTTCTACATGGAAAATGTCCAGAAGTGGAGCCAATTGAGCTATCCAAGGAATTGAGAGATCGTGTTTTAGATAGCCTACTCAACGTGGCAACGATTGATCGGCATTTTGATGTGGCAGAGTGTGAGTTATTGAGAAATATTGCACAGTCATTAGGGTGCGATGAACAAACCGTGGAGCAACTTTTGGAAATTGGCAATACGCGAGTACAACAATTCCACTCGACTCAACTTCACGCTCCAAATGTTCGTGCTCGTGTTTGATGCGCCACAGATTTAGTGACTGAAGAAAAATGGAACCGCATACCTGGTTGATCTATTCAGTGGCTGCCCTCGGCCTCTCCCTCTCTCCTGGACCAAACGGCCTACTCGCTCTCACCCATGGTGCTCTCTACGGATGGCGTCGAACTCTCAGCACGATCGCTGGTGGAGTGGTGGGGTTCACAATCCTCATTGCACTCTCGCTATTTGGGATCGGCGCACTGCTTCAATCCACGTTGATCGGTCTGACCATTCTCAAGCTGGTTGGCGGGGCCTACCTGATCTGGCTTGGTATTCAAGTCTGGCGAGCCCCACCTGTGGGAGAAACGCTTGCGCCTGTATTGCAGAGTTCTCGTAAGAGGACGCTCTTTCGTCAGGGTGCCCTTTCGGCGGTGACCAATCCCAAGGGGATTCTCTTCTTTGCCGCCTTTTTGCCCCAGTTTGTTGATCCGCAGCGAGAACTCGTCCTGCAGTTTGTGTTGATGGCGGCCACTTTTGTGCTGATTGAGATTGTTACGGAGCTTTGCCTGGCCAGCTTGGCGCAACGGATTCGCCCTTGGTTGCAGCGGGTGGGACAGCGTTTCAACCAGATTTGTGGAGGGCTTTTCATTGCGATTGGCTTAGCGCTTCCCCTGAGAAGCTGAGCAGAGACCTTGATTTACTCCCTGCGAGGTAGGTTATTGACAAAGCTGTTGATCTCATTATTTTTGTGTAAGCAAAAATAAAGGAGATAATATGGAAATCCTTACTCAACTTGATCCAGACTTTCAACTTGATACGACTGCCCAACTCTTCAAGGCACTTGCGGAACCAGCCCGTCTACGCATTCTGAATTTACTTGTTCACGGAGGAGAGCTTTGCAATTGCCAGGTGGAAGCGGTCACAGGTTACCGAAATCCTAAAATTTCCCGCCATTTCCAGTTCCTCAAACACGCGGGTCTGATCCAGTTTCGTCGTGAAGGCACCTGGATTTTCTACTCACTTCGTCAACCTGAAAGTGATCGACTTCAAACTGTGCAGGCGCTGCTGCCTTTGCTTGCTCAGTGGCATCCGATCTGTGCTGAGGATCTGGAGCGCTGGAAGACCATTGCTCAACTACCCTTAAGTGAGATCTGTTCACGCTGATCCTACTTCATTTTCAAGAATTTCCTTGTAGAAACAACCTTCCTACACCCCAAGAGTGAATTGAGAACGCATATGGCACGCATCGCTATCAACGGCTTAGGCAGAATTGGCAAACTTTTACTCAGAGCACTGATTGATCAGGGGGTTCAACCTCATGAGATTTGCTTACTGAATGATGCTGTAGGTACTCCCGAATTGCACGCACATCTTCTGGAATTCGACACGGTTCATGGCCGCTGGCCGGCTCAGATCTCTTTTGATTCAGAAAGTATCATAGTTGAGGATCGAAAGATCCCAATGCTAGCGCTTGAAAGGATTGAGCAGTTGCCTCTGAAAGAAGCGGGTGTTGATCTGGTCATTGATTGCACAGGTTTTTTCAAGACACCGGAGCGAGTTCAGCCGTATTTTCAGGCAGGAGTCAAAAAGGTGTTGGTCTCAGCTCCCATCAAGAGTGAATCAGCCCTTAACCTGGTCTATGGGATCAATCATCATCTGTATGACCCTTTGCAGCATCATTTGATCACGGCAGCCAGCTGCACAACCAATTGTCTGGCTCCAGTTGTTAAGGTTCTGCATGAAGAGATCGGCATTCAGCATGGATCAATCACAACCATTCATGATGTGACCAACACGCAGACCATTGTGGATCGCCCTGCCAAGGACTTGCGACGGGCTCGCTCGGCATTGAACTCACTGATCCCGACGACAACAGGTTCTGCAACGGCAATCACTCTGATTTATCCTGATCTAAAAGGACGTTTGAACGGTCACGCGGTTCGAGTACCTCTGTTGAATGCATCGTTGACGGATTGTGTTTTTGAACTGAAGCGTCCCACCACGGTCGAAGAGGTAAATCAACTCTTTGAAAACTACGCCAATGGTTCGTTGCAGGGGATCCTTGGGTTCGAACGACGCCCACTGGTTTCCACAGATTACGTTAATGATCCTCGTTCTGCGATTATTGATGGACTCTCTACGATGGTGGTGAATGGTACTCAAGTGAAGGTCTATGCCTGGTATGATAACGAATGGGGCTATGTGATGCGGATGGCCGATTTGGCAAAAATGATTCTCAACCGACTGTAGTGATGAATGCTGAAATAAGCTCGAGTTCAAAAGGATTTATCGCCTACTTGGCGGTCACTGCAGCCTATTGGTCATTCATGCTGACTGATGGCGCCCTGCGGATGTTGGTCCTGTTGCATTTCCACACCCTTGGGTTTTCACCCATTCAATTAGCCTATCTGTTTGTTCTTTACGAAGTTGCAGGAATGGTCACAAACCTCTCCGGAGGGTGGGTTGCTGCTCGTTTTGGACTCACAAGCACGCTATTTGTTGGACTTGGTCTGCAGGTATTGGCTTTGGGTGCCCTCACCCAATTAGATCCGGGTTGGACGGTCAACCTCTCGGTAGTGTTTGTGATGTTGGTTCAGGGAGCGAGCGGTGTTGCCAAGGATCTAACCAAGATGTCCTCCAAGTCCGCAGTGAAGCTGCTGGCACCCAAGGAGGAAGGGAGGCTATTTCGCTGGGTGGCACTGTTGACGGGTTCGAAGAATGTAGTGAAAGGCTGTGGCTTTCTGTTGGGTGCCAGCTTGTTGGCTTCCGTTGGTTTTCTCTGGTCAATTGTCGGCATGGCGTCTGTACTGGGTTTGATTTTAATGACTCTGCTCCTCTTCATGCCATCTGGACTACCCAGAGGCAGAAAGAAGGCGAAGTTTTCCGAGGTTTTTTCCAAGTCCCACAACGTGAATTGGCTCTCAGCTGCACGGATTTTTCTTTTTGGAGCCCGAGATGTTTGGTTTGTTGTGGGGATCCCGATCTATTTCTACGCAGTTCTTTCAGATGGTAGCAAAGCCGGCAACTACGAAGCTTTCTTCCTCATTGGAACTTTTATGTCCTTTTGGATCATACTCTATGGAGTGGTCCAAGCGATGGTTCCCAAGTTGTTGCAGGCTGACTCACGCTCCGAAAGGGAACTGGTTGGCGCTACCCGGAACTGGGGGCTGATCCTCTTTTTGGTTTTAGTGACTCTTGCCATTACGAGCTTTTTCTTACAAGAAAACTCCTTTTGGTTGACTCAAATTTTAGTGGCTGGACTTGCCATTTTTGGAGCAGTCTTTGCGGTCAATTCTTCGCTTCACTCCTACCTGATTCTTGCTTTTACTCAAAGCGAACGAGTGACCATGGATGTGGGTTTTTACTACATGGCTAATGCCGCGGGGCGTTTGCTGGGAACACTTCTCTCCGGTTGGACCTATCAGATTGGTGGGCTCGTTGGGTGTCTGTCAACCGCAACGCTGATGGTGGGAGTCAGTGTGCTAGCAGCCATCCGGTTGAAGTCAGGATACGAGCCCCAGGTTGTCAACTGATGGAACCTGCTATCTCCTCACCATTCACTCCCTCCCTGGCTTTTTGTGGCTATTCTGGTTCTGGTAAGACCGAGTTGCTGCTCCATTGCTTGAAATTACTAAAAGCACGCGGATTTTCACCAGCTGTGCTCAAAAGTTCTTCAGAAGTTCACGTCGCAATTGCCAGCAAGGATAGCCAGAGATTTTTTGATGAAGGAGCCGTTGGTGTGGGTTTTGTCGATCCCGCTCAGGTTCTTCTACACTTACTTGGCAGAGATTTCTTTCAGAGATCTGTTGATTCAGAAGTCCAACTCCGACGCCAAGTTTCCTTCGATATTTTGCTACGTGAGGGAGGTAAGCAATCAAGTGGCTGGAAGGTTGTTTGTCTTCACCCCAGCCAAGGAATTCCTGTGCTAGACAACTCAAGCGTTCTTGCATTTTGGGCTGGAGTTCCTGGTTCAAAAAAACTAGCACTGGCAGATCAGCTGACAATACCCTGCTTTGGCCCGGGAGAAGAGATCAAACTACTAGATCATTGCCTCGAAAAACTCCGAACAATGCGAAGGCAGCAAACACTCAAAGCCGCTGTCCTCGTCGGGGGGCAATCTTCTCGAATGGGCCACCCCAAAGCTTGGATGCAAATCAGCGGTCGCCCGATGGGATTGAAATCAGCCCATCTGCTCGAAGAATTATTGGGAGTAGGTAGAGTCGTGTTTGGAGGTTCCTTGCCTCCTATTCCAGAGGATTGGTCATTCTCCAATCATCAAGAACTTGAGCGTTATGCTGTGATCCCAGATCGTGTGCAAGGCTTTGGTCCGTGGGGTGGACTGCTTGGGCTGTGGGAATCAGAACCAAATACAACCTGGCTGGTAGTTGGGTGCGATTATCCAAGGTTGCATCTTGAAGCACTGGAGTGGTTGTTGTCCAAGAGAGATCCTCTACGACTAGCTACCCTGGCTCGCCATCAAATCGGTCCCTTGGAAACCATGATTGGGATTTACGAACCAGGTTTTCGCTATCTGCTGGAAGCCGCATGGCTAGATGGAGGTAAGCAGATCAATCGGAGAATGCAGCAATGGCCCCTGCAGATCTTGAATGTACCAAAACACCTGGAGGTATGCTGGCAAGGCATCAACACTCCAGCCGACCTAGAACAATTGCTTCAGCAGACAGCTGTCCAACAACAGTAGCTATGAGTTCACGCGAAGAATGACAATAGAAACTCTCTTCCTGTTGAGCAGTGGACTCTTTCTTGGCTGGTCACTGGGCGCCAACGACGCAGGCAACGTCTTTGGGACCGCAGTCGGCAGTCGAATGATCCGTTTTTCGACAGCTGTGGTCGTTTGTAGCATTTTTATGGTGCTTGGAGCCGTCTGGAGTGGGGAAGGTGTTTCCAGAGGGTTGGTTGAATTAGGCTCTGTGAATGTGCTTGGTGGGGCTTTCATGGTAGCCCTGGCCGCAGCGATTGCTGTTTTCCTGATGCTGCGAACCGGGATTCAGGTTTCGACCACACAGGCCTTGATCGGCTCTTTGCTGGGTTGGAATGCCTTTGCTGGGGTTGCAACGGACATCACTGTGTTTTTACAGGTTGTCTCCACCTGGGTGCTTGGGCCTCTGCTGGCTGCAGCGATGGCGATGGCGATGATGTGGGTATCAAAGTTGATCCTGCGCAATAGCCGGATTGGGTTGATTCGTTTGGATGGCTATACGCGGCTGGCCTTGCTTGGTTCTGGGGCGCTGGGTGCGTATAGTCTGGGCGCTAACAACATTGCAAACGTCGTTGCGGTCTTTCTGCCATCACAGCCTTTACCTGCTCTTAGCTTGCAGGGTTTTGAAAGCTCACCAACCCAGCTATTGCTGCTGGTTGGAGGAATCGCAATGGCCTCTGGAGTGTTGACCTACTCCAAAAGGACTATTGAATTGGTTGGATCTGGCCTGGCAAATCTGTCGCCTTTGGCGGCCTGGGTGTGTGTCAGTGCTCATTCCCTGGTCCTACTGCTTTTTGCTTCCGCCAGTTTGAAAGCTTGGTTGGATTCAATGGGTCTGCCCTCACTGCCCTTGGTGCCGATTTCCAGCTCTCAGGCAATCTTGGGGGCCATCCTTGGAGTTGGCTTGTTGCGTGGTGGGCGTGAGGTCAATTGGGGAACCGTAGGCAGAGTGGCCCTAGGCTGGCTGGTAACTCCACTGGTCGCGAGCCTGCTTTGCTTTTTGGGACTTTTTATCCTCCAAAATGTCTTCTTACTTCAGGTAGTGGGTGGCTGAAATTTGGGCTCTGTCACCACTAGGAACTTTGTAGAGATCCTCCCTTCCTGATTCGCTTCTTTCGATCTATTTCAGCGTTTATCCTCTCCTGCCAGTCGTCGTGCCAGCAGCATTAAGCATGTTCCGCCCAGAGCAATGATTGCGGCTACCTCCATCAATGATGCGTAGTACTCACCTTGATGCAGGGCAAACACGATCGAAGCTCCCAGCGTTGATAAGACTCGACTCACATCCACCAGGGAGGTTGACAATCCTAAGCGCCCCTTGATTGCCTCCTGCAGGTAACTAATGTTGATGCTCAAGAGCGCGGCAACTGCCAGGGCCGCAAGCCCCTGCAAAAAGAGAACTTGCAGCACAGTCTCAGCAATCGACATCAGTCCAAGATACAACGCAAAAATGGCAGAACTGGTGGCCAAAATGGTTTCCTTACTCATCCGTAAGGCTAGGTAGCCCCAAGCAACCATACAGGGCACTTCCACCGCAGCAGCTACTGAGGCATTGATACCGACTTGCTCCAGCGTTCCTCCCAGGTCCTGCATGATCACCAGGGGTAGCGCCGTGATGTTCAGCTGTAAAGCCACGGAACCCAGAATGATTCCCAAAATACCAATCTTGTAGGGGTTGCTGATGTAGGCTTTGGGCAGAGTAGTAGTAGCGGCAGCTTCCACCTTCTTGCTTGCTTGTCCAATTCTGGCGGAGGGCTGGGTCCAGAGGAGTCCAAAGAGCAAAGTGAAAGCGATGTGTGTTCCCGCGGCAAAGGCAAAAACGGAGAAACTGGAGTTTTGGGCTGCAAGCCAACCGGCAACAGGAGGAAAGACGACCCAGGCAACCGTAAAGATCGTCCTCAGAAACGAAAGGATCAGCTCCGCTCGGTCTGGTGTCTCTTGGTCCAGATAGGCTCTGGAGTAGGCAAAAGTCTGGGAGAAGAGCGCATTGCTAAAGGGTAGCAGCAGACAGTAGGCCGCAATGAAGGCAAATGGACTTTGCCAGAGCCACACAAGTCCAAAACCCAGTGTTCCCACAAAGGCACAAAGAATGACGAGCCATCGGCGATCGTTGATCTTATCAGAGAGCCATCCCAGCGCCACTCCCGCTGCTGCGCCAGCAAAGGCATTGATCGCCATGACTGCAGCGTAGGTCATATTGGAAAGCTCCAAGGCCTCCACCCCAATAATCGCCCGAAAAGGAAATGTGGATGCGTTGCCGGCTCCAGCAAAGAAGATGTTCAGGCTCAAGATTCCCAGTACGGGAGAAATCCAGAATCCAGCTAATTTTGTTTGCATCCAATCACTATGGAAAGTTGTACAGAGAACAAATCTCTGATTCAGCGGTCAGAGGACAGCGTTTTAGCCAATAACAAAACTTGGAACCAATTGTAGAGTTTGGTTCTTATCATGAGAAACAAGGTGGGGTAGAGTCGACTAGGTTGGAAAAAACCGGGCTGGTCAGAAAAACTGGCCAATGATTGCATCTGTCTGCGGTAGTCCATCTGTTTTTCAGTGACAGGCTAGGCCATTCTTTTGGTAGCAATCAGCAGTACTTCATCTGCTACATCCTCTGCTAGATCAGAGATCCCTCCCAATCGTTGAAGCATCGCCTTGTACTGGAACTGGCGTGCCAATTCAAGGGAATCATCTCGAAACACTCGAACCAATAACTGCTGTTCTACTCGATCCACCTCGCTTTCCTGACGGGCGACTTCTTCCGCATGACGAGGCACGGAACGCAGATCTGAGAAAAGTGAGTCCACAGTGGCGCTCAACGCACGGAGACAACTATGGGTCTTATGAAACATCAATACTAGGGGAGGTCGGAAATCATTGGGGAGTGGAGGGAGTTCCAGCAGCAACTCTTTGAGGGAATGGCGACATTGACCAGGAATACGATCAAGCTTGGTGAGGAGGCGCAACACATCATCCCTGGAATCAGGCATGAGCGCTTCCCGCAGCAGCAATTGCTGAATTTTACGTTGCAAGTCGTCTAACTCGGATTCCAGGCGATCAACCTCTTGAGCGCGCTGCTCACACTCGGCAAGGTTGCCGTCCAGGTAGGCGGTCAAGGCCTCTCGATGATGAAGAGCCAGATCTTCTAAGTTCCTCAATAGAAACCTGATCAGGTCCTCAACTTGTTGCTGCTTGCGAAATAGGGAGAGCGTCAACATGCTCAGATGATCGCATGGCGAGCTTTGGCAGAAAGCCACTCACTGAAAAGCACAGTCAGGAAGATCATCAGTAGAATCAAGGTCACTTGAGGCCAAGCTAAAATGTTCAGAGATGCCTGAAGCTGCAGCCCAATTCCTCCAGCTCCAACCAATCCTAAGACCGTGGATTCACGGATGTTGATGTCCCAGCGGAAGACAGAAACACCAACAAAGGTAGGAAGAATTTGTGGAACGATGCCATAGGCAATCACCTGGGAACGACTGGCTCCTGTTGCCTTGATTGCTTCTACCTGGTTTTCATCAATCTCTTCAATGGCCTCATAGAGTAGTTTGGCAACAAAGCCAATGGATCGCAGGGCAATCGCAATGATTCCGGCCAGTACCCCGGGTCCTAGGATAGAGACCAACAATAGGGACCAGATCAATGAATTAATGGATCGCGATGAAACGATGACTAGAAGGGCAATTGGTCGCAGGAGTGTGGGGCTTGGTGAAGTATTGCGTGCTGCGAGGAAGGCTACAGGCACAGCTAGAACTAGTGCCAGCAGAGTACCGAGAGTGGCGATGTTCAGAGTGTCCCATAGAGGAACCCAGAGCTTGTCGATGTATTCCCACCTTGGTGGGACCATCCTGGAGCCGATGTCTGCAGCGATGGCTGGAGCATCCAGCACAAAGAACCATTCGGTCTTCTCTGAAACCAGTTGCCAACACCAGACAAACAGCGCTGTCCCAAAAAACCAAAGCGCCCAGTGGGTCAGCTGCGTCTTGCGATCACGATGCTTCCAGATCTTTTCTTGGGAGTTCATTTCAATGGGCATCACTGAACTCGCTTGCGAATCGCGCTAGATGAATACTCGGCAAACATCACGATCCCAATGATTAGGATCAGGATGGCTGCGGCGGTATCAAATTCATAGCGGTCAAAGGCAGTATTCAGGGTGGCACCGATTCCTCCAGCGCCAACAAGACCAACGACAGCTGATTCCCGAAAGTTGATGTCGAGTCGATAAAGAGAGAGTCCAATCAGACGAGGCATCACCTGAGGTTGAATGCCATAGTTTAACCACTGCCACCAACGAGATCCAGTGGAACGCACTGCCTCAGCTTGACTGGGATCAATGTTCTCAATCGCCTCAGCAAGTAGTTTGGCCAAGAATCCGATGGTTGCAAAAGAGATTGTCAGCACACCGGCGAAGGGACCGAAGCCAAATATTGCCACAAAGAGAATGGCAATGATCACTTCCTGAAAGGTTCGGGAAATCGTAATGATTGATCGGCAGAATAGATAGACTGGAAGAGGAGCAAGATTGCGGGAAGCCCCCAGGGCAATTGGAATCGAAACAATGATGCCAATCACTGTGGAAACCACTGTCATCACCAGACTTTCTGCTAGCCCTTCTGAGATGTCGGTCCAACGCCCAGTGAAATTCGGCTGTGCAAAGGCAGCAACAAATTTTAGTCCACGATCCAAACCTTCATAGACCCTCATCCAGTTGACTTCAACGGAACCAAGCGCTAGCAGCATGTAGAGCAAGGTACCAATGGTGATGCTCCAACGGAGTTTTGGATTCTCAATGAATGGTTTGGGGCGCCATGTTCGGGGAGTACTCATCAGAGGTTCTCCTCAAGATCAGCAACGTCTTGATCAGAATCACTGCTCTGTCGTTTGCGTACTGCAGTCCAGTCTTCTTCTCCATAAATCTGGGTCAGGACGTCTGGCGTTAGCCCTTCTGGATCCCCATCATAAACAATTGAGCCAGCTTGCAGCCCAACAATGCGCTGAGCAAACATCTGGGCCAGGGCGACATCATGAATATTGATGATCGCTGCCAGCTTGCGCTCAGTACACAACTCGGTGATCAACCGCATGATCTGGCGTGAAGTTTTTGGATCCAAGCTGGCGGTCGGTTCATCGACCAACAGCAACTCAGGATTTTGAATCAGTGCTCGGGCAATACCAACTCTTTGTCGCTGTCCTCCAGAGAGTTCATCAGCCCGTTTATCCGCCATTGGTTCCAAGCCGACGCGGTCTAGCAGAGAAAAAGCCGTGTCAATATCTGACTGCGGAAAACGACGGAAGTAGCTGGCCCAAAACCCAACGTAACCCAAGCGACCAGAAAGTACGTTTTCCATCACGCTCAATCGCTCCACAAGTGCATATTCTTGGAAGATCATCCCAATTTTACGCCGGGCTTTGCGGAGCCCCCCTCCCCGTAAACGGGTGAGGCTCTCTCCTTTCAGTAGGACGTCTCCCGAAGTAGGTTCAACGAGGCGGTTGATACAGCGAATCAGGGTAGACTTGCCAGCTCCAGACGGGCCAATCAAGGCGAGAACTTGTCCAGCTGGGACACTTAGGTCTACTTCCTTGAGAGCATGGTCGCCAGTGCGATAGCGTTTGCCCAGTTTCTTGAGTTCAAGCATGAAAAATCTGCGAAGGTGGTCCGCTCCCTAAGGAACGGACGAGGAAAAGTTACTTGCAGGCGTAGGAGACGTTGTTGGCCTTGTCGATCGTACGGATCACAGCCCAATGCTCCTGGTAGGTGATTGGAATGAACTGACCTTCGTTGGACTTCTCAAACTCCACTTTCAGGCTGGAGGGTGTGCCGTCTGGATTGTCCCAAGGAAAGGTAGAGAAGGCTTCTCGGACCTTCTTGGCAATGTCTGGGTGAAGATTGTAGACGTGTCCAAAGCCTGTGGTCGGAAAGGTCTGGGACTTGTAGATCGTGATCACATCCTCAGCCTTAATCACATCTCGTGAGATCATTCTTGATTTCACTGAGTTTGCAATGGAAGCTGCGTCATAATCCTTGTTGGCTACTCCAAGGATCGAATTGTCGTGCTTACCAGAGAAGGTTGGCTCAAAATCTCGCTCGGGTAGCATGTCAAACTCGGCTTTCAGGATTGCAGAAGGTGCCTTGAATCCGGAGTTGGAGGTTGGAGAAGTGAACGCTAGGTTGCGCCCCTTGATGTCTTCTACCTTGTTAATCCCGCTACCTGGATAGGTGATGATCTCCATCTCGTAGCCAAAGTTGCTATCGAGGCTGGCCATGATTGTGAAGGGTACAAAGCCGGCACAGTTAACAGCCAATGGATTGGATCCGGTATTGAAGCCGGCAATGTGCAAACGCCCGGAACGCATCGCTTCGATCTGAGCGGCGTTGGACTGTACAGGGAAGAAGACTACCTTCTTGCCAGTAACAGATTCCATGTGTGTCAGGAAGTCCGACCAGGCAGTTTTGTAGACAGCTGGATCTTCAACCGGAGTGTAGGCGAAGATCAGAGTGTTGGGGTTCACCCAGTCACTGGAATTGGTGGGCGCATCAGCCACCAGGTCACCGTTACGATCACAGAAGCGGCTATCTAGAGTCCCTCGTGGGCAATCTTGAGCCATTAGGGTTCCGGCAGTCAGTAACGAAACACCCAAAATACCGGCGAAACGCAGCAAGCTTGTCAATCTCTTGAACATGTTTCCTCCACGGAAGTTCTTCAGGTTTTTCCAACGGCAGCAGCAATAGACGAATATCCCACTACTTTGCCGAAGACTAAAAGAACCCAAAAATGTGATATCTGAATTCACGTTTCAAGCTATTCCTCCAAATCCAATCGTGTTGGTGTTGCTCAATGAAAGAAATTCACTGGCTCAAGCCTCTGTTTCGCTGGTTGCTTCTTCTGCTTGGAGTTTTGTTGATGCTTGCCCTTTTTCAGCACAAGTTAATCTATCATCCTCGATCTTATCCAACAGGCTATCAGCCCTGGAAGACTTCTTCTCTGGAGATCCTCCGCTACCGGACAGCAGAAGGGTCACAGACGGCATACTATCTCCCTCCTGAGAATAATTCGGTTCAACGAGTCTGGGTCCTGTTTGTTGGGAACGCTGGCTTGGCGTTGGATTGGCTGGGGCTGCTTACCCAGGTGAGTTCAGCTGGGGTGGGCTTTCTGCTGATTGATTATCCGGGTTACGGAGCATGTGAGGGAAGCGCCTCCCCAGAGACGATTCGTCTTTCTACCAGGAAAGCGGTCCAGGCGTGGGAAAGAGAGTTTGGGCTTGAATCACAGCCTAGCTGGGCCACCTTGGGACATTCGCTGGGAGCCGCAGCAGCTTTGCAGTTTGCAGAAGATCATTCGGTGGATCGAATCGTTCTCCTTGCGCCGTTCACAAGCTTGGCGGATATGGTGCGGCATCTCTTTGGTGGTTGGCTGGTGCCGCTCTTGCGACATCCCTTTGAAAATCGGAAACCACTGCAGATAGTTTTGGAACGGAACCCGACTCCAGCAATTCTGATTGCTCATGGAGATCGTGACGAGGTAGTCCCCGTTGAGATGGGACGAGAACTTTCCGCCTTGAATCCAAAGCAGATCGAATACCTTGAAGTTCCCGACACGGGGCATAATGACATCCTGAGTAAGCTCTGGCCGAGGCTTCAACAAGAATTTGCTGCTGCTTTTTTGTGATTGCTCGTTCTATTGCAGACTCTGTCGAAGATAGAAGATAACCACTGAGAAAAAGTAAGGAAAATGAGAGATTTGCAGAAATCCCCTCATCCGGCTTTCAGCCACCTTCTCCGTGAGGGAGAAGGCAAAGAATCTAACGACTTCGTCTCACCCAAACGATCAATTTGGTAAATGAAATCAATGGCTCAAAAACCCTCGCCCATTGGGAGAGGGGGGACCACGCAAGTGGTGGGTGAGGGACTAGTGTAGATGAGAAAAAGGTGAGGAAATTGAGCAGTTTGAAGTGGCCCCTCATCCGGCCTTTTGGCCACCTTCTCCCTGAGGGAGAAGAATCGCTTTCCGTTGGTTTGAAAACCATTAGTTACAGTAAAAGAAGCAGTCCGTCTTTTTAATCGCTGGCTCTAGGCTATATTGGTAACAATAGTAAGCCCAATTCAATTTGGTTTGAATTCCGCACCACTTAAGTGATGAATCGATTGATCACTCGCTTAGGAGGAAGCCCATTGAAACGTTGCATATTCCTGTTCTGGCTGGTCCTGGGACTCATGGCCTGCAGTACTCCAGAGCCTCGGGTCCACAACTTCACCAATGAATGCGAGATGGAGTGGCAGTATGAATATCGGCTCTATTTTGATGACCTGGCACGATTGGATCACACCTGCTGCCAGTGTGTGATGCCTGGTAGTCAACAGTTCTGGGACAACGAGACAGGAGTAGGCTCTCGACGGACAAAATTTGGTTGAAAGGTTTTTTTACGTAAGACCGGAACGAAAGAAGATCTGGAACAACCAGTGCAGTAGGGTCAAACATTTAATGTGGATCACCCTGGGGAAAATGGATTTGTTCTCACATCATTTGCTGTTGAAAGGAAACGACATGGAAGTCACCGAAGGCCGTATTCTGGAATTGGAAAACTTACTGGATTTCCAAAATGCAAAAATCGGAAAGCTGGAATATCGGATTGAGCGGCTGGAACGACTCGTGGCGGTGCTGATGGAAGCGAACAAAATCACTGGCAGTGAAACCAAATCAGCCACATTGAACTGAGAAGACCTTGGAATCACTGGAGCAAGCGCTACTGGAGATGGAAGTCTACGGGTTCACGCTGTTGGAGGAGGTTTTGAATCCTGAGGAGGTGTCCCACCTGAGAGAATGCCTGATTCGCTGCTATGAGCGCACGGGCCACGAACAGAACTTCATGGGGACTGCCGGACATGTAACCAATCTTCCGACTCAGGATCCACTTTTCTTTCCCCTGTTGGATCATCCCAAGATACTTCCTATCCTTGAGGCAATCCTCGGCAAGAACCTGATCCTGGGAAGCTTAAACGCCCGAATCGCTCGTCCTGCTGATGATGAGCAGGGCTTCCACACTGATATTGGCGCGGAGTTGCTGAATCCTGCATCGCCAGTGATGTGCAATACAGTCTGGATGCTGGATGACTTTTCCCCGAGGAATGGTTCAACACGGATTGTTCCAGGCAGTCACAAGAGTGGGTTGGCCGGTCCACCAGAAGGATTTGCGGTTCAGCATGTTTTTCAAGTGACCGCAAAAGCGGGGAGTGTGTTGGTTTTCAATGGACAGTGCTGGCATGCTGGAGGAAACAACCAGACGGAGGTCAACCGACATGCCCTGTTTGGACACTATCGAAAATCCAGCCTGATTTTCCAAGTTGATCCCCACGATGGATTCCCTCCAGAATGGTACGATCACTTATCTCAAAGACAGCGCGAACTTCTCCGCATGGAAAACGGCATTGGCGTTCCTCACGCTGCTGACTACCACATGCGCCAATCCTTTGCCCGTGGTAAGCTGAAGCCTAGTTGAGTGGGAAGCAACTTCGTTTCGCACCTCGTCGGTAACTCAGACAAAATTGCCAATAGCAATGAGTCAGGTTTTCCCAAATCACACATGCACAAATCACTCGTCAACTCCCACTTGCTTTCGCTTCAACGTCTCCAAACAAATGCAAACTAATAAAGAAAGTCGTCAATACACTGAGGAGAGTTGAACAAAAGCAAATTGACCATCATCAACAGCCATCAAAGCTCCTCCATCCTTTGTGAGCACGATATCCTCGCCTGCCCAATCTCCACCTTCTGGATTTGGGTATGTTGTCTTCCAAAGAAGATTCCCGTCTGATTCAAACCGGATTAGAAAGGCATGCCATTGATCTGAGCAATCGAGGTCCGAACATTCAGAATAACTTTCATACTCATCCCCGGTACCAGCTACAACAACAGTACCTCCATCAGGTGTAGCTTTTACTCCCCAAGCTTCATCGTGAATGTATCTTGGATCAAAACCCCTGGGATTACCTACCTTGTTCTCCCAAATCACATTTCCGAGCTGATCCAATTTCAAGGTATAAGTATCCCAATTCGCTGTGCCAGATGTGGTATGACCAGACAAGAAAATACTTCCATCAGGCCCCAAATCCATTGCAAACATGTGATCTGCGCGGGACCCACCGTATTTCTTGGACCATATCACCTCGCCGGATCCAGTCATCTTAAGCAATGAGTAGTCTAGAGCATCTTGCGTTAGCCCTCCAATGATCAACTCGTCTTCGAAGGCGTATATTCGATAAGCATGGGATGTGTAGGAATTTAGACTTGAATCCGATAGATGATTGCCCAGCATATCGAATTTCATCAGATGGCCCTCTCCTTCTGCATAGAAGGTGGTATCTGAGTCTTGCGCGTTGATATAGCCGACAGCAACCAGACTTGATCCCAGTTGAATCATACTCTCTATGGCGTCCACACCCCCAAAATCATATGATTTACTGAAGACAACCTCACCAGTTGTCTTATTCAATTTGATCAGTGCACTGTCCTGGTTCATGGCACCAAAAACAACGTACCCGTCATCTACTTCGATTGCACCGTTGCCAAGATTATGGCCAGCAGAAGGATATTCTTTTTTCCACTGGATTACTCCATCCTGACTGACTTTGACGACAAAAATTCGTGCATTTGTTGGTAAACTTCCGGTCTCACCAATTTGGAGGAACCCACCATCCGAACAGGACAGTAGGAAATGTCCATGGGACTCTTCCCCACTTCCAGCTGCAGTAGTTTTCCAAAGAATTTCAGGTTTTGTAGAACTTTCCGTATTGGTGCTTAGCTCTGCTTTCTCAGCACGGCTCGTTTTCTCAGGTAAGCAACCAAACAAGCTCATGACCCAAAAGGGGATGCTAAATCCGAATAGTCTCCTAAATCGATAGAGTTGCTGCATTTGCTAAATATATGTAGTTTTTTGTTTGGCAAAGAGAATGACTCACAGAAATATCTTTACCTCAGAATCTCTTAAGTGATGAAGAGTTCAAGGCTTATCATTTTAGTAGCTTATCCTACAATGATTAATCTACTCATTAACTGCAGTTTGCAGCACCAAGTGCTTAAAGAGCCGAATGAAATCACTGGTGCCTTTGGTTTTCACTTTGGAGAAAAAATCCAAAGCTATAAAATCAAGTCAGAGGATAATGAGGTAATAGTTGTTGAACCAACGGTTATTCCCCGACCGAATCCTGTGATTGAAAGATATGCGCTAAAACTGGATAAAAAAAACAAGAGCATCTTGGAGATCAATGGCCTGAACCATTCTCTTCAGCAGCGTAAATGTCTCCAAGTGAAAGAGCGGTTAGTAGAGAACTTGAAGGAGATGTATGAGTTTGAAAAAACAGAGTTTTTGGAAGATCTGGAATTGCGACCAAAAAAAGTTTGTTTTATGGAGAAAGTGCCGACAAATCTGGGGTGGTTGTCGGGTGTTTGATGAATGTTGGTTTTTTGTATTCGAACTCAGACACATTACTAATGATTCGTTACTTTGCTCCTTTAGCAAAAACCTCGATGCAAATGTTATCTCAGTAACCCGAAGGGACCTGTTTTTTTATCCATTAAATCAAATGACTTGGACTCTGATCCCAAAGAGTGTATCAGCAGGTTTCATTCAATGATTCACGCTTTGCCAAGTATCAGTATTTATAACTCTGAAACTCTGTTCCTTGGATTTCATTCATTCACTCGCAAACAAATGAGATCGTATGCCTCTCAAGCTATGCTCTACTATCTTCCTGTTATTATTGTACGTCGGATCAGTTACCGCAGCGGATCTGTTTCAGTTGACCATTACGGAGGGTGGGGTAACCAAGACCATGAGTTATAGTTCTGTTGATGAGTTGCCGGACTACAACACAATGAAGAATCAATTTGGCGGTATTGACTTTGACAGTGGTCAAATTGATTTCTTGCTCAATTATAGAGGTATCGAATTGAAGGCAGCTTATCCAAACGCGGCTGGCAATCCTGGAGAGAACAAAGTCACCTTCAGCATCCCCTCGCTGAACAAGAACTGGTCTTACGAAGGAGCTTCACGGCAAGGAAGTTGGTCTCAATTGACAGATGCCCTGGTTCAAGAATCCGATCTGGTCAACGATCTGCTCGCGCTGATGGTACAGTACACTTCAAATGACCCAGTAGCAGGGAATCCCAGCAGCTTAATGGACAACCTAGTGCGCCTGGATTTCTCTGCGGTGCTGGTGGATCTGCCACTCGGTAATGCCTTGGAAGGTGGAGCTGCGGGAGTCGAAGCGGTGCCAATGGCAGATGCGGAAGGAATGGCCGTTGATGAATCCGATTCTTCTGTATCTTCAGCTTCCCCAGAAGTGGCTGGCAGCGAAGAGAACGAAGAGAGCAGCACCGAAATTGACGAACGTGAGAACAAAATTGGCATTGGTCTGGGATTCAGTTCCTATGATCAGGGGGACTCCAAGGTCAACACAACAACCATTCCCCTTTCTTACAGTTGGAATTTTGAAGGAGAGAGCAAACCCAGCCTGACCCTACGGTTGCCCATCTCACAACTGGATGTTGATGGAAATACAGGAATTGCCTTCGGCTTGGGTTTGAACTATCGCCAAAACTTGACCCCCAATTGGCAGATCTCCCCAAATCTAAATTACGGAGTGACTGCCTCAGAAAGTCTCGGTTCTGGGGGAGCCCTAGCTAGCTATTCCCTGCTGAGTATCTACGATTGGACCGCTTCCTGGGGTGCAATCCGAATCGGAAACCAGGCTGGGCAATATCGCTCGATGCCACTTTCGG
>JACLAD010009753.1_pt1 | contig 37768 bp, 40 predicted proteins | sample 8027901 | NCBI WGS metagenome assembly JACLAD01 (sample SAMN15725071, study PRJNA655200) | protist metagenome | isolation source: fluorescence activated cell sorting (FACS) single amplified genomes of... | place: Spain: Blaines Bay Microbial Observatory, Mediterranean Sea | collected 2016-07-05 | reverse complement strand
CATCCTTGAACCAGACATTGACCGTTTTGGTTTCTGCGGTTGCATTATCAAAGCTGTAAGCAACTGAAGTTGAGTAGTTGTCCCAACCACTGTCCCCTGCTTGTGGAGTCACTGCAGACTCACTGGCATAGTAATTCGTGACTGCTTGGTCATCGGTTGCTGAAAGCGTCAGTGTGACAGATGAGCTTGTGGTGTTGTCCGCACCGCCCTCAATCACCAAACTGACTGCTGTCGGTGCTGTCGTGTCGTAGACACCCAAGCTGATGGAAGCATCAACACTCTCAGACACATTGCCCGCAGCATCCTTAAACCAGACATTCACCGTTCTTGGATAGACACCGAGGCTGTTGGAGCCACTCAGTGTGAAAGATGTGCTTTGCTGATAGCTCTCCCAACCACTATCAGCTGCTTGAGGAGTCGCAGCAGACTCACTGGCGTAGTAATCAGTGACTGCTACATCGTCTGTAGCATCCATGTCCAAGGTGACTGCGGTGTTGCTTGTCGAAATATCACCGTTGTTGATTATAAGACTCACAGCTACTGGGGCTGTTGAGTCAAGAGTACTCTCCCCAGAGCCTCCACCTTGAGGACCAGCTGTATATCCATCTGTTGTATAGTCAATTGGATCATCAATCGCACAGGCTCCCAACAGAGAGAGAAGGGCTGTGCTGACAATTGCGCTTGTTTTGAAGAACGTGGATGCTTTGCTCATTTGTTTTCTCAGTTTGAGTTTGAGAGTCATCTTGCCGTGAAATCAATCAAATTTCACATTTATGAAACATCATGATCAAACTCTATAACACTCAGAAAACTTTGGGGAGGAGAACTGGGGGAGGAACTAACTGGGCTGAGAGTAAAAGCTGCTCAGTTACTGGGCTAGCAGCTAAAATTCAAAGCTCTGAAGAATTTGGGATTAGCAGAAATTTATTGGTCTGTTCCGGAGGCAGATTGACGCAAGAATCAATTTGTCAGAGAAATGATTCAAAAATGGCGAGAGAAATCTTCGGGGTCAAAAGACTAAAAGCCAAAGAAGCTGGCTTTAGGGTCTATTGTTTTGATGGGCGTTCGTTCCCAGTTCCAGACCAACATCAGGGTTTGGCTGGATTGGGGTTCAATGGTAGCGTCACCGCTGTCAAACTTGATGGACTGACTTTCCACAAAGAAGTTCATGCCATAGCCCAACCAGACTTTGCCAGTGAGCTCAAGAATCAAGTTGATGCCATACATGCTCATGTCCGAGGTACTGGTGTTTTCAGCAAAAGGTGTGATCGTGCCATCAGCAGCAGTGTCCGTTGCGCTGTAGGTGCTGCTACCAAGGCCATAGGAAATGAACGGCTGAAGATGAGCAAACTCTGAGAGATACCAGTCATAGCCAAAAGAGAAGAAGATGCTCTGATTACTGTAATCAACAGCGTGTTTGACACCATTATTATCTGTGCCTTCTCCAGAATATTCCTGGCTGATGAAATGCCAACCCGTGAAGAGATTGGTGAAGGAGCTGCGACTCTGTAGGAAGTTGATTTCCTGGTGTGTGCCTTCCAAGGTTGTTGAGAAACCCAGTTTGTCAATGCCATAGGTTGCTTGGGCAGCTCCCGAGGCAATCCAACTCATGGTCTTATCTTCTTCTTGGGCTTGGGCGTTGAAGGGAGTCAGGAGGAGCAGGAGGAGTAGCAGAGGCGACAGGGTCTTCAAAGGCATTGAGTCTCTTTGGCGGCGATGCCTCTTGCTTCCATGCGGAGGAAATTGATACAGGAGTATAATTTTTGTAGTACCGATGCAGGTTTTGCACCTGAGAATTGATTTCGCAAACCACCCACCAATTACATTTTCACTTCCCACTCACTGAAGCATCCTATCCATGACACTTTGCGTGCGGTCAACTATACTTTTCTGAGCGGATTCAAGAAATCTGGCATAACGCCGAGTCATCGGTGAGCCTGGCGTATGTCCCAGTGCGAATGCGACCTCATCAAGGGTAGCACCTGAAGAAAGTAGCCTCGAGGCAACCGTATCACGTAAACAATAATTGGGGCGATAATTCTTGGGGATCCCTGCAAGATCACGAATACGTCGGAAATGCCGCAAGTAGGAATCCAACTTACGCTGACCGCCCATAGGCCCAGGGAAAACTAAAGTGCTGGCGCTCATTACACTTGGACAGGTATCAAGTAATGTACGTTGCTGTTGCAAAATCTGATACAATTTCTCGCTCATGGGGTAACTGAGTGATTTTCCGCTCTTAGTATCCCTTTTTAGGTAAGTTCTACGAAGAAAATCTACATCCTGCCAGAGCAATTTAAGGGGTTCTGAGGGGCGAGAACCTGTCCAGGCAATAAATTGGTGGAGGTGGGCAATGTGCTGGTCCGGGTAAAACTCCCAGACTTCGTGCAGCTTTTGGAATTGTTCGTCTGTGAGGACTTCAATGCGCTCCGAATTTGGATCCACTTTCGGCAGTTGTATTGTCCAGTCGAGTACAGGGCAGAGTTTCTTTCTGACTCCAAAGTTGACGATTCTACGGAGTAATTCCAGAACGTTGCTAACTGTCTTACTGCTGTGCTCCTTGAGCAACTTTAAGCGCAATCTGTCAACATCGAGTGGAGCTAATTCCTGTGGAGTCTTTTTACCAAATGTGTTCTTGATATGTAATTCATAGCGGTTCTTATCAGTGGTGACGCCTTTTAGAGAACTACCCTTTGTTTCAAGGTAAAGCTGCCACAGTCGGTCTATCGTCGGTTTCTCTGATTCAGCCAACCTCGCTACTTTTCTAGCTTGGCGTTTCTCTTCATTTGTCTGAGATTGCCCGGCCATTCTTTTGGCACGTTCTGAAGCACACCTTGCGGGTGTCCAGCCTTGAGACTTCCTTCCTACCTTCTCTTCATATAGTTTTCGGCTCTCAGGCCTACGGTAGGTGATGTAGAAGATCCTCTCATCATTCTTCTCAACGTATGAGACACCCTTATAATCTGTTTGAACTCGAACAGCTCTTGGCATTGATGCTCTTTGGTTCAGATTTCATTTTACCCAACCATATACCCAACCAATTTATGGGTAAATGGGGGATACTAGTTGACAATTCTGACCAAACAAGCTACCAATATCACCAGTAATTACAAGGCTATATCGTAAATAAGGGGTACTTGTGGGTAAATGAGAGAATACGGTGCCAGACGGGCTCATAACCCGAAGGTCGCAGGTTCAAATCCTGCCCCCGCCACCATACTTTTCCTTAGTAAAATCAGTATTTAAGCTTCCTCACATTTTTGTGCGGCTTCGCTCTGTAACCTCTTTGTCCACCCACCTGTCCACCCAAATGGATCAAAAATGTGGGTAGGTAAATCTCATCACGCCTGCCATCACTGGAAATTTTAAAGATATTTTCGTAACCGTCGTCTTTACTGCGAACAACGATTACTCTCACTCCCAGTTCATCTTCTATCTAAAAAAATCTTCAAAGTTTGTGTTTTTCTAGTCTGAATTCCCGCAACAAATAATCGCACAAATTCAGCCAAGCCCTCTTGTTCACTCCTCTGGCAGGTAACCTACCGAACGTAATCCCCGCAGCAGCAACTCATCTGACGTTCTGGACAAACTCCAACGTTGTTGTTTGGCCAGCCTGCGCATCATCTGCAGGATGTCGCCGTGAATAGTGACTGACAAATGTCTCCGATTCTCACGATATACTTCCGGCTGTACCAAGGTAGCGCTCATTTTACTCTCCTAAAAAAATTAACTCATTCTTGACTCGGGCAATCCGGTGTCACTTTCACCACAGCTGAATAACTAATCAAGATCTCCAACCACCAGATCAGTCGTACAGCCAAAGCTTGCAGACCAGAAATCCATCAACGTTGCGCCAGACTCGAAACTTTGGATTCCTGCGGCGGATTCTTGTATCAGCAATCTTCTGCCAACGTTGTTCTTCTCCTTTCCAATCTTCCGGAATCAACCATTCATCACCCGGTTGGCACTGTTCCAGCCACTGGCCCAGAATCGTTCGCCAAACTGGTGGAACATCAATCCTGAGATCCATACTTGGCGATGTAGAGAATGCAACCTGATTATGTGACGATTCCAAATTTGATCTAACTGTCTTCTCAATCAGTTTGTTTTCTGAATCTTCCTTCGGAGAGTCACTGACAAAACTGACAGAAGTCTTTTTGTCGGTTTTGGCAGTGCTTCCCTCAAGACGCATCCTGCGCATGAACTTGGATTCGTAAATCATTTTTTCTCCAAAGCCTTGGGGTTGATCTTGAATCTAGGACCGCGCGGCCGGCCACGCTGCAGACGTGGGGTCCAAATCTCCGCAAGGTACCCCAAATCACAGAGCCACTCACACGCCTCGACAATCGGGGCGTCTTCTTTCAATCCACTCCAATTTTTTCTTTTCAAATCCCGAACACAAAACTCCGGTGCCAACTGAGGAAATTTAGACATTAACTTCAACATGATCTCCCGAACATTCGTTCCACTGAAAGAGAATACCCTTGCTGCGTGATGGGACGCTATCTCCCAGAAGTCAATGGCACGCGCTAGTTCACTTGAGCCGATCGGACCCGGATCACGACGTAACTCTGAGCACTCCACAACATGGAACGTCAAGGCTAATCCCGCTACCAATCTTTCTGACTTTCCGAGCCATGCCCGGTAGCTATCAGTAAGATCCGGCTCCTCTAACAAATTTCCCCGCAATTCCCGACGCCATTCTTTCCATTGTTCCTGAGCATTGTCGTCAAAATAACAAAACGGTGCTGGGGTGTGATCCCTTGTGATTGCCCCAAACTCCTCAGGAGTTTGAGCATCGATACGTTCGAAAAGTTCGCGGACTTCACTAAGAATTTCCACATGGGGAGCCCTGTACCCCTTGGCTGCTTTTTCAAGTTGTTCAAATTTAGGCTGATTGGGGATGATCCAGAGAAATCGTTGCAGCAACCCATCGTCCAAATAGCCTGTTTCCATCTCCCGGATTAAACGCCTTAGTTTGGCTGGCTGGACGCAGCCAACCAGTGACAAAGCAACGGTACTCGCCGAATCGGTACCACGCCCGATGGTGTGGCTGGAGACCTCACGGGCGATCGTCATTGCTTCGATGTAGAATTCACGCAATCCCTCATTGCCACCGCGATTTGTCTGATTGATTAAGCCCAAAAGTTCATCGGCTTTAATTAGCATTCCGCCCTCACTCCCAGTACTTGCCAGTTGGAGAATTTTTTCCTGCGTAGCCTTGTTCATCACAAGTATTTTTTGGGGCGGTTTTTCTGGCAGCCTCAGTTCTTTGAGTACCTTTGTAATATTCGATCGCTCGTCTTCTCCGAGTTTGGGGCTTTCAAGTTTCCGCATTAACCCCTTCCGTTGAGCAATCAGTGGCTGTGATTCATTTTCGTAGTCTTCAAGTGCAACCTTGAATTTGGCGTTATATTTTTTCTGCAATGATTCCAACGGGCAGAGTCCACTCCGAAAGGCTGCTGTCTTACCTGCTGAAACAGGCATTACCAACGCGGTTGATCTGATCGCAGACTCAAACCAATTCGGTTTCTCAACCCTGTCTGGAGCAACCAACAGCCTAGTGCCTGTCAGAACACCAAGTGCAGCAAGTAAAAATCCCGCAATTGCTTCAGGGGTTGTTTCATTTTCGATAGCAGCGGAACTGCAATAGCTAGCCAATGGCTCAGGAAGAAGATTGGGATCCAGTTTAGGTGGTGGTGGATCAGTAGCTGGCAGGGGTTGCAGTTGACTTGGAAATGAGTCCAGGAACTCTTCATCCATCCTCCACTGCAGGTCGGGGTCGGCTTCTCTAATTGTGTAACTGGAACCTGCTCGCCTTTCCCTCGCGTAGCCTCTCAGAACATCGTCTCCACCGAGCAACTTGATCAACTCATCACGGTCACTTAACTGTTCGCAGTGTCCGTGCGAAGGATGACGGTGGAGGACGTTCCATCGGTGTTGTTGGTATGCTGGGCACGGTTCGGACAAAGGACATACACACTGTCCCCATTGTCTTGAATTACCTCCCCACGGGCACGGAACAGTGCGATGAAGTCAATCGTGCTGTAGTCGTAGTAAACTTCGTCATGCGCCCTGGGCTCTGGTTTCACTGCCTTGTAAATCGTTTTTTCCTCTGCGGGAGAACTGACAAAACTGCCAGAATTCTTTTTGTCAGTTTTGTCAGTCCTCCCTCCGGTGAATTTCTTTTTTTCCTTCGTTGGCTGGTAGTAGTACTTCATCTTGGAATCTGGGACGAACGGTAATCCCTCCCAGTCTTCCTGCGCCCACTTGTATTCCTTTTTTGTGTCTGGATGAATCGATGGAGGGGCCACGCACTGGGTTCCTACCCCTTGAATTTCTCCGCCATGTTCGGGGTCTTCCCTTCCAGCAAAGACAAACTTTTTGGGGCAGTCACTCAACACATAATGGTGGAACTTACCCGATCCTGTCTCAACGATGGACCCCTTGGTCAACCATTCAATTTCTTGGTTCGCAGCGTGTTCGTCCCACATCGTCAAATCATCGTAGTCAATCGCACGTAGGTACCGCCCTTCTCGCATCTGGATACCGCACAGCAAACCAACATTGTCGGAAGGTGCAAAATCCTTCAGTAGATCGTTGATGTCCATATCCTCAGACTTAGGTTTGTTCCATCCCTTTGTGTAAGGCTGCTTGCCTTTCAGAGGGATCGGTTGCAATCCAAGAGAATAGTAATGTCGTATTGCAGCATCCCGACGGGCTAGCCATCCTTGGTTGGGTTGTTCATCTTTAGATTGATGTTCTTTTTCGGAACTCTTTTTCATAAGGCTTTCCTGGTATCGTAATTGATAATTAAGATTATTTAAATTTAATAATTTGATGGGAAACATCAGATCCATCAATCTTCATGATCGACCCTAGACTGTTCAAAAAATTGATTCAGGTCATCAATGGAATAACGAACGATCTTTCCACCAACTTTACTATAGCTGGGTCCGCGTCGCTCAAAGCGCCAACGTTGGAGGCTCTTGACGGAAACGCCTAGATACTTAGCAGCAGATGATTCGTTCAGGAATTGGGGAGAAGGTGGCAAGTCTTGGTGCATGGGACTCTCCGGTTGCACGTTGGGAGTAAACCCGCGTCGGTGCGGGTTAGATAGTCCTATGCTTACCTGATAAGGAATTACCCTGTTCTTACTTGGTAAGGGTAATTTTTCGTTTTCCAGTACGATATTGCGAAAGGTTCTTTTGAAAGGTGCTGAGTTTCAGCATCTTTGAAGAATCGTTATCTTCTAGATACAGTGTCAGCTTAGCTGTTGACGCGAGCGAGCGCGGGGACACAAACCTTTCTCCTGGCAGTAAGCATTCCTCCATCGCTTTCAGGACGGAACGCCATTGAGTATCACCTCTTTCGGATTGTAAGAGGTAAGCCCTCTGAATCAATTTATCCAATTCGGTCTCTTCAGAGTTGTCCCGTTCCCTTTTTTTCGGTAGTGGATTTTTCAGTAACCAATTCTCCAGTTCGATGTAATCGCGGGGAACAAGAAGCAAGGGATGATATTCCTTCGCGTGGATCGCAAACGGTGGGTCCAGCAAGAGGACATCTTCAACGTTCCACTTGCGCCAATTGGCTGCTGCCTCCGTTCTTTCATCCCAAATTACCTCCCGCCAGTGCAACTTTTCTTCTGCTTCTGGCAACGCCATCAGTTCAGACCAAATACGGCTTGGTACTTGGTAGAAATGACTTTCAATCTCTTCCGGGACATCGATCAGCGTTCCTGTAGAAATTGGTGTTGATTGCTCTGGCTCTGGTGAATCAAAAGGCTGCCCCCACGTCTCTGCGTCGCGATCACCGGGCATGATTTGCAACATTCGCATGTATTGTCGTGGGCGAATATCAAAACCCTGAAGGTAGGGAGTGATCGACCGTTCGTTGCAGTATTGAAGAATGGAGTAGCGTTGTTTTGGGTAGGATTTCACCAACAGACTGATCGAACGAAAATCATTTAGGCTTGATTGCATAGAGTACCAAATCGCAAAGGGGGGTAAATCAGGGCAAGGCAGGCACTGAAAACTTAGATGTCTATACTTATAGAAGCAAGAATCTCTTCGATCCGTCTTTATTCACCAAAAATTACAAAAATATCTATTGAAACTAATTCAAGAGGATCAGTTTAGTTGTTGCAGGCTATCAAAGATGTTTAGGCCTTTCCCTGAGTTTTTCGACCCCGAGAAAAGATTTGCCTAATTTCAAACTTGTATCGAAACATTAAGAGAGGTTCGGACCAAATACTCCTACCCATCAATAATTTACCTCCCCTAACCGATTTTCACTCACGTTGAACTTACCCTCACACCAGAAAACATAGAACCTAAAAGCTATAGCTGGGGACACTTGGAATCAGCTTTTCAATCATTCTAATGGATCTATCAGTTGTCTTAGACATCTGAGATTAATATCTCTTAACAGATTTTTAACTCATCCCTAATGGAAACCTTAATTTATTTTTAACATACTCAGCATAAGTTAAGAAACGCTGAAATTGTTCAGCACGTTAGATTGGATAACCCTATTTCTCATTCGAAAGGAACTAAAATGATCCGTCTAATTACTCTTCTGGTGGTGCTCTGTTCAGCATTGCCTGTCGCCATGCCTGTCGCCGCGCAGGACAAACCGCTGGTGCGCTTTGGCGCCATCGCTGACCCACAATATGCGCCAGCTGCCCCTCGTGGCACACGCTACTATGCAAACTCGCTGTGGAAACTGAGCGAAGCAATCGAGAAACTGAACGGAGAGAATCTCGATTTTGTTGTAACGCTTGGTGATATCATCGACCGCCACGTCGATGCTTACAATCATATTTTACCGATCTATCAAAAAGTTGAGACAGACAATTGGTTCGTGCTCGGCAACCACGAATACGACGTTGGTAAAGATTATGTGCAAACCGTGCCGATGTTTCTTGGTATGAAAGACCGTTACTACTCATTCGTCGACAACGGTGTGCGTTTTATCACGACTGATGGCAATGATCTGTCGATGTATGCCACCCCTGCAGACATTCCCCGTCGTAAGGAGGCTGAAGCCATGTTCAACGCCTTGGTCAAAGCCGAAGCGGTGAATGCAAAGACATGGAATGGCGGTGTTAGCGAAGAGCAGTTTAATTGGCTGAAAGGTGAACTTGACGCAGCGCAAAAGGCGGGCGAGTTGGTCGTTATTTTTAACCACTTCCCGGCCGCACCAGACAACAACCACAATCTTTGGAATTACAAGGATATGCAGGCCATGCTTGGCCAATATGACAATGTAATGGCCTATTTCAATGGTCACAATCATGCTGGAAATTACGGTGTTGTCGATGGCGTTCACTACGTCACAGTTGAAGGTATGCTGGAAACAGCTGACACCACCGCCTACGCAATCATCGAGGTTTACAATGACCGGATCGAGATGAAGGGCTTTGGCCGTGCCTCTGACCGTTCATTACCGCACCCAGTGCAGTAACTTTATTAGTCGCCGCGGCGCAACCCGCTACGGCGACACCACTGCTTAAGAAATCTGATGAGATGGCACCATTTCTTCTACCTCACTATCGCAATTTTTCTGAGTTTTGTTGCGGCTTCGTTAGCACATTTTACTGAGGGGAGCAAGCCACGCACGATCCTGATAGCTGATGGGGAAGATAAAGGGTTGTTGGTCTACCTGCGTGTACCCGCTCCACTTTTTTTTGCGGGCGACATTGTCGACGCCCAGAATCGACAGGTGCCATTTGAAGCCCAATTCCTGACTGTTAACCGTGTTGGGAACGCTCTGGCATTCAGCCTTTCACAATCCGACATCTCTGATAATCCAAACGACTTTTCCGACCGTTTGAACGCTGCCCATATTTTTCGTCAGGCCGGGCGCCCTCTTGAAGCCCGTGTGTTGCGCTGGGCTATCCATTCGGACTTACCAAAAACCTCTTTATCCTCCGTAGCAGAGGCACGCGAGGCTTTGTCCACGCCAGTTCTCGAAGTCGACCCGTCATTTGGTGCTGCTTATATCGATGTTGAACTGGCCCTCGATGAGGCAGAGAAACGCCTTGATTTGCAGGTGAAAAGCGCCTTGCCTTTTGTAATCCTGCCACCCAGTGTCAGCATCGACAATCACATTCGCGATCTCCGTGGCAACAGCGCCGTGTCTATTAGAGAAACCGGTCAATTGCAAGACTGGGTGACGGTAGATGGCTCTTCACTCAGGGCTGGGCTGCTATTTGTTTGGCAAGGCATTCTCCACATCCTTCTTGGCACCGATCATGTTTTATTTGTGGTCTGTATCGCACTAGGGGCTGGCGCTTGGCGCAAACTTGTGTTGCGAGTGACAGCATTCACGCTTGGTCATGCAATGACGTTGGTGATTGCGTTTCTCGGCTATGTTCCAAACGCTACATGGTTCATACCAGCCGTTGAAACTGCTATCGCCGCAACCGTCGTATATGCAGCTTTGGCTGCGTGGTTGCAGAGGATGGATGCTCCATGGGTTCTCTTGGTAACTGGACTCCTCCACGGGCTTGGATTTTCGTTTGTTCTTTCAGAGATACTGGGTCCCGGATCACCCGCTTTGTCCTTATCCCTTGCGTCATTTACTCTCGGGATTGAATTCGGACAATTGGCTTTGCTCGCTTTGGTGCTCGCAGCAATGGCCGGAATTGGAACAATGTCGTTCCAAGGAGCCAGAGCTTTACGGCTCATGGCCTTGGGAGTTTCCGGCTCAATTGCAGTCTACTGGACACTTACGCGCGGACTAGAACTTCTAAGCGTTGTTTAGTTCATGGGTGATCAGATTTTGATGAAATCTGAGAAGCGAGCTGAAGTCGTTATTCCTAAGACTTTTCAAGGGTAGGCTCTAGAATGGGATAGTTGCCAATCAGGTATCGTTTTCGATTTTGAGGAAAACCCTAGTCTGGACAATTGAACTCATAGCGTATCCAAAAAGCTTTGAGGAAGAGCCAACCCACCTTCTACCCACGCCTGCGATAGCAGGTCTCTGAAACAATGTGGGAGGTCAGTTAAAGCCCTGGTATGGCTAATCAATAAGGTTCACACAAAATCAACGATGCTCTTCCTCAGATCTCTCCTCTCAGAACAATTCACTTCGTTTACTAGCTCACTTCCCAACTGCAGCTTCACGCGGCTACCAAGGCCATAATTGTTGCTGAACAGGAAACGAGTTCAGGATTCCTTTTTGGAAAAGGGGGGGTCTGTTTGTTGGGGACGGGGGGAGACTGGAAACGTGCCTGAAAAACAGTCCTGTCCGTAACTGACGCGAATACTGGAACTGATTGAACATGACGTTGCAAATCAGATTTGCTAATCAGCTTTATGTTTGAGCAGCGAATCCAAACCCTGCTCAGCCTTGTTCACAATGCTTTGTTCTGCTGCGAAGGTGAATTTAGCGTAGCGGCGAGTCATCGGGGAGCCGGGCGCGTGTCCCAGTTGATGTCCGACTTCTGCTTCGGTGGCACTGTTCGAAAGCATTGTGGTTCCCATCGTATCGCGCAAACAGTAATTGGGACGGAAATGATGTGGAATTCCTGCAAGGTCGCGGATTCGCTGAAAATGTCGCTTGTAGGAATCCAACCTGCGCTCACCACCGGATTGATTGGGGAAAACGTATGGGCTGTTTCGCATTATTTCAGGACAGGTATCAAGCAACCTTCGTTGTTCCTCAAAAATTCGCCTTATTGTACTCCCCATCGGCAATATTGGCGATTGCCCGCTCTTTGTCCTCCTTTTGACGTATATGCCCTTTGAGAGATCCACATCCTTCCAAAGCAGTTTCAGTGGCTCTGAGGGACGTGATCCAGTCCATGCAATAAAACGATGAATGTTGACAATGTGGCGATCATGATAGGTCTCCCACACTTCGTGAAGCTTCTGGAATTGTTCTTCTGTTAGTGGTTCAATCCGTGTGGAATCGGGATCAACTTTAGGTAATTGGATTGTCCATGTGAGTGGTGGGCAAAGCTGTTGGCGGACTCCAAAATTGATGATCCGCCGTAGGAGTTCAAGAACATTTCGGACCGTTCCCACACTGTGATTCTTTTTTACTTGTTGCTTTAGTCGATCTACATCCAGTGGGGCCAGTTCCCGAGGTTTTTTGTTCCCAAAAGATTTTTCAATGTGCAGTTGGTAACGATTCTTATCATTGTTAATCCCCTTGACCTCGTTACCCCTCGATTCCAAATAAAGCGCCCAGAGATGATTTATTGTGGGATTTTCTAGTTCAGCTTGTTTTGATGCTTGCTTTGACTTTCTTCTCTCTGCATTGGTCATCGCCTCGCCATTGATTCTTTTTGTTCGTTCTGCGCTTGCCTTGGCGGCGGACCAATTTTGGGCACTGGTCCCCAACTTCTCCTCGATTTTCTTCCGATCTCCTGGTTTTCGGTAATTAATATAAAATGTTCGCACACCATTCTGGTCTGCGTACCAGACGCCGGGATACTTTGTTTTGAGACGTTCTTTGGAAGCCATTTTTTCTCTGGTCAAATGATTGGGTTAATTTCTGTCCACCCACCTGTCCACCCAAATTGGTAGAAAATAAGGACAAAAATGTATACATCTGACCAGAATTAATATAGGCTTATCCCAGTAATTGCAAGGATTTTAGCAAATATGGGGTGGGTGTGAGTAATTAACAGAAACTAATGCCCCACGTTCTCATAACCCGAAGGTCGCAGGTTCAAATCCTGCCCCCGCCACCATACTTTTCCTCATTAAAATCAGTACTTAAGTATTCAACTGTTTCCTTATCAGAAACACCTCTTTTTTTTGTCCCCACCACCATCCCCACCTGCTCGGTATTAATTCTGTCCTAACCTGACTCACTGTATTGCAAATTAATTCTCCTCTAGCACCTCTGCAACTCGTCTCAGGACCTCGATTAAAGTTTTAGTCCTTTCTGAATCAACCGAATAATCTTCTCCCAAGTAAAGCCAACGATTGATCTCAATCATCATTGATTGAACTCTCTCATCTTTGCGATAATGTTTCATCGGGACAATGGTTCCACTGAATGGCTGATTCCTAGCAGTTGAATGGCCAAAACTCTCTAATATCTTCTCAACCTTTGCTGCTAGTTCTTCAGGGGTATGAAAGTCATCCGTGTTATTGAGATTGATAGACGTTAATTGGTCGAGTGGATAGTGGCAGAGTGAATATCGTGACAAAAATAATAATAAATGTTCTTTACCAGGAGAAAATTAAATAAATAATAATTTCAATTATTTATATTTTAAAAATAAGAAATTTATTTTATAAAAAAATACCTAATAATTGGTCGAACAACTAATTGCAATTAAAGTTGTTGATTGTTTAAAATTCTTTTGAAAATATAATTTCTAGATGCACTTGTTTAAAATTCTTTTAAAACTTTATGAGATACTAGGTATACACAATCTCAATTTAAAAGAAATTTTAATCAATTTATCCATCTAAGATCAATTAGATCAAATGTTTATTATTTATGTATCAACTTTAACACATAAATATCGTAGTGGAGAATAATCTAAGAGGTTTTGGATTTAATCCCTTCAAAATCTTAGTTGAGAATTTTTTTTGGAGTTTGTGAAATGGATTTAAATTTAAAAGGTACGGTTATAATCAAACATATCAATTATCCCGAATGTGATAAATGTGATAAGTGTGCAGAGATCCTTTTAGAACATGGTATAAAGTTTGGCACAATAATAGCGGATAAATCGATTTTTGGTGAAATAATGAAAATTACAAATTCTCAGAATGTCCCCCAAATTATTTTGAACGGTGAATATATTGGTGGATATGAAGAACTTACTAACCAACTAAACTAAATTTTCTAGATAGCTAGTGATTTCATCATTTCTTTTCGGAAATTTGATCTACATAAAAATAAATTCATATTATTTAATTGAAGAAAAATACAATGATAGTACCAGAAACCAATTTTAAAATTAAATCTGGCCCTGACTGGGATGATCTCAAAACAAGTGAAATATTTGTAGAAAAAAGAGTATTGATTGTTTCTTTACCAGGTGCTTTCACACCTGTATGTAGCAGCAAACAACTTCCTGCCTATGATAAATTTTATGAAGAAATCTTGTCAAAAGGAATTGATGAAATATACATACTTTCAGTAAACGACTATTATGTTATGAAAGCGTGGTTTGCAGAATTAGGAATTAAGAACGTTAAATTCATACCGGATGGAGATGGTTCGTTCACACGAGATATGGATATGCTTGTTAATAAGCCTGAGCAAGGATTTGGAATGCGATCTTGGAGATACGCGATGATTGTAGACAATAAGAAAGTCGAAAAAATATTTATCGAACCAGGAAAAAATCATTTGAGCAATGATAATGACCCTTATGTTGAAACCACTCCTGAGAAAATTTTAAATTACTTAAATAGCTAATACTGTATTTAAGTTATAGATTAAATTTGAAAGCGCTGAATTGATCCGCTTGCGGGCGCATTATAAGTTCAGCTAAAAGGGAATCCGGATTCTTGAGGACCCGCTTTGCTGAACCTAGTAGAGCGGGTCTTTTTGTTTGTACTACCACCGATTCGAAGAGCAGCTTGCAGGGCGGTCAATAAATGCTGCTAAAGCGACAGCCGGTCTCCAAGCCTTGGACCCCGCTGTTTGTCTCTGTATCCTGAGCAACCCGTGGAGATCGCGCCTCCTGCTTGTGTCCTATTTGGCACTCTTGCCAACTAGTCAACTGGTAAAGCCTCTCTCCCGCGGTTGTTCTACGAACTTTCTTTTTGGTGACAATCTTATGTACTCACCAGCCATTATCAACCCTGAACAAGCTTTCCATCCATCACCATCTGGTAGTGACCGCTTCAACCATGTTCTGCCTCTGAACAGTTTCTCTGAGGTGCTCCGTTTCTTGTTGAGATCCCACCATACTCTGGCTTAAGTCCAATGGACCTTAATGCTTCTGAGAAGGTTCTATCTCAGATTTTGGATACTACTCTCAGTAGCCAGACCAGCCCTCTGCATGCGGCTTTCTGGAGCAGGCCTAACTCTTTAGAAAGGAGCTGAAGATGGATCTAAAAGCCTATGAGAAACGAAGAGTGCGGGAACTGTATCGGAGGATCACCAAAAACCTCAACAGCCGGCGACGCTATGCAGAACGCAAGGGACGTACTTTCACTCCTGACCAAGAGTCGATTTGCAAGCGGTTCTACTGCTACTACTTACTGGACACTCTGGACCGATACTATCTCAGGGATCTTGCTTTTTTCAGAGATCCAAACTGCTGGGACAAGCAAGAGGGTTTCTGTGACATCAGCTTCCCTGAATCCTCAGAACGTAGCGAGCTACTCGGCAGCTCATTTCCTGAAGAACTACTACCAGAGCAACTGCCAGAGAGGGATCATGATGAGCCTAATAAAGAGAGTGATGATTGGTGGGAGTTCCTCTCGACGGTTGGGTTCAAGACCTCAAAGGATTGTCGAGTGATATCAGTTGGTGCTCGTTGACTAAAAAATTTTAAAAATACGTTGACCTTAAATTTAAAAATAGACGCCTTTATTTACTGAATATACATGTAATTCTTAGATAACGAGCCTAAAAAATATATATACTAAAAAATCTTCATTGACAAATAATGATAGCATTTAATGATCCAAAAAATCTTTTTGTCAAAAGCTAAACTTTGCAACAGATTATTACAAATGATTATTAAAGCTCTAGGTCTTATGGAAAAGAGATCCAATTGAATTCTCGGTTAAAATCTCATGGTATTAGATACTTAAAAAGTATTATTATTTTTGTTATCAAATTACTTTTAAATTCAGGTCTAAAACTTTGTCTACCAAAATATTGGAAGCCCATTTATTGGCGCCACAAAAAGTAGCAATTTGGCTGCTAGTCGTAACGATGGGCTGTGGTACAGTTGGGGTAACCGTTATTTCACCAGCATTGAGTTCGGTTTCTGAATATTTCAAAGTTGACAGGTCGTCGTCACAACTGCTTCTGACTGTTTACTTCGTTTCGGTAGCTTTTTTTCAACTTATCTATGGACCACTTTCAGATCGCTTTGGCAGGAAGCTTCCCCTTCTGTGTGGCCTAAGTATTTTAGCCCTTGGAGGTTTATTAGGGTCTGTAGCCGAATCTTTCGAAACTTTGATATTTGCAAGAGTTTTCCAGGGCATGGGTGCGGCCTCCATCTATTCCATCGTCAGAGCAATTATTAACGATTCTTTTGGACGTGAGGAAGGAGCCAGTGCCTTATCAACGATCACCGGTATCATGATGGTCGCTCCAATTTTTAGCTTGGCCTCTGGCGGTGTCATAACTGAATTAATTGGTTGGAAAGGCGCTATGTTTCTCATTTTTTTAGCTGGATTGATACCGCTTTCAATTAATTCAATTCTTCTTCCAGAAACTAATTTTCAACAAATCCAGAGATTAAACTTTGATAGTTTGGTAAAAAACCATCTTTCCGTATTGGCAAATCCGTTATTTCTTAGTTTTTTGTTTGCTTCTTCTAGCTGTGTTGGGATTTGGTTTACTATGCTGGGTTTTTTTCCCTTCGAATACAAAAGAATTGGTGTTGTGAGTTCAGAAATTGGTTTTTGGTTTATATTTGGTCCCTTGGGATTTGCGATAGGGAACTTCTTGTCAAGAAGATTAATCCATAGTCTGGGTATAGTAAAAATGTCTCAAATTGGGGGGCTAATTACCTTGTTCGCAATAACTGCCTTACTCATACCGAGCCAATTGAATTGGAGTCATCCGATTTTGATTGGGGGGCCCTGTTTGTTTTCTGGTCTAGCAGCTGGTTTTATCATGGCTCCCTCGACAATGGGCGCTATCGCAACAGCTGGAAATCTTAGTGGGTGTGCCTCAGGAATTCTTGGGGCTACTCAAATGGGATTTGGGGTATTAGGCGGTTCGGTCGTTGTTTTTGTTGGGGGGTATGAAACTTTTGAGCACGGCGTATTCGTGTTGGTGGGCTTAGCTGTGTTGACAATTTTGTCATCGACGATGGCAAAAATTATCAGTAAATAGAATCTTAACTTTTTTACATTCAATTTATTGTAAGTATCACCTCTTCTGTAAGAATTTTATTTATTAGCCTTAATTAAAACATCATCAATTAACGAAGAAATCAGTTTTGTGGAGCTGATCACGGATCAATATCCTCATCTGACTCATCAGATAAAAATCAATTTATTTATCGATATTTTTTAAATATTCTTCGCAATTGCTCTTCGTCTATTTTAAGCATCCTTGCTGCTCTTTTGAAATCGGGGGGTGGGGAACCAACTGCCCTGCGTAATTCTTCTACATTTACCCCCAACTGATCGGCTATTACATTAAGCCGATTCACTCCCGAATTGTTTCTGGGTGGGTCATCACCTGCTAATCTTCGCTGATCAAAATTCTTTGACGTAATTTGTTGAATTTTTCCACGGTAACAACCAACGGTGTAGGGATATTCCATTGTGGCGTGATAGTGGTAACCAATTGATCCATGTTGATGTCCATGGCATTCATCCAAGTCTTTATTGGTCATTTCCTTACCGCCGATGCCGTAATATCCATGAATCGGAAAGCCATCGAGGATCCAACCAACAACACCTGAGTGTCCAGTCTCAAGACGCTGAACGTCCAATCTTTCTGGGATAAAATGATAGTGGTATTCATCACGTGCTGGATGACCACCATAGATGTCCACAATTTCGTGAGCCAGCGCATCGTTTCCACGTGCATCTGCAGCGCTGTAAAGTACTATCCCATTGTTGGTGATACCAATTGCGCCTAGGGAGAGACAACTCGGGGAATCCGACCAAACTGGTTGCTTTGCAAATAGAAAATTCAAACTTTTGACTGCTGGAACTCCGGGGTTGGCATCAATCTCAGTAAGTATCTGATGCTTGTTCATCGGCCAGTCTCCAATCTTGCTGTCTTTGGGAACGTTGTTAGCTTCAATTATCCGTCCATTCTCAGTGATTGTTTCGGAGTAAGTTCCTTCAGGGGTTTGAAAGTTACCCTCCGGCAACCAAAGTTTTTCAAAGAGGTTCCATTTGTTGTTGATGAAATCAATCCAGGTTATGCGTTCGGCACGACTACCAGGCGCAGACGGGTTTTTAGGATTACAGGAATATAGCTTTCCTCGTGCTGGGCTGGAGGTACTAAGATAACTGTCGCCCAGTTTAAGCTTGGAGCAGTCCACCCCTTTGCTATCCATGCAGATCATAGGGTGAAGGAAATATTTTTCATCAATGCCCGATGTGGACGGGTGTTTACCAAAAGCTGTGGGCCCAGTCATGCCGATAATCAGCAAAAGATAGCAAAGGAGGTGTTTAGAATTCATCTAACTTTCCATAAATCTGGTTGTGGATTTAAAGATGGTATAACTAAAATAAAATAAATTATTGGGTGCTATCATATAGACTAATTTCAGAACTCTCCGTTGTTATTTCATCGAATTTTTTTAACATCGGAGATTGGTCTTAAAAAATAGGAATCAACCCTCCAAAGTTATAATTTGGATTGTGCTTTGATCGACTCCAACCCCTTCGACAGTCATCTAGGATGACCAAGTTCATATTATTGTCTGCTTCTTCCATCTGTCCTAGTAGTTTACCGACAGGCACTGCGTCATAGCGGACATCAGCAGCGGTTTGTGGAATGATATCTATTGGTAGCAAGTAATTTTCACCCTGAACCTGTACCCCATGTCCGGCATAGTAAAATAGATCTATCCCTTTTTTATTTCTGAGATTATTCCCGAAATCGTTTATCGCCTGCTCCATCTTGTGCTGGTCCGCATCAAGCAATGTTTTAACTTCAAAACCCAAACGCCTCAGGGTTTTAGCAATTTCCTTAGCATCGTTGGGCGGATTACGCAGCGGGGAGGTGTATTCGTAAGCGGAATTGCCGATGACTAAGGCTTGCTTGTTAGAAGAACTAAGAATCTGGTCGACAGGACGGATGGCGCGTTGCTGAGCAGCGGCTGGCAGGATGGAAAGTAAAGAATAGCAGAGTGTGTATATGATTAGCCACCTAAGCATAACTTCACTAAAAGCAGTGTTACAAGGTGCCGGATGCGATTAGGGACATTTTGGCAAGTGATACTGCCCTACTGTAATGCTGTCAAGCTTCAAGCTAGTTTGGAATCCCATAGTATTCTGCACAAAGGAGCGTGAACTTACTTAACTAAAAGGGCCATTAATCAAGAACGATTAAGCCTGTTTTTAGTGAGCCAGCAGAGATCAGAACCAAAAAGTGACTCATTAAAAAGAATCCTGGTGTAGAAATCAGTAGCTAAGTTAGACCTCCAAGCTCAGCAGAGCTTTCTCATACATGCCCTCAGCATTGCCAGATGGCTCAAGCTGGGCTTTTAGCTTCAAGGCCTTCAATAACTCGTCATACTTACCGGCAATCGCTAGCACCCTAATGGTTGCTCTCAGCATACCTTCCCAATCATTAGGAGCCTGCTCCATTATCTCCAGTAGCGGCAACGCTTGATGACGTTCAAAGATTCTTAGTCGCTGACACAGCTGATTTAAAGCTTGTAGAGCGGTCTCAAAATCTTTTGTATCCAATGCTCTCTCCATCAACTCCACATACTTACTGGCTACAAGATCTGCCTGAATCTCTAACCTTCTTGCTCTAGCTTCCTGCGCCTCAATCAGTGCTGCTCTGACCTTGGGGTGCCTTTTGAGACCATAGCCTATCTCGACAGGATACCGAGTTTGATAGCCTGCTCTTCTAACAGCCTCAGCGGCATTTCCACTCAGTAAATACTCTGAGAGGAAACGCTCCTGCTTCCAGGTAAGGTTCTTAGCTTGATGCATGGTGTTCCTATTGATCCTAGTAGGCTATTGGGTTACTGGTAACCAAATTTGACTGCGTGTGAAAATCGATTAGGGGAGGTAATTTATTGATGGGGAGGGTCTGTGGTCCCTGCACCCCCTCTCCAAAATCTGACTCCCTGCAGGTTTGACAGAAAAGTTTGGTTCCTTCCTAATTGCTTTTTTTTAAGATCCTCCATCTATATATTGATTTACCTTTCTGCTTGTCTTCAAGATTAACTGTATCCTTCAAGCCGACAATTAAAGACATCAAAATAACCTGGAATCCGGTTTTGATAGATTTTGACTTGACGCTGAAACACCTACTAGTTGTTATGATGGTAAGTTTACCAGAAAATTGAGTTATAAAAGTTCGACGAATAAATCATTCAAAGTTGGTACGGTTAATCAATCATAAGTCATTTTCTTTCATGGTAAAACTTGAAATCTTGAGGGAAAATAACACGCCCAGAAAGGAATAATCTTATAATTTATATTAGCCATAATGGCTCTTGATCAAAAAATTTTAAGCATCAAAATAAAGAAACAGGAAAAAGATGAAAAAAGTATTAGTTACAGGAATTTCTGGTTACATCGGACAACACTGTGCAGTTGAACTTTTGAAAGAAGGGTACTACGTGAAAGGGAGTCTCCGAGACTTAGAGAGAATAGATGAAGTGATCAATGGTATAAAAAAAGAGATAGATCCTGGCGAAAATTTAGAATTTGTAAAACTCAACTTACTTAGTGATGAAGGATGGGATGATGCTGTTGAAGGTTGTGAATCTGTGTTACATGTCGCTTCACCTTATTTTGTGAAGGAGCCAACTAACGAAGATGAATACATTAAACCTGCACTTGAAGGTACTTTGCGGGTACTACAATTTGCCCAAAAGGCAAAAGTGAAGAAAGTTATTCTTACTTCTAGCATTGTTGCAATGATGGGAAAAGTTTTGGACAGTAATGAGGACACTGGAACTATAGATAGTGAAAGTTGGACTGATGAGAACTCAAGCAATATAAACACTTATATGAAAAGTAAAACTCTCGCTGAGAAAGCTGCATGGGAGTTTGTTAAGAATATTCCAGAAAGTGAGAAGATAGAATTAGTAGCTATTTGTCCAGGAGTCGTAATGGGCCCAACTTTGACCGGGAATATTGATGGTCAGTCTATGCAATTTATATCCAGAATGTTGACTGGCCATTACAAAATGGCAATGATTCCTCCAATCGGATTACCAGTGTCGGATGTTAGAGATTTAGCGAAGATTCATGTCCGTTCGATTACAGAAAATGCTACAAATGGAAAGCGTTTGATACCCACAACTGCTAAAGCGCATGAGTTTATGGAAATTGCTAAACTTCTTAAAGAAAATGGCTATGAGAAAGTTAGCACAATGAAAGGTCCTACATTTATGATAAAATTTATGAGTTTATTTGATAGAGAAGTTAAAGGGATGGTACCCATTGTTGGTAAAAGTATAAATGCAGACAATGCTGAGACAAAACAAATATTTAATTGGGAGCCTCTTCCTTTTGAAAAATCTATACTAGACTGTGCTTCTTCGATAAATCGTTTGAATTAGTGGAATCATTTAGTAAAAAAATAACGAATAGGATTTAAAGTCTGCATGAAAATCGATTAGGGGAGGTAAGAAAAAGAGGTATGGGGGCTTGGTGATCTCTCCCCCCTATCCTAGTATGAATTCTTTTCGGTAGGATAGGGGAGCAAAGTAATTTTCAGGCTCTTGCCTGATGCCTTTGATAACTGAATCAGACCGGCTTTCTCTAGCAACTTTAAACTACGCAACTTGACTCCACGAGAAATCCCAAACTGGTCTAAGAAGTCTGTTGATAAGCTTACCGTTTGCCGCTTGGTCAGTACTGATCTCCATTGTATGAGCATGGCAATGAAGCCTGCTTGTATCCCTTCTAAAGCGGCCCTTTGAATCCAAGGCAGAGATACTTGACGATGTAGAAAGTAAGCTGCTTCTCTCTTACTCTCCAATTGCTTGAGATCAGGGTGTTGGTAAGCCAACTTTTTACAATCTAATTCTAACATATATTATTAAAAACAATATAAGAATGGACCGGGTGCACACTGGCGTGCTGGTAGGTGCACACTGGCGTGCTGGTTGTCTAAAAAGCAGCCTCAACTGAATTTAGTTTTTGAAAGTAAATCCATCACCTTATCCCAAAATGCTCCTCCGCGCTCTTCATCCCGGTACCGATCAGGGTAGCGGTAGACATCTGCATCAGTAGTTAACTCAAAACCACCGAGTACCTGTCTGGAGGCTTCGCGCATCAACTCCTGTGCTTGCTTGACTCTGACCTCAAGCTCTTCCAATGGTGCTTCAATTAGAACGGCATCATGCACCGGAGCGCAGACTCTGATCCCCGCTTCTGTCATCAGGATGCAAGCGATTCTGAGCATCTCTGCACCATTGGCCTGCATCAGGAAGTTAGCCAAACTTCTAGGGTTGGGCTGTCTTTCCACTTGGATCTGCCAGCCAAAGCGTGTCCAGAGTTGGTTGTGCCAAAGGGCAAAATCCACATTCCCATCCGACCACTTCCAAAAGGTCCGGAAAGTTTGTCGGTGCTTACGCAGTAAATCTTTGGCTACAACCACGGGTTGCTGAATTCTCTCCGCCAAAGACTCTGCCCCCATTCCATATTGGACAGCTAGTGCGGTCTCCTTGAAGAGTTTTCTCTCTTTTGGGTGAGATTCTTTTGTTGCATCAGCAGGTACTGCTCCGGCAAGTTTGGCAAACTCCAAATAAGGATCTCCAGAGGCATAGGCTTGCATCATTGCACGATCACCAGAGAGTGCTGCAGCAATCCCAAACTCCTGCTGGGACCAATCGATGTAGACGATACCCCAGCCCTCAGGAGGTACGATCGACCCACGTAGCCAAACAGAAGAGCCAAAGATGGAAAGTGAGTTACTTGGCTGATTACGGCCGGTCTTACTTCGGAAGGGACTCAGTAAAGTGCGATTACGTCCATCCGCTCCAACCCTCAGCTCATTCAAGCGCATCTGACTCAAAGAATGGCGCAATTCTCTAAGGGGGGATAGTTGAGGGTGGATTTTTGCCATTGAGCGGAAGGTCTGATCCCGTAGATCTAGATTCCCAGAAGGCAGCCTAGGCCATGGAATCAGATTACGACATAGGTATCTGGCGAAGAGTTCTCTTTTGAAGACTCTTCCCACATAGACCCCAAAATCCTTATCTACTTCTGCGATCAAATCATCCTGAATGGAATCCCAACCGGCTCTGAGTCGTTCTAGCAATGGCAGGTCAATCGGAATCCCAACCAACTCCATCCTAGCGACTGCCTGCATGTAGCGCCCACGGATGAGGGCATGGTCGATCGAGATCTTTGGAGCCATCTTTGGCAGCAGGGCAACGAGCGCATCCACGTCTGTCTGGCAGTAGTCCAGTAGGGCAAGCTGTTCAGCAGAAGTATAAGCCCCTCCCCGAAGGGCTAGCTGGCGCATCTCCTCTTTCTCTACCAGTGGGATATGTTCCAGACCGTGTATACTCAAAGCGCCCAGCAAGTTGTTCTTTACTGGCAACTTCAGACCATTAGTCTGACAACGGAATTCGCAGAAGAGATCGAGGATAAAGTTTGGTAGGTCCCAGTCTAAAGCGAGATGGCATCCCATCTCAGCCGAGGCGTAGTAAGCAATGTAGAGGCTATTTTCTCCCAGAGGGAGAGGGCATGCCGGCTTAGCTACGCCATCCAGCCAAAGACGTTTCAGTTGCCCGCTATAGTACTCACGAGCAACTAGACAACGTACTTCCGGTGTGAGATTTGAGCTTTGACCAAACTCAAAGTCTACACACCAGATCTGCTGGAATTTCTTCCCTTGCAGGAAGCTCAGGCTTCCCCGCGTAACTGCTTGAGAACAAAGTGATCCAAACGATCAATGATCTTGTTCTTGAAGGCGATCTCCAAGATCCCATTCATCGACATCTCTGGCCACTTCGGCTCATCGGTTATTCCTTCTGCCGCATGAATCTCGTAAGCCCCGAGGCTCATATGAGCATGTATACGAGTCCATTGAATTTCAGCATGACTAGCCGCCTCTAAGGCTGAGAGGTGCCAGTTCATCACCCGCTCCGCATCTGGAAGCCTGAGCGGCCAAACGAAGACCACTCCTTGCCGATCGACTCCGACAACAAGCTTAAAGGCCTGTGCTAAATCGGCTACTTGGTGAGCCAGTGAAGGTTCAACAAGGAAGTAATCATCACTGCTGTCTCCGTATTTCAATAACAACACGTCCAACTTATATTCAGGATGAATCCGGAACCATTGAGTCTTGGAGGGTTTTCGAACTGGAACTGTGGTGAGTCTTTGGGTGACCTTTATCTGAGTGCCAAAGTTCTGTGAGAGTGCAAACTTACTGAAGTCTGCGGGTTTGTATTCGGTGGGTACTTGCTCCTCAGAGTTACAAGGGGGATGCTCAGAACTTGCTGTATCATTGGGATCTAACTCTGAAATATTTGTTTTGCTATTGTCGCTCATAGTTGTCCCCCATTTTCATGCTTGATGGTTTGTTGATCCATCCACGTATCAAGAATAGCTTGGTGATAACGGATCAGTTTACCAGCCACTCTCACGTAGTTAGGTCCAAGACGGCCAAACCGCCAACGTTGAAGAGTTTTCTTGGATACACCAAGGTACTCAGCAGCTTCAGATTCAGTCAGAAATGTGGGGGTAGTTTGGGGTGCCATAGGGCTACTCCTTGACTAAGATTAGGAAACGCAGGCTCTTTGCGACCTGCAATAAGGTCAAGAAGATAGTATTAGGCGAATATCGGGGTACCTCCGAAATGTCCGCGATCAATCGCGGGGGTTTGCGCGGGTGCCTAAGATCGGAAGCTTTTTAGCAATTTCTCAACTTTTTCCTCCCATTGAGCCCGTTCTGTATCTTTGAGCCCAGATCGGATCGGAGTCATTTCCTCACCACGTAGCAGACAGTGCAGATGTACTTCAGTAAGAGTTATTTCCAGTTTTTTCATTACAGTGTGGAGCAGGCTTTTTGACTCAAGCCAGTTTAGTTTTGGGGTGTGTTGTGGCACAGGATCTTTGAGTGTGCTGTTTGTAAAATGCGCTAGGAAAACATCCTGTGAGGCAACTTCTATCCAACCTTGCTCCACCATCGCACTGAAAGCCACAGACAGATTCTCCATAGGCCATGTGGTCTTTAACTTATCAAGCTTTAGCCCCCCCATTTTTCTCAGCTCATTCACTTCTCTGAGTTGCAGTGCCCAATCTCTACATAGATCTCTTAGCCGTTTCTCTTTATCTGAGTCAATAGAAGATCTTGTGCTGATGAGATCAAAGGAGAAGGCAGAGGGATCAAAAATTTCAGTTTCAGTGCGACTGCTCCAAGCCCCCTCACTCTCAGATGAGTTATTAGGAGAAGGATTTCTCATGACTTCCTCCAAATCCTCAAACCTGACTACGTCACAAGGATGAAAGGCAGGGTGTCCGGTAAACAAGGGGTTATCGAGTCTTACGAAAATTCGGCCCTCACTATCTCTAAACTCCTGAGCCAATTGATCAGCCTCGGGAGTTAGTAGACGTAAGTCAGCCAATAATTCTTCTCCTTCATAGCCCACTTTGTGGCGGCGGACTAAAAGTTCTAGTCCCGCTTGTGTCAGGGGATAGACTCCGGGGGTGATCTCGCAGGATTTCTGAACATCTTTGATAAACAAGGTGCCTTGGAGGGAACCAACTTCTCCTGTTAGGCCATCTTCCTTATGCTTCTTTAAAAGGAGTTCACGGAGTACTCCTTGGCTACGATATGGCTCACAATCCAAGTAAACCTTGAGATTTTTTACAAGAAATCTTTTTAGCAATTCATCCGCTCCTAAGCCTGTTACGCTCACAGCAGCAGAGACGTCCAAGAATCCCCGAGGACGCTGATAGTTGAGGTAGGTATCACTAGGACTTAGAAAGAATGCGAATGACATAGTCTTCCTCCGATGAGGGTGAACCGAGTATCAGTGCGGTTAAGAGGGTAACTATGCCACCAGACAATTCATCCGTCCCTAAGCAAAAGTCTGGTCGAAAGGCAGTTTGATTTAGTTCGTAAGGTAGAGGCAGGGCTGGAAAACTATGGCCACCAATAATTAGACAATGACCATTGGCCAAAAGTGACTCCTCAACAGCCGCCATCAGTTTTTTGTGATGGGGATGGTAGAACCGCTCAAGTAATTCCTGACGCTTACCTTGGCTGGGCAACTCGCGTAGCGGCTGACTCAGAGACCCCTTTGTGTAGGTTACACCCATTCCTACTTGGCTCATCGGTTCTTGAGAGTCATCTGAGAAGCGTTCTGGATCAACCACAAGTCTGCTAACAGGAAACACGATTGCCTTTGCTTCTGGAAAGGCCTGTTGGAAAATTTGATCTGTAGCATGGTCAGTGATGCGATTTAGCTCTTCCAGAAGTTCCTGATCCGAGAGGAGGAAGTCTTGACGAAGATCTTCAGGAATTAATGTGGAGACATGGGGGAGGTGCAACACGATTGGAGATGGCATCAGTACAAACAATACTGGGATTAGCTAATTTGCTTTTATTTTAGAGAACCTATTCTGACAGCAGTCTAATTTACTTGCCAAAACAAAAGTGTTGTCTATATTTGAGATATAGGAGCGCCGATTTGATCCGCTTGCGGGCGCATTACAAGTTCAGCTAAATGGGAATCCGAATTCTTGAGGGCCCGCTTTGCTGAACTGAGTAGAGCGGGTCTTTTTGTTTCTACCCTCCCCCGAGCTGTTTGTTCTAAGCCCTGAGCAACATACAGAGTTCTTACCTTCTGCAAGAGGCTCCTGATTAGGAACTAGATTGCCAGAATGCCTGTCTGGATGTGATGATAGAAGATTATTGCACGATGAAATTCAAAATAGAAAGCGACTGCAAGATCCTTTCAGGTAATTGCGCGGGTCCTTACTTAGGTAGAACCTTCACCAATACAGGCAAGCTGGACTTTGGTAATATAATTCCTTCTGCAGAAATACACGATCTAGACTTCTTTTTTTTAAAAAATCTCTTTTTAGTAAATCTCTAATATTTCTTTCAATTTACAAACGTATGAAAAATTATCTTCGTACACTAACAATAGCGGGCTCTGATAGCAGCGGAGGGGCGGGAATTCAAGCAGATCTGAAAACTTTTGCGGCCTTGGGGTGCTATGGGATGTCCGTATTGACTGCTTTGACGGCCCAAAATACTCAAAAGGTTTCTGCCATTCATGCTGTACCTACAGATTTTATTGCTGCTCAGCTAGATGCTATCTTGTCTGATCTTGGTGTCGATGTTATTAAAATTGGGATGCTACACAGCCCGGAAGTAATAGAAACTGTTGCTACCAAGATAAAAGAATTTGGCGTGAGTCAAATAGTAATTGACCCAGTCATGATTTCTAAGAGTGGAGACCATCTACTCCAAGCTGAGGCTGTTTCTGCATTAAAAGAAGAGTTATTGCCCTTGGCACTAATAATTACTCCTAACTTACCCGAAGCAGAGGCCTTGTTGGAAAGGAAGATTAGCGGTAACTCAGTTATTGATGCTGCAAGGGAACTTCTGCTGCAAAGTGGTACCGAGGCGGTACTTCTCAAGGGAGGACATCAAGCTGGTATCGAAAGCACTGATTGGTTGATCTCAAAACACGCCGAACCCGTTTCTTTCAGCGCATCCAGAGTTGTTACTAAAAATGATCATGGAACTGGCTGTACCCTCTCGGCGGCAATAGCTGCATTTTTGGCGAGAGGATTTCTTCTACCCGAAGCCGTAACTCGTTCAAAGAAATACCTGACTGAAGCTCTGATCCAAGGGGCCAATTATCGCATAGGCGAGGGGCACGGCCCAGTTCATCATTTCCATCAATTTTGGTCTTGATTACCTTCTTTACAAAAAAATTTGAATAGAAATTTTAGTTTAGTTTTCTACACCCAGCCTTACAAACTCTTTGAAAAGTCACCCTTCTTTGAGAAATTTTCAATCATTACCTTTTCGATTTCGAGATCGGTTCGAAATGGCGGCAATGTCCTGATTTTCATTGATAACAAGTCTAGATTTCAAATAAATCAGATAGATACTCAATCGGAAAGATCTTCGCAGGAAATTTAACTTGCTGATCATTACTTGTTGAGTCAGATTGAAATTTCCCGTTGGGGTGCTACTGAAAGTAGCTGAGAGATGCTCGACATCAACCCACAGAACCTGATCCGGACAATACCGGCGTAGGAAACGGAGTTTGATCGAGGAACTTACTTTCTTCTCTTTCTCCAGACGCTCGCCTTTGCTGGAGTAAAAGATGCCTCCCCTCCGTCCTAAATATTTTCAAATTCTTCGTAAGCTAAGACTTCTCGGTCCGCTCTTACCACTGAAAATGAGACAATGATGAGTCTCGTTTTTCAGGTCGTTGGTGCTGGTGTAGCAGGTTTAAGTGTAGCTTCTGAGCTTTCGCAACGAGGGGCTTCAGTCCGGTTGTACGACCGCAATGGTCCCCCTGGTCCTCACGCCTGCTCTTGGTGGGCTGGAGGCATGCTGGCGCCTTTTTGTGAAGGTGAATCAGCTGAAGAACCTGTAATGCGCTGGGGACAGCTTGCTGCAGATTGGTGGGAATCTAAGGGTGCTTCAGTAAAACGTAATGGTTCCTTGGTCCTCGCCTTGGGACGAGATCAACGAGAACTGGACCGCTTTTCACGCAGGACCCATAATCATCACTGGCTAAAAGACAACGATCTTTTAACACTTGAGCCCGAGTTGGGTGGGCGATTCACCCGCGCACTCTACTTTCCAGAAGAAGCTCACCTTGATCCCCGACAAGCATTAGGTGCGTTGACTCAAACCCTCCGAGAGCAAAATGTCGAAATTATAACTTCGGAAGGTCATTTCATCCAACATGCAATCGATTGCCGTGGACTCACAGCTCAGGATCAGCTGTCAGATCTACGCGGTGTCAAAGGTGAAATGCTTGTCTTAAGATGTCCTGAATTGACCTTCAATCGTCCCATACGCCTACTCCATCCACGAATCCCAATCTATCTCGTTCCAAGGGGGGAGGGCGTCTACATGCTTGGGGCGACGATGCTTGAGAGTAACGATCGACGCAGAGCTACTGTTCGTTCTGTACTTGAGTTACTTAGTTCCGCCTACGCACTCCACCCTGCATTTGGCGAAGCCGAAATCATCGAAATTGGTGTAGATGCCCGACCCGCGTTTCCAGACAATCTGCCGCGGCTTAGGATTCGAAACGGGATCCTATTTGTCAATGGCCTCTATCGTCATGGATTCCTATTGGCACCAACTCTTGCCCGAATGACTGCTGACTATCTGCTCGAAAAAAAAATCCCTGAGTTTTTAGATGCAAATTAACGTGAATGGCAAACCCACGGAAGTCAAAGAGACTAATCTGTGCAACATTTTGAAGGAACTCGGCTACTATGACGCTAAGGTTGCAACTGCTGTTAACGAGGTCTTTGTTCCAACTGCAGATCGTTCAAAATTAAAGCTCTCAGTTGGGGATCGGCTGGAGATTGTAGCTCCTCAACAGGGAGGTTAAGATGGCAAATTTTTATGGAGTTGAGTTGTCCTCTCCACTTATGCTGGGCACTTCTCAGTATCCCTCTCCGGCAATTCTCACTGATGCCTTTCACAACTCAGGCGCAAGCGTCGCCACTGTTTCTGTTCGACGAGAAGCTGGCGATGAAAAAGCTGGAACTGCGTTCTGGAAACTCATTCAGGAACTGGGGGTGCGGGTGCTACCAAACACTGCAGGCTGTTACTCGGTCCGTGAAGCTATTACAACTGCTCAAATGGCAAGGGAATTATTCGACACCTCATGGGTCAAGTTAGAAGTAATCGGACATCCGGACACTCTCCAACCCGATCCCTTTGGTCTAGTCGAAGCAGCCAAACTTCTAAACCAGGAGGGCTTTGAAGTATTTCCCTACATGACCGAAGACCTAATCCTTGCAGAACGCCTGCTTGAGGCCGGTTGTGAGGTTTTGATGCCTTGGGGTTCCCCGATTGGAACCGGGTTAGGGCTCAATAACCTTTACGGCCTCCGAAGCTTGCGTGCTCATTTTCCAGATGTGCCCTTGGTGATTGACGCTGGTCTGGGTCTACCTAGTCAGGCTGCACAAGCGCTGGAGTTGGGTTATGATGCCGTACTGCTAAATACTGCTGTAGCAAGAGCAGGTGATCCAGTAAAAATGGCTGTGGCTTTCGCACGGGCTATTGAAGCGGGACAACTTGCCTACAAAGCTGACCCGATGGAACCGCGGGACATGGCAGCACCATCCACACCCGTTCTTGGAAAGGCTTTTCTCAGATGAACCTAGACCGCTTTTATTTGATCATCGACCATCCTGATTGGCTCCGTCGGCTTCTTCCTTTGGGTGTTAAGATGGTTCAGCTACGCTGCAAGGAGCTACCAACTGAAACTGTACGGGGATATATTCGACAGTCGCTGTCGTTGTGTCGAATGCACGGCTCAATTTTAGTTGTCAATGATTTCTGGGAGTTGGCTCTCGAAGAAGGCTGTGATTGGGTTCACCTTGGGCAGGAAGATTTGGAAACAGCAGATGTGAATGCCATAATAGGCGCCGGTGTAAGGCTAGGAATAAGTACACATGACCATGCAGAGTTGCAGCGAGCACTGAGTCTTAAACCACATTATGTTGCGCTCGGTCCGATCTACCCAACAATTCTAAAACAAATGAAATGGGCTCCACAAGGGTTAAAAAGGATTAGCGAGTGGAAAAAACGAATCGGTGAGATCCCATTAGTAGCGATTGGGGGTCTGACTACTGAGCGAGCTACCGCAGTAATTGCAGCAGGCGCTGATATTTTGTCAGTTGTCACCGACGTCACTCGCAATAAAGATCCCGAGAAGCGTACGAGTGAGTGGTTAGAATTGACCCGATGAACCGATATGCACGCCAACAAAAAGTTCCAGAGTTTGGAATAGAGGGACAACAAAAACTGCAGCATGCCAAGTTACTGGTTGTGGGTGCTGGTGGCCTGGCTTCGCCATTGCTGCAATATCTTGTTGGGGCAGGAGTTGGACAAATAACACTCGTTGACCATGACCAAGTTGATCTGTCGAATTTACATCGTCAGACACTTTTCTGTGAGACAGATCAAGGGCAGCCTAAGGCCGTTGTGATGCAACGCCGGCTCAGTGTTCTTAACCCAGACACTTCTGTCGTCCCTAACATTTGTTTCTTGGATCCTTCTAACGCTAAAGAATTGGTGAACGGCCATGATTTAATTTTGGATTGCGCTGACAGCTTTGCTGTGAGCTATGTTTTGTCAGACGAATGCAAATCCCGAAAAATCCCCATGATCAGCGCTTCCGTACTAGGTTTGTTCGGGTATGTAGGGGTGTTTTGTGGGAACGGCCCCTCACTGAGAGCAGTCTTTCCCGAACTGCCTACACGATTGGGCAATTGTGCTGCTAATGGCGTGCTGGGGCCTGTGGTGGGCACATTAGGCTCTCTACAAGCCCAGCTGACAATAGCCTGGTTGATTGGCCAGAAACCATCACCACTTGGTCAACTGATTACTTTTGATGCCAACACCTTTCGCTTTGGGGGCTTTAGTTTTTTTGATGCTCCGGAACCATTGGTAAATCATCATTTTATTGCCCCTAATCAAATTCTCCCAGACGATTTGGTGATAGATCTTCGATCTTCTGAGGAAGCTGAGTTGGTAATGCCAACCGCACTGCGATTAGATGTAGCTCAAATTAAGAATTTGAAGTTGTGTCACGATCTTGACAGACGCATTGCTCTGTGTTGTCGCTCTGGATTGAGATCATGGCAGGCTGCTGAAATACTCGCTCAAACATGGTCAGGACAAATTGTCCTTGTCGCACTGGGCGATTCACCCCCCTTGGAGAAATTCCTATGAAATTCTTGATGGCATTTCTCGTTGTTTTACTAGTTGCCTCACATACTTTTGCTCAGGATAAATTGACACTCATCTTAGACTGGTTTGTCAATCCAGACCACGGGCCTGTGATCCTTGCCCATGAACTTGGTTATTTTGCAGAGCGAAACCTTGAAGTTGAAATTATTGCTCCAGCCGATCCGGCGGATCCTCCAAAAATGGTTGCTGCAGACAGAGCTGACTTGGCTATCTCTTACCAACCCCAACTTCACCTGCAAGTCGCTGAAGGTATGCCCCTTGTGCGTGTTGGGACCCTCATCGCTACACCTCTCAATTGTCTGCTGGTTTCTGCCAATGGCCCTGTCCAAAATATCAGTGATCTCAAGGGTCGAAAAATTGGTTTTTCAGTAGCTGGTGTTGAAGAGGTCTTATTAACCACGATTCTTGAGCGACATGGCTTACAACTTTCGGATGTCGAACTGGTCAACGTCAACTGGTCACTCTCTCCATCTTTGATGTCTAAACAGGTTGATGCTGTGATTGGTGCTTTTCGTAATTTTGAGTTGAACCAGATGCAATTGGAAGGTGTTGAGGGACGTTGCTTCTACCTCGAAGAAGAAGGACTGCCTGCTTACGACGAGCTAATCTATGTTGCCAACTCTGAAAAACTGAATTCCGACAAAATTTTACGTTTTCTAGAAGCAGTTGAGCTGGCGACCCAATATATTATCAATCATCCACAAGATAGCTGGGAAATATTTGCTAGCACATCTAGCGAACTGAGAGATGAATTAAACCGTCTCGCTTGGCAGGATACATTACCTAGATTCGCACTTCGGCCCGCAGCTTTAGATCTTGGTCGATATCAACGCTTTGAGACCTTTCTTGAACAAGCTGGTCTCTTGAAAAAAACCCAGCCAGCTTCAGAACTGGCAGTAGATTTAACTAGTCAATGAATAACTACGGTAAGTGCTTTACAAGTTGGCGTAATGATTCTGGTATTCTCTGGAATGAATACGTTGAGCATTTATTTGTTGAACAACTTGCAAATGGTGATCTCTCAAGTTCTGCCTTTTTGAAGTATTTAAAGCAGGACTACCTGTTCCTTCTCAATTTCTCTCGAGCTTGGGCGCTAGGTGTGACCAAGTCGGAAACAATTGACGAAATGAGGACTTGTGCAGCGACCGTTCACTCTCTTGTGAACGAAGAGATTCAACTTCATATTGCGCTGTGTGCAGATGCTGGGATTCTTGAATCAGATCTTAAATCTGCTAAAGAGGAGACTGCAAACCTTGCCTACACGCGATATGTGCTGGATGCTGGTCATTCTGGTGACCTTCTAGACCTGCTTGCAGCATTGGCCCCATGTGTTCTAGGCTATGGTGAAATTGGTCTTCGCTTACAGAGCAACCATCACTCATCACGCTATGAAAACTGGATCCAAACCTATGGAGGAAAAGACTATCAGGAGGTTTGTGTTCAAGTTGGGCAACTGATCGACAATGCTGTTGCCAGAAGATTGGGTAATGATCCTGTGCTATGCCCCCGTTGGATAAAGTTAACGGAACGCTTCTGTCAAGCCACAAGGTTAGAAATCGGCTTTTGGGAGATGGGTCTTTCGATATGACTGTTTCCCTGCAACTTCAAGGAACTGCCTCAATTGGGGAGATTCCTGTGTTCAATACTTTGAGCATAAAAATACCAGGTGGTGTATGGACTTGTCTGCTTGGACCTTCCGGAGTCGGTAAGTCCACAATACTAAGACTTTTTGCTGGCCTGAACTCAGGGATTACTTTCAACGGTAAGATTACAGCTACAGATGGGCTACCGATTTCACCCCGAACAGTCATGATGGCTCAGTCGGACCTGTTGATGCCTTGGCTAGATGTACTCGGCAACGTGACTCTCGGTGCTCGGCTGCGGGGTGACGAACCGGATTGGGAGCAGGCGCTCGCGCTAATCCAACGGATCGGACTAAATGGCTTGGAGCGCCGCAAACCTAATGCTCTTTCTGGTGGACAGAGACAACGTGTTGCGTTAGCCCGCACTATGCTTGAAGACAAACCTGTCGTTCTGCTCGACGAACCCTTTTCTGCTTTGGACGCCTGCAGTCGCAGCGCAATGCAGGAAATCTCCTTTGAGCTTTTTGTAGGACGAAGCGTCCTGCTAGTAACTCATGATCCTGCCGAAGCAGCCAGACTTGGTGACCAAATCTTGGTCTTAACCGAGAAAGGGCTTCAGTCCGTTGAACCTCCTCCATTACCTGCAATTCGGCCATTTGATGAGTCTAGGGTTCTTGCTTGTCAGGGCAAACTCCTCCGTCTTATTCGTAAAGACAGCGGATGACAGCAATTATTAAGGCTGTTTTTTCAGTCGGGTTGGCAGTTACAGGATGGCAGGCTTTGGTTGTGCTGGCTGATTTGCCGCGCTTTATTCTACCAGGCCCTTTCCTTGTTGCTGAAACGTTCTGGAAGCAACGACTATTAATCGGAGAACACGCCTTAATCACGATTAGTGAGGTTTTAATGGGCTTGATCCTGGGCTCAAGCCTTGGAGCCTTGACAGCAATAGGCCTTGCATATTCTTCACTTGCGCAAGCTTTGGTTCGACCTATGTTGGTCTTTAGTCAAGCAATTCCTGTCTTTGCACTGGCTCCCGTACTGACACTTTGGCTTGGCTACGGCCTCTGGTCAAAAATTGTGATGACCGTACTAATCATTTATTTCCCAGTTACATCTGCATTCTTTGATGGATTGATGCGAACTCCTCCTAAGTGGCTTGACCTAGCAAAGGTAATGTGCGCAAAGCCACGACAAATTATGTGGCGTATTCGGATTCCTGCGGCTTTGCCTAACTTGACTTCTGGTCTGCGCCTCGCAGCTGTTTATGCACCTATTGGGGCGATCATTGGAGAATGGGTGGGATCATCAAAGGGATTAGGATATCTGATGTTACTGGCTAATGGGCGAGCTAAGATTGATCTGATGTTTGCTGCATTACTGGTGTTAGCTGTTTTCACATTGTTACTACATAATTTGGTTGACTTTACATGCCGATTAGTACTCAAGCGACAACTAGGGGAGAGTTTGTCGACAAAAGCCTAGCAGCTTTTGTCAGGTAACTGCTAATGCCTACCTTTTCTCTTTGAGAAAATTTCAAATGCATAGAGTTTTATCGTTAATCAGAGGACTCTGGAATATCGCGGCGCATCACTATAATACCTTGCCATGGTTTCTCTATTGATTGAGTTTTATCGTTCTTACCACCATCTTCGCCTGCTCTGTGGTAATATCCTCTGGCTCAGGTCTCGACACTAACAACCAATTCTTTTTCCTTCCAAAACACGTCTCAACGCATCCGTCTGCGTCTCTATCCCCCTTTAGGTAATTCACTGAATAGTCCTCTCCCAAATAGAGCCAACGATTGATCTCAATCATTAGTGATTGGACTCTGTGGTCTTTGCGGTAATGTTTCATCGGAACAATGGTTCCACTGAAAGGTTGATCACGGGCCGTCGAATAGCCATAGCTCTCTAGTTCCTTCTCAACTCTTTTCACTAATTCTTCAGGAGTATGAAAGTCATTCGTACCTAAGCAAAAGTCTGGTCGAAAAGCAGTTTGGTTTAGTTCGTAAGGTAGGGGCAGGGCAGGGAAGCTATGCCCATCGATAATCAGACAATGGTCATTAGCCAAGAGTGACTCCTCCACTGCCTCTGTCAGTTTTTGGTGATGGAGGAATGTAATATCGCTCCAATAATTCTTGACGCTTTCCTTGGGTGAGCTGCTCACGTAGCGGCTGACGTAAAGATCCTCTAGTGTAAGTTACACCCATGCCTACTTGGTTCATCGGCTCTTGAAAGTCTTCTAGGAAGCGCTCTGGGGACCACCGGCCTTGTAACGGAGAATAACATTGGTTTGCTTCCGGAAAAGCCGGCTGAAAGATTAAGTCTGTTGCGTGATCAGTAATGCGGTTTAGCTCTTCCTGAAGTTCCTGATCGGACAGAAGAAAATCATTCCTTAGATCCTCAGGAATCAAAGTGGAAGCGTGAGGAAGATGAAGGATCATCGAAACGGACATAGCCAAATGTAAAATTCAGATTTCTCGAGTGACATACCAAAGCTCCCTAATATCAGTCCCCAAAATATTTTTTAGCTAGTTGTGATATAATTGTACTTTTGAGTATCCCACAAAGCATAGCCTTTGTATTCCCAGGCCAAGACTGATGCTGCGTACTAGGATCTGCTGCTATGACAACTTACGCATACACCTTGACGCTGAGCGATACTGAGTACATCACATTGGGCAGAGTTCTACATCACATGGTCACAAGCTTTGATTATAAGGCCCTGGAAGAAAGCTCTACCTTGATGCCAATAGACTTAGACAATTATCGGCGTATCAAGGAAAAGCTGGTGGAGGCAGAAACTGAGCTGACCAGCACAAACTCTTTTGATGGTTGGCAGAAATAATATTTGATTTTAAGCAACGACTCCGATAACTTTTTGACCCAGCGCCGATTTGATCCGCTTGCGGGCGCATTATAAGTTCAGCTAAATGGGAATCCGAATTCTTGAGGACCCGCTTTGCTGAACCGAGTAGAGCGGGTCTTTTTGTTTGTACCACCGCCGATTTGAAGAGCAGCTTGCAGGGCGGTCAATAAATGCTGCTAAAGCGACAGTCGGTCTCCAAGCCTTGGACCCCGCTGTTTGTCTCTGTATCCTGAGCAACCCGTGGAGACCGTGCTACCTGCTTGTGTTCTGCTTGGCACTCTTGCCAACTAGTCAACTAGCAAAGTCTCTCTCCCGTGGTTGTTCTCCGAACTTTCTTTTTGGAGACAATCTTATGTACTCACCAGCCATTATCAACCCTGAACAAGCTTTCCATCCACTACCGTCTGGTAGTGACCGCTTCATCCTTGTTCTGCCTCTGCACAGTTTCTCTGAAGGTGCTCCGTTTCTTGTTGAGATCCAACCATACTCCGGCTTAGGTCCAATAGACCTCAATACCTATGATCAGGGCTCTTCTCTACCATTGGATTCTAACCTCAGTCCCCAGACCGACCATCACCCTCTGGTTTTCTGGAGCAAACCTAACTCTTTAGAGAGGAGCGGAAGATGGATCTAAAAGCCTATGAGAAGCGAAAAGTGCGGGAACTGTATCGGAGGATCACCAAAAACCTCAACAGCCGACGGCGCTATGCTAAACGCAAGGGACGTAGATTTAGTCCTGACCGAGAGTCGATTCGTAAGCGGTTCTACTGCTACTACTTACTGGACACTCTGGACCGGTTCTATCTCAGGGATCTAGCTTTTCTCAGAGATCCAAACTGCTGGGACAAGCAAGAGGGTTTCTGTGACATCAGTTTCCCGGAATCTGCTGAACGTAGCGAGCTACTAGGAAGTTCATTTCCCGAAGAACTGCTCCCAGAACAATTGCCGGAGAGTGACCCTGATGAGCCTAATGAAGAGAGTGATGATTGGTGGGAATTCCTTCGGCAAAACGCCGACCATCTAGATAGCTTGGAAGGTACTGGCTTCACAGGATGGCGGGTGGATTTGTACGAGTACAAAGGTACTTACTATGTCTTCCACGATGCGGGTGTGGATGAGTACGATACCTATAGAGAAGCCAAGAAGCAGATTCGTTGGGCTTGAGCAACCTGACCTCGGGGGAGTTGCCCTCGAGGTTAAAACATCACATCAGAGTTATTATTGACCCATCACGCGCGTGTAGCGTCAACCGTCGCTTGGTGCGGAGTGACGGATTCCCGCTTACGCATACCATTTAGCCTTTTCAAGGCTTCTAGATGTTGTTGGCCCGAATCTGTTTGTTGCACCTCCAGAGAACCACGCCACTTTTCGCTTAACAACCGAGGGTTTAGCCTGCCTGCGATCCATGTACGGGCTCTAATCGCGACATCGGCGGCTCGTGCATCAATACGGCCAGCTTCTACATCAACAGCCAGTCTCTCGATTTGCTCCAAGTGTAGAAAACCTCTGCCTTCCAACGCTGCAATGTAATCAACGCGGCGCTCTTCATTCTGGTTGATCCATTTCCAGAGT
>JACLAD010016574.1_pt1 | contig 37794 bp, 38 predicted proteins | sample 8027901 | NCBI WGS metagenome assembly JACLAD01 (sample SAMN15725071, study PRJNA655200) | protist metagenome | isolation source: fluorescence activated cell sorting (FACS) single amplified genomes of... | place: Spain: Blaines Bay Microbial Observatory, Mediterranean Sea | collected 2016-07-05 | reverse complement strand
TGTGGCTTTTCTTTACTCATTTTGTTGAGTTATCTAGGGAAAATTTAAGTATGGCTAAACCAAAACCAACAAATAAAAAGCTTTATGATAGCAAAGTAGCTGCTGCTAAGAAAAAATTTGATGTATGGCCCAGCGCATATGCATCATCTTGGGTAGTTAAGGAATATAAGAAAGCGGGAGGCAAATATAGTGGCTCAAGCAAAAACAAAGTCGCGTAAGACAGGTCATCTAATACAAAGCCGTAGGGGTTACGCTAAGGGTGGATTAGGTAAGTGGTTTGGTGAGGAATGGACAGATGTCAAGACTGGTAAGAAGTGTGGTCGTAGCGGTTCGGAGAAAAGTACGAGGCCATATCCTGCGTGTCGTCCCAAGAGTGTGGCCTCCCGAATAAGTAAGAAAGAAGCCGCTAAGAAGACTGGCCCCAAGAAAGTAAAGTGGTCAACAACAGCGTCAGGTAGAAAGAGGAATGCATAATGGCAAAGAAGATGTGTCCTAAGTGCAAAGGAAAAGGGTGTTCTCATTGTGGGGGCACAGGTTATCACAAAACAGGAATGGCAAAGGGTGGTGATATGGGTAAGAAACCAATGAACGCTGGTATGGCAGCACTAAAGAAAGAAGCACCAGAAGTAGCTAAGAAGATGGGCTACATGTATGGTGGTATGGCTAAGAAGAAAAAAGGTATGGCATACGGTGGTATGATGAAAAAAGGCTTCAAGCATGGTGGCTTAGCTTGTGGTGCAGACGTTCCAGCAAAGAATCCTGTTAAGCGTGGTAAATCTTAATGGCTAAGTATTACGATAAGTATAAGAAGCAGCTTAATGCTGCAGGTTACACCATAGATAATGATGGCATGGTATGGGACTCTAATGGCAACCAAGCTGCAGGTGAGGATCGCTTTGGTAACGTGCAAAGTAAAGACCCTAACGTTACGCAGATTTGTAAGGATGCAGAGGCATCAGGTATCTTTAACAAAGTAAAGAAAGCTGTTACTCCTAAGAAGAAAAAAGCTAAGGAAGCGTAAGGAAATCAATGGTAGAATCACGTACATATACGACAGACACAGAGGCATTAACTATTACTGCTACTGCAGGTGGTGCTAGTGCTGATACTATTTATACGTGCCCACCTAATCACGATGCTACTATAGATTTCTTACATATTAGTAATGGATCTACCGCTACACAGAATGTGACTATTCAGTGGTATCACGCAGACACAAACACGTATCACCATATCATAAATGATAAATCTGTTTCTGGTAAGGATGTGTATAACATAATTACTTCTGACAGGATTCACTTACATGCTGGCGATAAGATTTCAGCCTTTGATGGCGCTAGTGGTGCACTAGAAGTATTTATCTCTGTACGTCAGTACTATAACCCTACGCGATAACGGGTATGCACATTATGTATCTACTATAGCGCTAACATATAAGTATAACTATCTCCGCACACACACAACAAAAGGAGATAGTGCAATGTTTAAAAAGTTACTTAATCGTATTCAAGAGAATCAGCAACGTCGAGCAGACTACTGGATCTTAAATAATATGTCTAACAAAGAGCTTCACGATATGGGTATTTCTCGTGGTGAGATATACAACCGTGTATATGGTGAGCTTAAATAAAAATAAAGCTTGCTTTTGTAATAAAACTTCATAAAACTATAAGGCAAGCCTATCTATAAAGGACAACTTCATATGGCAAGAAACCTCACAGAAAACCAACAAAAGTTTCTAGAAGTGCTCTTCGATGATGCTGGTGGTGATGTTGTGCTTGCCAAGAAGTTGGCAGGTTACAGTAACGGCACACCGACTCGCATTATAGTGGAGGCACTTAAAGATGAAATTGGAGAAGCTACAAGATCTTATTTCGCCCGTACAGCGCCTAAAGCTGCAATGGCTATGGTACAGGCTTTGTCTGACCCTACAGAGCTTGGGATAAAAGATAAGATGAGTGCCGCTAAAGACTTGCTTGATCGTGCAGGGCTTGGTAAAGTAGATAAAGTTGATGTTACCTCAACAGGTGGTGTCTTTTATCTTCCACCAAAAGAAGGTGCTAACGAATAGTAAGACCAAAGCACATAAGCAGAGACTTAGAGTATTGGGAGCTACCTAAACCAAAGCGCGGCAAAGAGAAAGAGTGGCACGTTATAGCCAGACTATCTAAGAAGCCGCCCTTTGGTTATGAAATACACCCTGACAATGAAGGCTTATTACAGCCTGTGCCGCTTGAGTTAGAGGCCTTGGAGCTTGCAAAGCGTCATCTTCAACAGTATAGTTACAGAGATGTAGCTAATTGGCTCACAAAACAAACTGGACGCAGCATATCACATGCAGGTCTTAGACAGAGAATAAATATTGAGCGAAGACGTAAAAAAGCTGCTACAATTAAACGGAACCTTGCCAAGCGACTCGAAACGGCGTTATCCGAAATCGAGAGGCTCGAAAAAGGTTGTGTCGGAGCCTACTCAGAAGAGTGAAGCTGTAGCCGTAGAACCAAAAGAGACTGTACCTGCACAGGTAGCACCTGCAGAGTTTGACGTTGAGGCGGCACAGGACGTAGTGTTCAAGCCAAATCCCGGCCCTCAGACAGACTTTCTAAGCGCATCTGAGCGTGAGGTATTGTACGGTGGTGCAGCAGGTGGTGGCAAGAGTTACGCAATGCTTGCTGATCCTTTACATGGATTAAATGACCCAAACTTTAGTGGGTTACTTGTACGACATACTACGGAGGAATTACGTGAGCTTATTCAAAAAAGCCAAGAGCTTTATCCTAAAGCTGTTCCGGGAATTAAGTGGTCTGAGCGTAAAAGTCAGTGGGTTACTCCAAGAGGTGGTAGACTCTGGATGTCGTATCTTGACAAAGATATGGACGTTACTCGTTACCAAGGTCAGGCGTTTAACTGGATCGGATTCGACGAGCTAACTCAGTGGCCTACCCCATATGCGTTTGATTATATGCGAAGTCGCTTGAGGTCTGCCCACAGTACAGACTTAGGTTTGTATATTCGTGCTACAACTAACCCTGGTGGCAGTGGACATGCATGGGTTAAAAAGATGTTTATTGACCCTTCGCCTTCTAACAAAGCATTCTGGGCAACTAACATAGAAACAGGGGATACTATTACATTCCCTAAAGGTCACAGCAAAGAGGGTCAACCTCTGTTTAAGCGTAGGTTTATACCTGCCAGCCTGTTTGACAACCCATACCTAGCCGATACTGGTGACTACGAAGCTATGCTTTTGTCTTTACCAGAGCACCAAAGAAAACAACTATTAGAGGGTAATTGGGATGTCAATGAAGGAGCAGCTTTCCCAGAGTTTAACAGATCCCTTCATGTCATTGACCCTTTTGAAATCCCAGACAACTGGGTTAAGTTTAGAGCTTGCGACTACGGCTACGGTAGTTATACAGGAGTTTTATGGTTTACTGTCGCTCCCGACGAACAGCTTATCGTCTACAGGGAGCTTTATTGTTCTAAAGTTACAGCTTCTGATTTAGCTGATATGATACTGGAAGCGGAAGCTAATGATGGTGGTATGCGATATGGTGTTTTGGATTCTAGTTTATGGCACAACCGTGGTGATACTGGGCCATCACTGGCTGAACAGATGAACATGAAGGGTTGCCGTTGGCGTCCTTCTGATAGATCTAGAGGCTCTCGTGTAGCTGGTAAGAACGAAATACATAGGCGTCTACAGGTAGATGAGTTTACTGAGAAGCCAAGACTTGCTTTTATGAGTAACTGTACAAACACTTTAGCTCAAATACCTATTATACCTCTAGATAAGAAAAACCCAGAGGATGTAGATACTAAAGCGGAAGATCACCTATATGATGCCCTACGTTACGGCGTTATGACTAGACCCCGTAGTAGAAGTATATGGGATTTCACGCCTGACAAACCAAATCAGGGCTTTCAAGCACAAGACACAACATTTGGATACTAAAACATGGCAGATATTGACGAAGTAACTTTTGATACAGATGAAGTTGTAGCTGCAGAGGACGCAGAGGATAGCATCTTTGAAGCTAAATCTAGCATAGTATCCTTTGTTGATGAACGCTTTAACAGAGCAGAAGATGCGCGAAAAAGTGACGAAGATAGGTGGCTACGTGCTTATCGCAACTATCGTGGTTTGTATGGGCCTGACGTAAAGTTTACAGACACAGAAAAGTCTCGTGTATTTGTTAAAGTCACGAAGACTAAGACCTTAGCTGCATATGGGCAGATTGTTGACGTACTGTTTGGGAACAATAAGTTTCCTATGTCAGTAGATCCGTCTATTTTACCAGATGGTGTTGCTGAATCAGTACACATCAACATTGACCCTAATGCCGCAGCAGCAGGTGAAGCACTTAAAAGTGTAACACAAGACAAGCCTTCACGGCCCTACTTACTTGACGGTAATGAGAAGTTAAAACCCGGAGAAACGCTAGAAGATCTAAAGCAGCGTTTAGGGCCACTCAGCGACAAGTTAGCATCCGTATCAGAAAAGGTTGTCGAAGGTGATGGCACAACGCCTACTACCGTTACATTTCATCCTGCTATGGTTGCAGCTAAACGAATGGAAAAGAAGATTCATGACCAGCTAAATGAGTCTGGCGCTTCTTTGCATTTACGTTCTATGGCATTTGAGATGGCTTTGCTTGGTATGGGTGTTATGAAAGGCCCATTTGCCGTAGATAAAGAATATCCTAATTGGGATGAACAAGGTGAGTATGATCCACTTATAAAGACTGTACCTGAGTGTAACCATGTAAGTGTGTGGAATTTCTACCCTGACCCAGAAGCTACATCTATGGACGATGCTGAGTACACTATTGAGCGTCACAAGATGTCACGCACACAGCTACGCTCTCTAAAGAGTCGCCCATACTTTATGGATGACGCTATTGATATGGCAGTAGCCAAAGGCCCAGACTATGTGCAGAAGCACTGGGAAATGACTATGGAAGACAATCAGGTTCATGCTGAGTCTGAGCGTTGGGAAGTGTTAGAGTTTTGGGGTTTTGTAGATACAGACATCTTAGAAGAGCACGGTATTAAGATACCTTCCTCTATGAAAGACTTAGATGAAGTAAGTGCTAACGTATGGATTTGTAATGGTGAAGTACTGCGTATGGTACTAAACCCATTCAAGCCATCACGTATACCTTACTATGCTACCCCATATGAGCATAACCCTTACAGCTTCTTTGGTGTAGGTATTGCAGAAAATATGGATGATACTCAGACACTTATGAATGGCTTTATGCGTATGGCTATTGACAATGCTGCACTGAGTGGTAACTTAATCATTGAGGTTGACGAAACGAACATGGTGCCGGGCCAAGACTTATCTGTGTACCCCGGAAAAGTGTTTAGGCGTCAGGGTGGCGCAATGGGGCAATCTATCTTTGGCACCAAGTTTCCTAATGTAGCCCAAGAAAACATGCAACTATTTGATAAAGCTAGGGTTTTAGCAGATGAATCAACTGGATTTCCATCTTTCGCACATGGTCAGACAGGGGTGTCTGGCGTTGGTCGTACAGCCTCTGGTATTTCTATGCTTATGTCTGCTGCCAACGGCTCTATCCGTACAGTAGTAAAGAACGTAGATGACTATCTGATTCGCCCTCTAGGTAAGGCATTCTTTGCATTTAACATGCAGTTTGACTTTGATGAAACAATCAAGGGTGACTTAGAGGTACGTGCGTCTGGTACAGAAAGCTTGATGGCTAACGAAGTACGGTCACAGCGTTTGATGCAATTCTTACAAGTAGCACAGAATCCAGTATTAGCACCTTTTGCTAAGATGGATTACATTATTCGTGAGATTGCTAAGTCTATGGATCTTGACCCAGACAAGGTTACTAACTCCATGCAGGATGCGGCTATTCAAGCTGAGATCTTGAAGGGCTTTCAGCAGCCCGCACAGCCCCCTGCAGGGCCAGAAGGTGTTGCAGCACCAGAGGGTGCTCCACCTCAAGGACAAGGCCCACAGGGCGTAGCTGATACGTCTGGTGGTGGTGGTTCGCAGATGGGTATAGGTACAGCCCCAACACCAGATGAGCAAGGGTTTACTGGCAATGTCGCTTAAACAGTTTGTAAATAACAAGCAAGCTATTGAAGAGTTTTATGCACATATTGATGATCTAATCACTATACAGCATAGAATCATTGAAAGTGCAGATACACCTGTAGAAGTACACAGAGCACAGGGTGCTATTGGTGTGCTTAGACGATTAAAGCTACTCAGGGAGACAGTCAATGGATTTAGTAAGTAAGCAGACTGATGAGGCATTAGGTTTTGCAGCAGAGTCTGCTAAAGCTGTTGAAGATGCCCCACAAGTCAATACTGACTTATCCTTTAGAGACGCTGCTACTTTTGTTGCATCAGCTACCCCTGTCATTGGTGATGCTATGGCAGCTAAAGAAGTATACGATGAATTAAACAAGGAAGACCCTAATTACTTTCTCGCGGGTGCACTAGGCGGGGCTGCTCTTGTAGGGCTTGTTCCGGGATTGGGTGATGCTGCAGCTAATGCGATAAGGGCTGGTGCTAAAAAAGCTGCAGAGACTGTAAAACGTGTTGAGGTTGATCCCAATGCGTTAGGTAGTATGGGTGGTAACATTAGGTTAAAGCCTAAAGTTGATGAGGATGTAGTTGAAGCAGAGAGTTTACTCGATGATCCTTCTGCTTTAAAATCTTGGCAAGAAGAAAACAAGTTACCTGAAACAAAAAGACAGGCAAACCCTGCGGATTCACAGGCAGCGGCACAGGAATTATTTGAAGGTAATATAACATCTAAAGAAGCTAGAAAGAAGATAGCAGATTCCATACCAGAACCTAAAGAGTTTACTGCAGAAGAAGTTATGGATATGATGCCAACTGTTACAGAGGTAACGGGTTCACTGGGTAAGAAAGCAGGTAAGTTTGGGATACTTGGTGTAAAAGGTTTTGGTCTAGAGGCAGGCCAAAAAGTATCCTCACGTTTAGATATTCCTGCATATAACAACTATGATACTTGGGTTGTATCTATACATGATGGTACTAAAGATGCGGGTAGTGTTGTTGGGTTTGGACAAGCTATACGTTTAAAAGGTATTCGATTTGGTTCCAAGTCAAAAGAAGCTTTAGATATTGCTAGAGGTAAACGTAGGACACCTGCAGGGGAAGATAAACCTATGGGTAAATCTACAATAGCGCGTGTTTTTGGAGAATACGTACCAGAAGATCCCTATGATTTACAGAAACAAGCAGCAGATATTATTGCATCAGGCTCAGATGAATGGACACAGGTAGGAATGAATCCTTATCGTGGTAGTGCATTCTACGACAAGAAGACAGGAATGCCTGTGTTTGAAGCGGATGAAGTTATACAGGTCGGCCCTCTTGTATTAGCTAAAAATGTAAAGAAGCCCACTATTTCACAAATGAAAGAGATGGCGGTAAAAACAGCGGATGGCAAAATCAGAATGTTTAACGAAGGTGGAATGGCTATGGATGAACAAACTAGAATGGCCTTTGCGCTGGGTGGCTCAGTAGAAGATGTAGATCCTGTATCAGGTAATGAAGTACCTACAGGCTCACTACCAGAAGAGGTACGTGATGACATTGAAGCAAATCTTAGTGAGGGTGAATATGTCGTACCCGCTGATGTAGTACGCTTTTATGGTGTTAAATTCTTTGAGGATCTCCGCACACAAGCCAAAGAAGGCTTTGCTGAGATGGAAGCCAATGGTCGTATCGGTGGAGAGCCAATACCACCAGAGGGCATGGAAATGGTTGAGCCAGAGGATGAAGACTTCCCGTTTGACATCTCTGAATTACAGACAGTCGCAGTAGATCAGCCTATGGTCAATATGAAGGACGGTGGTTACTTAAAAGGTTACAATGAGGGTGGAAGTGTAACGGAACCTGTTATACCTGATGTATCCGCTATATTTGAAACCAACTTTATGGGTGATAATATTGAGTATAGAGAATATCGTGATCCAAAAACAGGTGCAGCTTTTTCTTTACGCTTTGTTAATGGTAAACCAGATGCAGCAGCCCAAGCTATGATTGACTTAGGTTATGTTGCCGCTGGAGAATCTGACACGACTCCAGAAGTAACTGTAGAGCAACCTGACACAGGTGAATCTACTTCTGTAAATCCTTCTAGAGAAAGTAACTCATTTTCAGAACAAGAAGAAAAAGTAAAGTCTGCTCAAAATACCTTTAAGGAGTATGAAGACTGGGAGCTATTTGATTTAGCAGAAAGATTAGGTGATCCAAAAATAAATAAAGCAATCAGTGGTATAGGTGCATTTGCTGGGCCTGTAGGTCTTATTGCTTCAATAGGTAAAAGAGTTACAGGATTTGCTGTAGCTAGAGAGTTAGCAGATCGTTACAAAACTGCAGAGACTGACGAAGATAGAGCTAAAATACAGAAACTATTTGATGGTGTAACCACTAGAGGTAAAGAACGTGAGAAGGGTATTACTGGCGGTGGTGGTCTACTAGGTGGCGGTGGCATCCTTCAAGATGTAGATAATAGTGATACAATAGACTTTGGCGATACTTGGTTAGGGGATTTGCTTGGTTTTGACGTAGGTGGTGCAGGTATACAAGGCCCAAGTCAGTCTGATAGCTGGGATGGTGCAAGACGTACAGGTGGTACAGGCTCAGATGCTAACCTAGATTTAGGTGAACATGTAGATACTGATAGAGATAGTGTCTTTGCTGAGTATACTGCCTCTACTGATAGGACTTCTTTAGCTCCAACGGAAAAGGAATTAGGAGATACAAGACCTAGAGCTAGACCAACTGAAGAGGAATTAGACGATACAAGACCTAGAGCTAGACCAACTACGGATACCAGTGCATCAACTAGAGATGACAACGACTCAAATAGGAATGTATCAGGCGGTAGTAATGTAATAGGTACGACTGCATCTGGGTCAAATATATATTCAGCAAAAGATACAGGTAAAAAAGACGCTCAAGGAAGGACTTTATATAGTTTCTAACTAAAATAACTATAAGGCTACCCAGCTTAGGCTGGCCCCAACATAAAGGAGTAAGAAATGTCGGAAGCCCAAACTATTGCAGTTGAATCTGCATCACATATGCGTAATATGTCTCGCGTACAAAAGGATGAACAGGAGTTAGCTCAGCTTTTAAAAGAGGCTGGCATAAAACAGGACGATGAAGAGCAAGAAGCCTCAACAGAAGAAGCTACTCAAGAGGAATCCAGTAGCTCAGAGCCTGTCGAAGCCCCAGTACCACCAAAAAGTGATACCAAACAAGAAGAAGCCCCAGAGAAAGCAAAAGCATCCGAAACAGATGATGCTAATCTGAGTGCAGAAGAGAAGAGCTTTAAGAAGCGTTACTCTGATATTCGTAAGTACATGCAAGAGAAAGATGCAGAGTATAAAACGGAGTTAGACAAGTTAAAAGGTCAACTAGACTTAGCTGCTAAGAATGAGCTTGTACTACCTAAGTCAGAAGAAGAGATTGACGCTTGGACTAAGAAGTACCCTGACGTAGCTGGTATCATTGAAGCTATTGCAGATAAGAAAGCTAATGAACGTGCTTCTGATCTGGATAACCGCTTACAAGAAATAGAAGGTATGCGTACACAAGCCAAGAAAGAAAAGGCAGAGGTAGAGCTACTTAACATACATCCTGACTTCGCACAGATCCGCGAAGATGATACATTCCATACATGGGCAGAAGAACAGCCTAAGTGGGTACAGGATGCTTTGTATGAGAATACAGATGATGCTAAATCTGTAGCTCGTGTATTAGACTTATACAAAATAGATAAAGGCATCAAGACAATGAAGCAGTCTAGCAGTGATAAAAGTGCTGCTTCTTCTGTAAAAGCTAAGAAGGTATCTACACCTAATCCAGACGATTCATCTAACTATATTAGTGAGTCTATGGTAGCTAAAATGTCATTGAAAGAATACGAGAAGCGTATGGATGAGATCTTAGACGCCCAGCGCTCTGGTAAATTTATTTATGATATGTCAAAGAAGTAGTTGACATTAACATTATCATAGATAAAACTATAGCATATACACATATATTAAAGTGTGTGTATGCTTTATAAAAAGCACAATCGCCACAAAAATAAGACTCACCCTGACGTATAGGCCCAGCGCTTACAGAGAGGCATCTCTAAAGCAAAGCTGACTACCCTATTACAGAAGGCCTCTTTCAAGTGGGTATAGTGTTACTATCAACGCCATATCATTGAAAGGAAACCATTATGGCTATTACATCCGCATCAGGTGGATTCGACGGGAACTTTTCCCCGATTATCTACTCAAAACAGGCACAGATTGCTCTACGGCGTTCTGCTGTCACTAACGCAATTACCAACAACTCGTATTTTGGTGAGATTGCAAACCAAGGCGATACTGTTCGCATTCAAAAAGAGCCAGACGTAACTGTTAATGCTCTACAGCGTCATACAAACATCTCTGTTGAGAAGCTTGATGATTCTGACTTTTCATTGACCATCGACAAAGCAAACTACTTTGCCTTCAAGATGGATGACATTGAAGAGCAATTCGCCAATGTAGACTTTGTTCGTTTGGCATCTGATCGTGCAGCATTTAAAATGGCTGACTCAATGGATGCAGACGTACTGTCATACATGTCTGGTTTCACCTCTGCAGGTGCGCTTATTACAGCTACATCTGGTGATGCACAGCATCCAACAGCCGGTGAGCTTGATGGTGAATTCTTGAAAGTGAATCACTTGGACGCTACTGATTTTGGTCAGTTGGGTTCTGCTGACTCAGCTTCAACTGCCTACGCAACTGGCGACTCAATTCCATTGGCTCCACGTTTGCCTGGTGCAACTGCACTGTCATCTGCAACTGTCTCACCTTTGACAGTTATTGCACGTATGGCACGTCAGATGGACACAGCTAACGTTGATGCACGAGGAAGGTGGCTCGTTGTTGACCCGGTATTCGTAGAGATGCTCAAAGACGAAGACAGTCGTATGTTGAACGCCGATTTCGGTGGTTCTGGCTTGCAAAACGGTCTTGTCTTGAACAACTTACACGGTTTCCGTGTATACGTTTCAAACTCTCTACCTGCTAAAGGTACTGGCGCTGGCACTTCTGGTGCTCTAGCTCAAGACGCCAACTTTGGTGTTGTCTTGGGTGGTCAGGATGATGCTGTTGCTTCTGCAGAGCAGATCAACAACGTTGAAAACTACCGTGATCCCGATTCATTCGCTGACATCGTGCGCGGTATGCACCTTTACGGTCGCAAGATTCTTCGCCCACAAGCGTTGGTCACTGCAGCATACAACGCTGCTTAATTAGTGTTATACTTAGGGGCTGGCTATATGCTGGCCCCTTTGTGCTTATTATAAGGGATACCCTCAATGGCTATTACTACAGCAATGTGCAACACGTTTAAGCAAGAGCTACTTGGCGGTGTTCACGACTTAGATACAGACAGTTTAAAAATAGCTCTAATTAAAGCTACTCCTACAGGTACTTATGGTGCAGCTACAACTAATTTCTCTGACTTAGGTGTTGATGAAGCTACGGGAACGAATTACACATCAGGTGGACAGGTAATTACTGCTCCTACAGATGGATCATCAAGCATAATTAACTTATCAGGCGCTACTGCTTTTGTTGATTTTGTAGATGAAGTATTTAGTAATTTAACTATTTCAGCAGATGGTGCATTAATATATAATGCTTCACAAGGAAACAAAGCTATTGCAGTATTTAACTTTGGTTCTACAGTAACTTCTACTGCAGGTGATTTTACAGTTGTATTTCCTGCGCAGGACGCTTCAAATGCGGTAATTCGCATTACCTAATATAAGGCTATACTAAATGGCATTTATTTTAAAAGATCGTGTAAAAGAAAATAGCACTACTACAGGCACTGGCAACATAAGTCTTGGCGGTGCTGCTGCTACTTTTGATACCTTTCAAGCTTATCTTACGAATGGAGACACGACTTTTTATGCCATTGCTCATACATCTTCTGGTGTTGATGAGTGGGAAGTAGGTCTAGGTACTTGGAATACTGGTAATACACTTTCACGTACTACTGTATTAGCAGGTTCTAATGGTACATCTGCAGTAAACTTATCTGCAGGTACTAAAGATATATTTATGACTTACCCTGCCAGCAAAGCTGCTGTAGCAGGTGAGGATATTACTTTCGCAGATATTACTGTAACAGGTACAGTCGATGGTCGTGATGTTGCAGCAGATGGTTCTAAACTGGATGGTATCGACACAAGTGCAGATGTAACAGACGCTGTTACTGTAGCTGCTGCTGGGGCTTTGATGAAGTCTGGTGGCACTATGACAGGCAACCTTATTCTTAATGTTGATCCCAATGTAGCATTAGGAGCCGCAACAAAACAGTATGTTGATACGATTGCCTCTGCTGGTATTCACTATCATACCCCAGTACGTGCTGAACACCCTAGTAACCTAAATGCTACTTACAACAATGGTTCGTCAGGTGTAGGTGCTACGCTTACTAATGCAGGAACAAATGCAGCATTAGTTATAGACAGCGTAAACATGGTATTAAATGATCGTGTTCTTGTCGCTAACCAAACAAACCAAACACAAAATGGTGTATATACAGTAACGACAGTAGGTGATGGCTCTACTGCGTGGGTACTTACACGCTCTACAGATACAGATACTGCAGCACCGTCTGACCCTGATGCCTTTGGTAAGGGTGATGCTTTCTTCATTAAAGAAGGTTCTACTAACGCAGGTCACTTAGATGTTTTAAGTACAGCAGGTACAATCGTATTTGGTACTACTAATATTGTATTTTCAGAAGTAGCTGAGACAACTGTATATTCTGGTGGTACAGGTATTACTTTAACTGGTACTACATTTTCTATTGGTCAGGATGTAGCAACATCAGCTAACGTTACATTCAATCAAGTCACAGCAGCTATTATTGGTAACGTGACAGGTAACTTGACAGGTGATGTTACAGGGAACGCTGATACAGCTACAACCCTAGAAACAGCACGTACTATTCAGTTATCAGGCGACGTTACAGGTAGTGCATCCTTTGATGGTTCTGCTAATATTAACATCACTGCTGCAGTACAAGATGATTCACATGCACACGTAATTAGCAATGTAGATGGCTTACAGTCAGCACTAGATGCTAAAGTACCTACGTCACGTATTATTACTGCAGGTAATGGTCTTACTGGTGGTGGAGACCTAACGGCTAACAGAACGCTTACTGTAGGTGGTGGTACGGGTATTACTGTTAATGCTAATGACATAGCTATTGATAGCAGCTATACAGGTTTTGACAGTCGTTATTACACTGAGACAGAAGCAGACAGCCGTTTCTTGCTCAGCAGCGCAAACGATACTTACACAGGGCTACTGTCTTTCGGTGATACTAGCAGTAGATTAGATGGTAGTGATGGTTTCCCTCTTGTTCAGGTAAACTCTAGCCGTGCTTATTTTGGTTCTACCAGTCGCAGTAAAACCGTATTGGCCTCTAGCTCTAATACGGGTGCAAAAGCAATTGTTTCAGGAACAGAATATTCTATTTTCCATGACAACTACCACCCCAACGCAGACAAATGGACAACCGCTAGAACGCTGTCACTTTCTGGTGATGCATCAGGAAGTGTAAGCTGGGATGGTTCTGCTAATGCTACGCTGAGTGTTACTGTTGCAGATGACAGCCACAGTCACAGTAATTACATCACAAGTAATGCTGACGATACAGGTACAGGCAGCTATTCTACTACTGGCACTTACTGGGAAGTAAAAGGTGATGGTGGTAGTGTGGCTATGACCACAAACGATGGCTACGGTAACGCCAACATAGCCTTTAACCATAGAAGCGGTGTTCCTGATAAAAATGGTGCTGCTTGCCGCATTGAAACAAACGTAGATTCCTCTGCCGCTGGTCAGTTTACGTTTGAGGTAAGCTCTGGCGCAGTAACGGCTGGTTCAGCGGTATTACTTACACCAGCGATGTATCTTGGGAGTAACTTTGCAGATTTCCCTCGCTACATACGACACATGGATGACACTGACACTTATCTGGATTTCAACTCTGCAAATTCTTTTCGTATTGTAACAGGCGGCAGCACAAGACTAACAGCAGATTCTACTGGCATCACTATGCCGGATGATCTGACGATCAACCAAGATGGCGATAGCATTAATCTTAGATCCACAACCGATGCTGCAAACGTAGGTATTTCATTTAGCTCACATTATACGACTGGCACGCAACAAGTTGGGCATATTAGATTTAATCATTCAGATGGATTATCTTATGGCTCTGGTGCGCTTTTACAATTAGGTAGCACAGAGGCTACAACTACCATTCTTGCTGATGGTAAACTGATGTATGACGAGGGCATCTATGCCAAGCCAGCATCAGGCACAGGGGCGGGTACGAGAAAAGACGCTAATTGGGATGCTGCTTATACTACTGCAAACGCTGCTTTACCTAAAGCTGGCGGCACTATGACGGGCGAGTTGCAACTAAATGCTCGTCTTGATGTTGGTTCTGGGACGCAAAATGATGCGGAAGTAAGAATTTACAAAGCTGATAACAACGTCAGCGATCATATTCAGTTCTATAACGGCACAACCCGTATAGGTGAGATCGGTTGTGAAGATACAACGTGGCTGCGTATCAACCAAGAGACTAACAAAAACATTTATACTCCAAGGTATATTAGGGCAGATGCTGGCTTCTTTGTTGATGGCACCGCTAAAGGCATAAACGGGTCAGGAAACTTTATTGGCGGCACGATTGCTGGTGCTTCTGATTACGGCACACTTATTCGCAGCAACGCAGATGACAACGTAAGCGGCCACACAGAATGGCAAGATAACTACACTATTCGTTTGGGCAGTGGTGCTGACTTCCGCATGTATTTTAACGGTACTGACACTATTTTCCGCAACTATGCTCATGCTGGTGGAGACGTATTCTTCCAAGGCGAAGGTAGTGATGGCGTAAACGAAAACGCTATCATACTAGACTTTAGCGGCACAGCTTCTTATGTACGCTTACATCAGAACAGCGGCGAGCGCCTACGCACCTTATCTGGCGGTGTAGGTGTAACGGGTCTGACCGTTGGTGACGTTGATGCTAATCCTCATAACGCTGGTGGGTTGCAGGTCAGCATGAGCAGTGACGAAAAGATCGTGCTGTCAGGTTCAAGCAATCCTTACATTCGTTTCCAAGAAAATACTACTGATAAGGCGTATATTCAGTGGAATAGTGGTGGCTTTTTAGACTTCCGAAATCAGGAAAATGGTCAATTCAAGTTTCAGTCTTCGGTTGATGGTTCATCCTCTGATCTAATTCTAATTAGAAACGATACTTCAACAGCTAGTGGAAATGATTTAGGCTCTATTAACTTTGGTCACACAGATGGAAGCACTGATTATCCTACACAAACTGTTGCACAACTCCCAGCGCGTATTGTTGCAGAGGCGTCAGAAACTACTGGCGATGGTGATGACGGTGCGAGGTTAAGATTTTTTACAAAAGCGACAAATGCAAATAAAGCCACCGACAGCATTGAGCGTATGCGGATTGAAAACAATGGCTATCTGGAAATGTATTCCCGCATTGATATGAATAACAACGACATTCAAGGCGTTGACCAGATATTCCATCACGGCGACACCAACACATACATGCAGTTTCATGCTGCCGATCAGTGGCGCGTTGTTGTCGGTGGATCAGAGCGGCTAGAGGTTAAAAACTCATCTCCGCATGTTTTGGTTTCGGGCGATCTAAACAGCACATCTGATGAGCGTCTAAAGAAAAACATCAAGCCAATTGATAATGCGCTTACTGATATTTGCCAGCTTGAGGGCGTTACTTTTGATTGGAAAGATACTGGCACTCAGGGCCAAGGCTTCATAGCGCAGCAGGTTGAGCCGATCATTCCAGACGTTGTGAATACTGATGAAGATACAGGCATGAAATCTATCAACTATGTCGGCCTGATTGGTCATCTGGTTGAGGCAATTAAAACGCAGCAAACTCAGATTGATGATCTGAAAGCTGAAATCCAATCAATGAAAAGCTAATAGTGAAAGGACACGAAGATGGCTATTCAGATAAGCGGCACAACGGTCGTAAATAACTCAAGGCAATTGCAGAATATTGCTAGTATTGACACCACTACAAAGAACGCAATTGTTAATGCTGGTGTGGGTGGTGGTTATGAGATTGTACCATTTGACACTGGCGCTACAGATAGAGATGTCGCGTTATTTGCTAAAAACTATTCAACCTCATTTACCTCTGCTGGATTTGAGGCAACAGGGGCTTATAACTTTGCTGGCGATAACACAGTAGATAATATGATTATTGCTGAGAGGTTTGGGGTTACAGGAGGAAGCAATCCTTGGTTTGCTTTAGGAAATACTGCCAGTAGCTCAAAAAAAATAGAAATATATTCAACCACGAACGTCACTACGCAGCTAGACAGTAACACAGTAAAAACTGGCCCTGATAGTAATGGGTATTATAAATACGTCAGAACCGTTTCTGCAAACACCGCAGCTTATGGAGCTTATGTTTGGTATGAGCCTACTCTTACAATTTTTAATGTAGCTATGAGATGGCAACCGGGAATAACTATGTGGACTAGACCAAGCAGCGGTAGAGCGAACGGATGGACAGATATACACCATTGGTTTCAAGGCGATGTAGGATTTTAGGAGGCTGATATGTATTTAATTTATAATGTCACAACTGGTGAGCCTATTCGTATCGCTTTCAGCGTTGAAGATAGAGATAATTCTGTTGGTGATAACGCGTGGATAGCAATAACTGATCCAAATATTGGTGATGTAAAAGTTGTAGATGGTGCCCTTGTAGACGATCCACAGCCAATGCTTGATTACCAAAGTAATGAAGCACGAGAAAAGCGTAATAATCTGCTTTCAGAAACAGATTGGTGGGCAATGTCTGACCGCACAATGACAGCGGAGCAAACGGCTTATCGTCAGGCTTTGCGGGATATAACCAACCATGCGAATTGGCCTAATTTGGCTGATAGCGATTGGCCGACTAAGCCAGAGTAAATGCTAGGTTTTTCTTCTATATCAGAAGCGCCTATATCTCAGGCTACTACCAGTGCTTCTGCATTAGGGTTTTTACCTACCAGTCTAGCTACACTAACTGCCAGTAGTCTTTTATTTGAAGGTATTGCAAATGTAACAGCAGACTCTACTGCAGCTACATTTTCTTTAAATATTGACTTTGATGCAAAAGCTACTTCTAGTGTAACAGGTATTGAAGCTACTACAACAGTAAATGATTTTACTTCTGTATTTGGTAAGGCTAACTTTACGTTAAGTCCAACTACTGCCTCTTTCACTGCAGGTCAACTTGTAAGTACTGGACTCGCTAACTTTACAATACCTAGTATTGCGTCTGTATTTAGCATAAATGATTTTGCAAGTGTAGAAGCCAAAGCTAATACGAATTTAAGTAGTGTTGTTTCTGCTATATCTGCTGAAGATGTTATAGGTAGTGGTGCTGCAAATATAATTTCAGATAGTGTAAATGCTACATCAGTTGTAGATACACTTAGCTTTGATGCAAAAGCTAATTTAACTATAGCTTCAATACTCAGCGATATTACTGCAAATGATTTTGAAAAAGTAGATGCTAAGGCAAATATAACAATACCATCTGCAACATTCACTGGTTCAGTTACGGCTTTTGCAGATATAACAGGTAAAGCTAATACAACATTAGATACAACCTTACTGTCTTCTTCTGCTAATATAGGCACACCTACTGCAGTAGTATTCAACTTTAATAAAGATGCTTACGATAGATCTCGCGTAATACATGTACTTTCACAGGGTTCTAGCTCAAGTAACAGCACTACCGTAAAAGTAAAATCAGAAAACCGTTATACTTACGCAGGTTCAATACCTAATAATAGTAACGTAGTACATATAAAACCAGAAAACCGTTCTGTTTATATAGAATATCAAGGAAATAACAATACTGTTTATATAGCAGCATAAGGATTTACAATGTCATATAAGTGGCCCGATAAAGATAAAGATGAATTGCTTGACTACAACATTGATTGGTCACGTTTCTTAGGTACAGATGTTATTTCTGCTGTTACTTGGTTTATAGATGATGCAGCTGGTGTTAAAACAGAAGTAAGTAATTCACAGGTAGTAGATGGATTACAGTTTGTACAAGGTACGTATACAAACACGGTTGCTACTATTAGGTTAAGCTTAGGTACTAATAATAAAAGATATAAGATTACGTGTAAAATAACTACAGTAGGTGCACTACAGTATGAGCGCTCTGTATTATTGCGCGTGAGGGAGAAGTAATATGGCATACAATTATCTTGGATTAGTTAATGATGTAAATCGTAGGCTCAATGAGGTAGAATTAAACTCTGCTAACTTTGCTTCTACTACAGGTTTTTATAGTTTTGCTAAGGATGCAGTAAACTCTTCTATTCGCCACATTCAACAAGAAGAGTATGAGTGGCCTTGGAATCATGTAGAGCAGGAAGAGGTGCTACTTGCTGGTGAGGTTCGTTACAGTTTTCCTTATGATGCTAAGACTATTAATATGAACAGCTTTCGCATCAAGAGAAATGACAGTTTAAGCGTAGATACTGTTAAACTTAAAGTACTTAGCTACGAAGAATACCTTGACAAGTATGCTGACTATGAGTATAACTCTAGCACAAGTGGTAGAACAGTACCTCATTTTATTGTGAGGGCACCAAGTAGAGAATTACTGGTAGTACCTGCGCCTGATAAGGCATACGAATTAATTTATGAATATTACACAATTGGTTTTGATCTAGAGTTACATTCAGATGTACCAAACCTCCCAGAAATGTACAAATACGTAATAGTTGACGGTGCTATGTACTATGTCTACCAGTTTAGAGGTGACATGCAAGCAGCCCAAATGGCGATGCAGAAGTTTGAGCAAGGCATCAAACAATTACGTAGCATACACATAAACCGTACAGAATATATCCGCGATACAAGAGTGCACTTCTAATGGCAACACAATGGCAGACATTTCCTATAGAGTTTAGAGGTGGTCTTATCTCTAATCTCAGCCCTTTGCAGCACGGTACAAATGCTGTTGGGTCTGCCACTATATTACAAAACTTTGAAGCTAATAAAGAGGGTGGTTATTCCAAGATAAGAGGCTATACGAAATATAGCTCAACAACTGTACTTGGATCTGGCCCGATACTTGCCCTTAAAGTTATTAGCTCTGGTAGGGTTGTAGCTGCACGTAAGGTAGATAATAGTGCGATAACAGCACTTACAGCAACAGCCTCTGTAAATGGTGCGATAAGCTCATCAACAGCACTAGCAGTAGACGGTAATTCTGGTACTATTGAAGTTGGTATGGTTGTTACTGGTACAGGTATATCTGGAACAGTAACTGTTACCACAGTAACAGATCAAAACACTTTAGTTTTGTCCTCTGCGCAAACTCTAGCAAATGACGTAGCTTTAACCTTTAGGCATTTAGATACACCAGATTTAAATAAAACAGCCTATTACTATAGTACGGGTACAACATGGAATTTTATGTCTGTTAGTGCTAGTACTAACGGCGGCAAGGCTAGGAATATTCTATATAACTTAGAAGGTGATGATAAAGTTATATTTGTTGATGGTACTAATTACCCAGCTATATATAATACATCTGGAAACATTACTACCTTTATGACATCCTCTAATAGCACAGATGTGTTGGGTGCAGAACATGTAGCTGTATTTAAAAACACTGCCTTCTACTCTAAAGGCAACAACATATACTTTACTGCACCTTTTACTGTAGATGACTTTAGCGTTGCTAATGGTGCAGGTTCTATAAATGTAGCGAATGATGTTACTGGTCTAGCAGTATTTCGTGATCAACTTATTATATTTACTTCTGATACAATTAAGCGCTTAACGGGTAGTAGCTCTGCTGACTTTACTGTGTCACCTATTACTGACCGTATTGGCTGCATTAATGGGGATACTATTCAAGAGGTTGGCGGTGATATTATGTATCTCGCCCCTGATGGTATTAGGTTATTAAGTGCTACTGATCGTATTGGTGACTTCGCTTTGGACGTAGCATCTAATCAGATCCAGAAAGATGCTACTATATTTCTTAGTCAAACATCTAGCTTTTGCTCTGTATTGTTTAAAGAAAAAGCCCAATACAGAATATTTGCGTATGTACAATCAGAGCAAGATGATGCAGCTAAAGGTCTTATAGCTACAAAGTTTATATCTCAGGGTGCTGCAGGTATAGCTTGGTCAACTACGAAAGGCATTAAAGCATTTGTAGCAGATAGCAGATACACAGGAACAGCAGAGACTATAGCTTTTGCTAATGAAGATGGCTACGTATATACTATGGATACAGGCTCAGACTTCGATGGTGCTGCTATAGAAGCTATCTACGAATCACCCTTCATGCCTATAAGTGACCCACAGGTACGTAAGACTTTCTATAAGATGACTTTGTATGCTGAACCTACGGGAAGTATGAGCTTAGACTTAAACTTAAAGTATGACTTTGCTTCTGCCTCTAACACTAAAGTAGTGCAGCCAGCGACACAGCAGATCTCTAGTACAGGCGCATCTGTATTTATACTGGGTGCATCTAACTCTGTGTTTTATAAACTAGCTACGTGGAAAAATCAATCAGGCTATACTGCCCCTACAAACGGACAAACAAACTTTTTAGTAGAAAAAGTAAAGTATAATGTAGGAACAGATGCAACAAGAGTAATTGTATATAAAAATGGAGTACTTCAATCAGGGCACAGCGTTTCTACTGTAGCAACTACTGAGACTATTAAAGCAGCAGTTGTATCTAATTTCAATAATACTGTTGTGACTGTATCTCCTGCTGTTACTGGTACTGCATATAATACTACGGTAGTTTTATCTGGCGGTGTTTTAGTAACAGACGTAATAGAAATTTATATTTTACCAGTTGGCGGTAACGTGTCTGATGCTACTACATTCGGTGGTGAGCTTGATAAAATATATAATAGCAACGTTATCGGTTCAGGTAAAACAGTAGCATTAAGACTAGAAGATCTTTCAACTAATCCCACCTTTACATTAGACACGGCTTTGCTAGAATACAGCCAAGAAGATAGACAATAAGGAAACGACATGGCAGGTTATACAAGACAGGATACTGCAAACAACATTGCCAACGGTAACGTTATTGATGCAGATGACTTTGACGCAGAGTACAATGCAGTAGAAAGTGCTTTTAATGCTTCTACAGGGCATAAGCATGATGGCACTGCTGGTGAAGGCGCACCTATAACTAAGGTTGGTCCAAGCCAAGACCTTATTGTGTCGGGTAGTAATGTATTACCTAAAACAACAAACACCCTAGATCTAGGCTCAACGGGTGCAAAGTTTAAGGACAGTTTCTTCGATGGTACTGTAACAACAGATGATCTTGCTGTAACGGGCGGCTCTGTTCTCAGTGGTAGCACTACTGTAGGCGGTACATTAGGCGTTACAGGTCTTTCTACATTAAATAGTCTTAGTTTAACTAATAACGCTACAGTAGGTGGTTGGATTAACGTAACTGATAATAGTGTTTTTGGCGGTACTCTTGGTATAACAGGTAATACAACAGTAGGTGGTACTCTAGGCGTTACAGGTAATAGCACTTTTAGTGGTACTTTAGGTGTAACAGGTAATACTACAGTAGGTGGTACTTTAGGTGTAACGGGTAACAGTACTATTGGTGGTACTCTTGGTGTAACAGGTCAGATTACAGGTGATGTTACAGGAGATTTAACAGGTAATGCAGATACTGCAACTGCATTAGCTACCGCAAGAACGATTACTATTGATGGTGATGTAGATGCCACTGCTACATCTTTTGATGGTACAGGTGACATTACTCTTACAACAACTTTGGATACAGTAAACTCTAATGTAGGTTCGTTTGGTAGCGCTACGGCTGTTCCTGTCGTAACAGTTAATGCTAAAGGTTTAGTAACTGCAGTAAGTACATCTTCTATTACTACAAGCCTTACTGTTGGCGCTGATAGTGGCACTAATGATGCTGTAGCTTTGGCTTCAGATGTCCTTAAATTTGCAGGTACTACAAACGAAGTTGAAACTACTGTAAGTAATAACAAGATTCAGATAGGATTACCTAGCAATGTTACTATAGGTAATAACCTTACTGTTACAGGAGATTTGGAAGTACGAGGTACTACTGTTACCTTAAACACTGAAAACTTAGACATTGAAGATTCTACAGTACGTCTAGCTAAAAATGCTACAACACTGTCTGCTACAAACGGTGCAGGTATTGAGTTTGGAGCTAATGCCTCTAAACCCACACTCACTTGGGATAATAATAATACTAGGTTATCTTCAAATAAAAACTTTTATGCCCCTAGTATCTACGGAAATAATGTTAATGGTACATGGATAGGAAACAATGCTACTGTATCAGGTAACTATACAGTAGACGTTACCGGTGATATTTACTTAGATGCAGATGGTGGTCAGATTTACCTTAGAGACGCTGCTCAAAATAGATTCACTTTTCACACAGATGGAACACCTACTTTAGCCTTTACGGGTACAGGGGATTCTCATATAACAAGTAACTATGCATTAGATATTGATGTTGCTAATGAAATAACTTTGGATTCAGGCACAGGTCAAATATATTTACGTGATGCAGGTTCAAAAAGAGGTATTATTGACTTAAATACATCTGATACAATTAAGTTTCTCGCGGGTACTTCTGATACAGAAGAGATGCGAGTGTCTACATCTGGTGTAAGTATTAATAATGGTCTTCGTGTTGGTGATACAGCGACACCTACAGATAATAATATTGAAGCAACTGGGGATATTGAAGCAGGTGGAGAAATTAAACTTACTGGTGGCGCTCAGGACTGGACTTTTGAAGTAGACGGTAGCAACCGTTTAGTAATCCAGTACGATGGAACCTCACTAGCTAGGATAGACACTAGCGGAAATTTAGTTGTTGCGGGTGACGTAACCGCCTTTGGTATTCTGTAATGACAGTAACCTCATTAGATAACTTTGGTCACGCTTCTGGCTCAATATCTATGAGTGAGTTGCGCGACTACTATGGTCAGTCGGGTTCTGTATCCCTCAACGCAAATCTTAATGGGGGTACAAACCCTGTGCCTGATGATTTACCAGCATCAGGTGCTACTACTTCCTTTTCTAATTATCGTAGTAAAACTAGGATACTAAGAAAGAAAGGCACGACAGAAACAAAAGCTAGTGGTACTTCTTGGTCGCCAGCACAGTCAGGTTGTGTACAGTATAATGTCTACGTTCTTGGCGCTGGTGGTTCTGGTGGCGGTCACTCAACTGATGGAGGGCGTGAAAAGGTTGCCTCTGGTGGCGCTGCAGGTGGTACAGCCTTTCGTAGATATTCAGTACAAGATCACAGCATAACTTCCGCTACTATTAGCATTGGCTCTGGTGCTGCTGGCGTTGCTTATACTGCTGGTAGTGGAACAGTTATATCAGGTCGCAATGGTGGTTTGACATCCTTCAATCCTAATGGATCTGGTGCAACTATTTCTGCTACTGGTGGCTCAAGAGGTTTTGGTGGTAGGCAGGGTGAAATAGATGCCACTGTAACAGCTACATTACCTGTAGGAGAAGCTTCTTCTACAACAACTATTGGTGCTTGGGGCACTTGCCCTGCATCATTAGGTGGTTCTGGTTCTGGTGGAGAAAGTAATTACACTGGTGGGAATGGTCCCGGTTTATCTATAGGCGGTGATGGATCTAGCGCTACAGGTGGTGGTAGTCCAAATTTAGGCTCTGGTGGTGTAAATGGTTCAACTGCAGCAGGGTCTGGGTATGTAAAAGGCGCTACTACAAGTGCGCCAACAAAGCCTTCAGAGTGGGGTTCTGATGTAAGCGATACTTTCCAAGGTGGTGCGGCGGTACAACACTCAAGCGGTGCTGCGGGTACTTCTGATCATGGTACTAACTATGGAGCGGGGTCAGGTGGTTCTGCTAGTGAAGTTGGAGCAGGTGATACAGGCGCAGGATCTAGTGGTGCTATATTTGTGACTTACTACGAGGTAAACACATGACACCTCTTACACCAGAACAAATAGAAGCTATGCTGGACAGGGCCGCTAAGAAGGGCGCTAAACAAGCCCTGTGTGACTTAGGTTTGTCTGACATGGATGCAGCTAGTGATATTAAAGAATTACGTAGTTTGTTAGATTCATGGCGTGATACAAAGAAAAGTATATGGAAAACACTCGTACAATTAGGTACAGTTGCAGTACTGACATTCATAGCTACTGCTTTATGGATGCAAGTAGGCAAGTAAGGATAAGATAGATGGCTAAACGTTTTGCAGGATTTACACCAGAGCAGCTAGGTAGAATTGATCCTAGCCTTAAAGGTATGCAGTCTGATGAGCAAGAAAAGATTATTGCAGCTAGTCCTGCCTTAGCATCTCGTGTAGGTAAAATGACACAGATGGCACAGCAGCGTATTAGTATGGCTGGGCGGGGCTTTGCAGAAGGCGGGGATACATCAAGTACTGATGATGAGGTTACTACTGATCCTGTTGATGATGAGGTTACTACTGATCCAATGTCTGAGGCAGGTAAAGCTGCTGCTGATTTAACCCAACTTGCTTTAGAAAACCCAGAGACTTTAGTAAAAGATACAGAAGTAGAGAAATTTACAGAAACCCAAAAAGAGGCGGGTGAAATTGAAGAAGGTACAGGAGAAGCTGATGCTTTAGATAAAGCGACTGCTACTGTTGCTACACCTGCTGCTACAGTTACAGCGCCTGTAAAGCCAGATGCAGCCACTGTTCTTCCTGAGACTGTTTCTACAGAAGTAAGCGATACACTCAGTAAGCTAGAAGCTGCTACAGGTAAGCCTAGCGCAGAAGCCCTAGCAGATGCTGCTACTATGTCACCAGAGGAGCTAAAAAGCTTGGGCCTTACCGTTGAGCAGATTGACCAAGCTCGCCGCGTAGAAGGTGCACCTACTCGTAAGATAGAAGATGGTGAGATGATTGAAGGCTCCACAGTAGATATGGAGCGCGTAAAGAAAGAAGTAAACTTTGAGGCAGCTACAGGTGCCCCATCAAGTGATGCTACTGTACAAGGCCAGCTAACTGGCTTGATGGAAGACTTTGAGGGTGCTGCTCCCCCAGCATGGGCTGCAGGTGCTATGAGGGCAGCGGCTGCACTTATGGCTAGTCGTGGACTGTCATCTTCTTCTATGGCTGGACAGGCTATCGTACAGGCTGCAATGGAGAGTGCTATCCCTATAGCCTCTCAAGATGCTAAGACTGTTGCAAGCTTTGAGATGCAAAACCTGTCAAACAGACAGCAGACTGCTATGTTCGCTGCACAGCAACGTGCACAGTTTCTAGGCTTAGAGTTTAACCAAGAGTTTCAAGCTCGTGTAACTAATGCAGCTAAGATCTCTGATGTTGCCAATATGAATTTTAGTGCAGAGCAACAGATTGCGCTAGAGAATGCTCGTATGGCACAGACTGTTGATATAACAAACCTAAACGCTAAGAATGCTAAGATCATGGCTGATGCTGCAGCTATGTCACAGGTAGACATGGCTAACCTTAACAACCGTCAGCAAGCGGCTGTACAGTCTGCTAATGCATTCCTACAGATGGATATGGCTAACTTGTCCAATGAGCAGCAGACTACAATGTTTGCAGCACAAGCGCAGATCAATGCTATTCTTTCTGATCAGGCTGCAGAGAATGCTGCCCTACAGTTTAACGCTTCTAGTGAGAACCAAGTAAATCAATTCTTTGCTGATCTAGGAGCAAGGGTACAACTTGCTAATGCTGACCAAGCTAATGCTATGTCACGATTCAATGCAGGTGAAGCTAATGCCTTAGAACAGTTTAACACAGCACAGGCTAATCAGCGCGAGCAGTTTAATGCTACAAACCGTTTAGTCGTAGCACAGGCTAATGCTCAATGGGCACAAGCATACACAACAGCAGATAACGCAGCTATCAATGAAGCAAACCGTTTAGATGCTCAGCGTCAAGGCCAGATGACATTAAATGCGTATAATGCTACAATTCAAACGTACCGTGATTTGATGAGCTTTGCTAATACTACAGCAAACAATGATGCAGATCGCGCTACATCAATTGTATTGGCTAATATACAAGCAGATGCAGCAAAATATGGCGCAGATAAAGCAGCACAGGCGGCGGCAGCAGATTCAGCATCAGCTAAAACAACTGGCTTTTGGAGCGCTGTTGGTTCTTGGGCTGCTAACGCATTCAGTTAAGGATAATATAATGGCAAAAACATATAGCTTTCTACCTGACTTTAGTGTCTTTGAGGATGACGAACAGAGTAATGTATCAACAGAAGATACAAACTCTTCTATCATGTCTCGCAATAGGCAGGTTGATACAGATGCATCAGGTACAGGTGGCGACTTTTTAGAGCGTTTCTACCAGAACCTTCGTAGTGCGTTCGATGATGATGATAAGTTTAAACAAACGTTTATGTCTAAGAAACGCCCTAAGCCTGATATCTCTGAGCTACGATCTTATGTTGACAGGGTAAAAGGCTCCAGTGATATTGAAGATGCGCTACTTGAAGCAACAGGCACGTATAATCCCGGTATGGCATCAGATGATAACTCAATGAGTATTAAAGATGCATCAGACGGTATTACTGTACCTAAGCAACCAGATGTTATGGTAGATGAGTTATCTTCTAATGCAGGATCGTACCTACGCAACCGCGCTAACAAAGGTGCGTCTTTTGTAGGTGAAGGTGTACAGATGGCTAGTGCAGGGTCTTTATCTGTAGAGGATATGGATCTAGCTAGAATGATGGCCGGTCAAACCATGAGAAAAGAAGCTGCTAAGATGGGCTTACCTGTGGTTGACATGGAAGAAGAAGAAAGAAAAGCCTTAGAATACGCTAAGACTATTCCTAAGCTGAGTACACTCAAGGGTGTGGGGATTATGTCTCCTGTTGCTTCTGACCCTAGAGCAGACATGGCGGCTAGTGGCTTAAGTGAAGATGACCCATTAGGGCGTGTAAGACCAAAGGCTAGACCAGAGGTAGCGACAGGCTTTAATTTTAAAGATACAAGTATGCGACTGGTTTCTGATTTAATGCAAGACTTTAATCTTACTAAAACACAGGCCGCTGCCCTTGTAGGAAATTTAGCTTGGGAGTCGGATAACTATCAAGGTATGCAAGAGTATGAACCTACAGTAAAGGGTAGCAGAGGTGGTTATGGGTTCGCTCAGTGGACAGGCGCAAGAAGAAAAATGTTTGAGGCGTGGTCTAAAGAAAACGAATTAGATCCAAACAGCTATGAAGCCAACTATGGTTTTTTAAAATTTGAGCTATCTCGTGCTAATGATGAAATAGGTAGCATGGGTGTAAACACTATAAAAAAGTTAAAAAAGACTAAAGATTTAGATACCGCAGCAAGTGTAGTTATGAACGAATACTTGAAACCGGGAATCCCACACGAAGAAAAACGTAAAGAACGCGCTTCACAGGTTTTGGATTTACTTTAATATGTTTGGCTTACCCCTAGAATTACTGACTATGCTCTTCTCAACTATCTTGGGGGGAGTAATGTCTATATGGGGCCAGAGCATGAAGAACAAGCAAGAGCAACAAAAGATGATGCTTGCTAGTGCTCAGTTTAATGCAGATCAAGTCAACCGCGCTAGGGATGCAGGTAAGACAGATAAGCACTTTGCATGGACACGTAGGCTTATTGCTCTATCTGCTGTGTTCTCTATTATAGTGTTGCCTAAGCTGGTGGCAGTATGGTATCCTGACGTAAGCGTCATTGTAGGGTACACAGAAGTACAGGGCGGCTTCCTTAACTGGCTGTTTGGCCCTGCAGAAGCAACCCAATGGAAGTACGCTAACGGCTTCGTAATAACACCACTAGACACACATATCGTATCAGCCATTGTAGGATTGTACTTTGGCGCAGGATTTACAAAGTAAGGCATAAAGATGACAAACTTATTTCAAGGCCCAATTCCAGGTCAATCACTAACAGATTCACCTCGTAACGCTGCATGGGAAAACCCACCTGAGATGGATACAGTGGAAGAAGTTGTTGGGTATTATATAGAAAAGCTTTCTGATGAAGACTCTGCGGATGATCTAGCTTTACTGTTTGACCTTGGTGCTAACATAAAGGAAGTGACAGAAACCCTAATGATTATGGGTACTATGAAAGGATTACACACCGTTGATGTACAGATGCTGGCTGCACCTATCGTAGGAGCCTACATAAAAGCCCTCATGGTGCCCTACGGTGTTGAGACACCTGAGACAGCAGTAGACCCAGATAAGCTACGCACAGCGCGTCAGAAGCAGCGCTTAGATGTAATCATTGCAGACGCTATAGAGAAGAGCACTAAGTCTGGTGAGGACGAAGGAACAGAGATGCTTCGTGGTATGCAGGATGCTATAGACGAAGAACCACAAGAAGCAACAATAGAACAGCCTATGGATGAAGCCCCAGAGGAGCCTATGGTTGAAGGCGAAACACCGCAAGGTCTTATGGCGCGAGGACAATAGATATGAGTGAAGCAGCACAAGCATTTCTGACAGGGTTTTTCAAAACATCTTCAGAGAACATTCAAAGACGTAAGAAAAAAGCAGAAGATTACATGGATGATATTCGTGAGAATCAGGCTGCGTATCAAGCTAAAGCTGACTTGAAGATTAAAGCACGTAATAATGCGGAAACCCTTACACAGAAAATCATTAGTAAGGGCGGCACAAAAGAAATGGTCAAGGCTGCTTATGCAGAGAATGGCTTAGATGGGCTGTCTACTTTAGATGGTGTTTTGTCTAAAGGTGTAGCAAGTCAAGGCATAGACTTTGTGAAGAACAACGCTGATATATTTGCTGCCACTACTCTTGATCCTGCTATGTCAGGTGTGACTATACAAGATATGCTCGATGAAGGCTTTGGCATTGGTAAGTACACCACAGGAGATTACAAACGTCCTGAGTCTAACTGGTGGGATCGTACAACTGGACGTACTGCTATGGACGATGTTCGCTCCAAGCTAGACCAAGAAGAAGTCTATGAAGGTATGAGCTTGTTTGATCTAAAGCAAATGGCCTCATCCTCTGCGTACAATAAGGTAGGTGGTAATTCTTATCTTACTTACCTGTCTCCTAACTTGTTTGGTGAAAATGATGTAGCCAGTGCACGTATAGATTTTCAGTCTACAGTAAATGCTAACGATGCCTTTACAGAAGCAGAAGCAGCAATAGAGAAAGCTAATGATGATATTAACCTGCATCAACGGCGCGTAGATGAGGGTGTAAAAGAAGCACAGTCTGAGCTTTTAAAGGCTAAAGGTAGATTAGCACAAGCAGAAATGAAAAAACTACAAGTTTTAAATAATCAGTTTGTACCCTATGTTCAAGACCAAGCTGCAGCTTACTATGGTGAAACTTTTGTGAAGCGAATGGGTAGTCAGTACGACAACATCGTTGGTGTTCCGGGATGGACTGCAGCGGCTTTAGGTGGCGCAGTAGAGGAAGAGCCAACAGAAGAAAGCTCACCTACCGCTACCGATACTGATGTATCACAACCCGAATTACCTTTGGGTGACACAGCAAAGCAGCAAGCACCTACAATGCCTTCTGTTCCAGCACCTGCAGCAGATCAAACAGTAGAAACTATTAAGGTTGTTAATCAAGATAACGCCCCTATCCCTATACAAACACAAGACATGGAAGGCTTGCCCTTCTCGTTAGAGCCTGATGCAGTAACCTTTACTTCCGCTGTAATACCCAACACAACTATCTTTGAAGATGGTGATGGTAATATGCGGGTGTTTAACCACGAGACAGATGAAACCCTAAGTGTACCTATGTCAGATTATGTATTAGCTTCTCCAGAAATGCAGGAAGAAATACAAACAAACCCTGATGCTAAACCTATCTTAGAGAGTAAGGCATTTGTAGAGCAACCCATAAACCTTAGTGACAGAGGTACTAGCCCTCGTGATACAGCAGCTATCAACATCACTAAAGTCAATAACTGGAAAAAGTCTATGTCAGATGTTACTCTGGCAGAGTGGAAAGAGATGTCTCGTAAGGAACGTGTAGCTGCAGGTCTACCACCACGCCCTCTTGATATGTGGTCTGTAGGAGCAGGGGCATTTAAAGATGTAGTGCAACCAGATGTAATAATAAGCCCTGCAGAAAAAGCACCTGATGTATCTACTGCACCACCTGTAAGAAGTAAAACCGACTTCTTTATGAAGTATGATAATCAAATGCTAGAAGCTATGGAAGAGTTTGGTGTCACGAAAGATGATCCTATTTCAGAAGTTAAAGAAGCACTAGCTGCTTGGTTTGAAGAAAACTCTAGTAACTCAGAGCTTGTAGCTGACTCTACTTATATGGATCTAGACAACGCTGCAAGTATTATTTTGCAAGCCCTTAATATGATGGAAGAGTAATATGAGTGTTTCTTTACAGGATATACTGGATAGGCAGAAAAAAGAAGAGGCTACCACTGCTACTACTGCTGTAGATCCTAAGCCAAAAGGCGTTTCTTTAGAGGACATTCTAGCTAGAAGAGATGCCGCTCAAGACACAAATGTAAAGCAAGGCAAATTAAAGAAAGACGATCTAAAAAAGACTGCCAATGCTGCTAAGATACGTGACTACATGACGTCACGGTTTGGATATCAGTACCGTGATGGCGGCGAGTATACTGATGATAAACTTGTAGAACAGTTTTTTGATCACATGAGAGCGTTCAATACAAACGTTGTATCTACTGCAAGCGAGGCTAGATTTGTATCTAAAGCAACAGAGTTAGATAAAGTAAAGGCAAAGCAAGCATATGATCTGTACGATCAAACAGGTAGTGTGTTTGTAAATGACGGGGTACTTGGGGCTGTAGATGGTGTAAAGGACTATATCTTTGCTGCAGCTAAAGACCCATCAAACTATCTTGGTTTATTGACAGGTGGTATATCTAAAGCTGCTGGCTTTGGTATTACCCAAGGGGGAAAGCAAGCAGTTAAGCTATCCGTAGCTAAGGCTACACAGGAAGCGCTGAAAAAGGGTGCCTCTCGTGAAGCAGCAGAGAAGATTGGTAAAGAGGCGGGAGAGGCTGCTTTAAATCATGCTCTGTCTATAGGGGCTAAGAATCCTGCAGCTAAAAAGATTATGCGGGAGACAGCAAGACGGGAGAGAGATCTTGCACTACGCCGTGCTAGGCTACAGGCTCGACAGCAAGCAAAGCAAGAGATAACAGAAGGTGCAGCTAAGAAGTCTTTGTATGCTACAGCAGCAACAGACACATCCCTAGCAGTGCTGCAGGATCTACAGATTCAGAATCTTATGATTGATGTAGAGTCACAGGATGAGTACAGCTTGTTACAAACAGGTTTTAGCTCACTCTTTGGTGTGGCTGCTCCTGGTGCCCAAATAGTTGCAGGTAAAATGAAGGGTAAGTCGGGTTACGCAGATCTAGGGTTAGAAGGTGAGTTAGCTGCTATGCGTGAGAAGCGCACTAAGCCAGTAACAATAAAGCTGACTAACTCTCAAATAGATGACGTAACAGCAGACATCAAAAAGAATGTTCGTAGCTGGAAAGAGAAAGTTGAAGCTGGCAGAGACATGTTCAGTAGAAACATTACAGATACAGATGTATTCTCTCAGATCATACTAGGCGCTAATGGTAAAGGCACAGTAGATGGCTTAGCTTTTCAATTAGCTAAGTCTGGGCACAAGCTACCCAATAACGTTACTATATCTGACGCCCTAAGTAATATTGTACCACAGCTTCCAGAAGACGAGCTAACAGAGATAAATAAACTGTTGAAGATTACAGGTATTACTTTAGGTGATGCCACTAGCTCACAGAAGAACCTACAGGACTTGGTAGCGTTTGAGGCAAGCCGTGGTGGTTCTACGCTTAACGTGATGAGTCAGGCAGCTAAGGTAGTAAATGGTACTCTACTGCACGGTGAAACTATTATTAGCGAAGCATCAGGTGAGATCTTAAAGAAGGAAGGTGAGAAAGCTAAACGTGCACAGCCTTTCGCTTATGGTCAAAACCTGTGGCGCAGAATGCTTGTATCATCAACATCTACAACTGCAGTCAACGTTGCTGGCTTTGCACAGTACGCTACTGTATCAACCCTAGCTGATGTTCTTAATGGTTATGGTCACATTGCTTTGAGCATGACACAGAAGGGGCAGAAAGCTGTTGAGACACGTAAACGCGGTAGAGTATACCTAGATATGCAAGCACAGAAGATGCGTAACTTGTTAGATCCCTACACTACGCATGACGCATATATGGCTTTCCTTGGTCAAAACAAAGATGTAAGCAAGATACTCTTTGAAACTGTGTCAGGTGGTGTAGAGCGTACTGGTAAGCGCTATGGTATAGACACAACTAAAGGTGTAGCCAAGAAGCTTGAGACTATTGCAGATGCTGCTACAAAGATATCTGGTGTACGCATTCAAGATAGCTTCACTAAGTCACAGATGTTTATGGGTGAGCTAGATAAGTATGTACGGCTCAAGCATGACAAAGATCTTATGACTGTTCTAAAAGAAGGTGATACAGCACTAATTGATAATGACGTTATTGGTGGTGCTCTGGATCAAACGCTAAGATCTGTTTTCTCTAAAGATTACACAGCACAGGAAAACTTCTTAGGGCTGGCAGCAGGACAAATTGAGAAACTTTCTAACATTCCTGTAGTAGGTACTATCCTACCCTTTGGGCGGTTCTTTAATAACGTTATAGCTACAGGCTATCAGTGGTCAGCAGGTGGAGCCATTGATATGGCAAGTGCTCTGGTACGTGGTGCTGCTAAGAAGGGCGAAGACGTAGACATGATCAAGCCTACAGAAGCGTTTTCTAGAACGCTGGTTGCATACTCTACTGTAGGTCTAGCTATATCTTATGATGAAGAGCGTAGAAAGAAAGGCTTAGGCGTTTACGAAGTTGAGTCAGGTGCAGGTAATGTAATTGACATGAAGAGCCAATTCCCTGCCTCTATGTTTCTACTGGCTGGACGTATACTTGGTATCAGAAAAGACGGAGACGTTGTACCGTCAGAGCTTGTTACAGAATTAGGTAAGCAGATGGCAGTAGGTCAGTTTGCTTCTGACGCACAGTTTGGTAATGATCTTAACTCTATTGTAGATTTCTTCCTTAACATGGAAGGTGATGTAGATTACTTAAAGGCTGGGTTTGGGTCAGGGATAACTAAAGCTGGTGGTAATTACTTATCAGGTTACACCCGCCCACTAGACACACTAAACAAGCTTGTAGGCTTTGCAACTGAAACAGATACAGCTAAAGATGTACGTCAGTCTCAGGGTATAGATACACTTTCACAGTCTTCTCTTAAATATGTAGATAACTTAGCAGAAGTATTTATTGATGCTATTGATACTGCTAAAGGGGATCTCAATGATAAAACAAAGAATACCCTTACAGGTGAAGAGCTACGTGTAGGTATACGTGAAGGTGAGGTCTATGACCCCAACCCACTTGCTAAAGTTTTAGGTGTGACTATTAAGCAAACTCGTACTGCAGCAGAAGAGCTATACTCTGTGGCTGAGATGGCACCGTGGACTGCAGGAGAAAGATCTGAGATTGCTGGATATGATAAAGTCTTTAATAAAGTATTTGCGCCTCTGTTAGAGAGGGAGTCAAGAATGCTGTTAGCTGATCCTAAGTTTAAGAAGGCTAACTTACAGCAAAGACGTACTATGATATCTGATAGGCTGACTAAGATACGTGCAGATGTCAAATCTTACTTAGAGGCAAGCTCAGACTCTGATACAATCATTCAGAGTTTACGTAGAAAAGCATCAGCTACTGGCAATAGAAACTCTAAAGCAGAAGCAAAGAGGTTTATGAAGAGCAAGGGAGCTACAACAAATATCAGAGACATGAATTACAATGAATTGTACATGTATCTAAACTACCTAGACTACCACGATCAAGTCTACACGGAATAGCAGAGGGGGCGCACTAAGCGCCCCTTTCTTTATTTAATACCATACTTTTCAGCAGCGAGCTTAGCCCACATCTGTGACTCAGTAAGTCGCTCTAAAGCGTTCTCCTTTTCATCACAACTGTGCAGGTTTCTATTGTAGTGCACTTCTAAACCCGTTGCCTGTGTTGTCAGGTCAGCCTTAAAAAGATTAGTCTTTGTGTCCATGTATGCCTTGGCTTCTCGTTCTAGTTTCATTGTGTAGTCCATTTATTTAAGGTACTTAAAGACTTATCTGGATCTCGTGTAATCCTTGAGATGATAAACTTACTCAGCCCAACATCTCTGGCTATTTTATTAACACCATCACCCTCGTTAAACTTTTGCATTATCAATGTCAGTTGTTTATGAGTATACTTAGGCTTTCTTCCTTTATACCTTTCGGGATTTTCGAGTTTTGCTTTTTTTATACCCTCTTTTTGTAGTGCTCTCCTATTAAGGAAATTATGATCATGTATCTTACCATGACAAGTTAAACAGCAATTAACCAAATTAGTAGGGCAATCAATACCACCTAGTGTCTTAGGTAAAACATGATGCTTGTGTACTTCTAAAGCCTCTTTACCACAACAGTCACATAACAATGCTGTATACTCCTTATGTACTTTCTGGTACTTGAAAGCAGTAGTATTTCACATCAGAAGAAGGTGAAGGTTTAGTCCTAATCAGTCTTTCTTTAATTGGCTCAGCAAACTGTTTGCACTCTTTGTAACTATTAAAGAACACATCGTGAGCTTGCATCTTATAAGCCGTTCCATGAAACATGATTAGGACTAAAATATACATTAGAACCAGCCTTTAACTTGATCAATAAGTACAGGGCCATACTCTGCAGTAAGAGCAACAACTTCACCTACCGCTACCATACCAATAGTTGCAACCGCCATAAATTCAATACCCGTCATACCATTCTCCTTTCAAGAGTTTTTTCAGGTCTGTGTAACCACCTATGTGATTACCTTCTATATCCCAGATTTGGGGTACAGTCTTTATACCTGACTTCTTAAATAAGTCAAGTAACCACTTGGAGTCATTCAGAGAGTAGTACTGAACAGTAAGGCCACTATCCCTCAATAAACCCATAGCTTTGGAGCAGTGAGGGCAGTCAAGCCGCCCCACTAATGTGTATACGCTCATGTCAGATCTACCAACTCACAGGAATCACCTGTACATGCCATAGTCTGACTACCTGCAGTGTTGTCTTCGCTTTCGTACTCAGTAAGCTCTGACCAAGCAATACTTGTAGGCATCTTAGCTAAAAGATCTTCGTACTCTTCCTCAGTACAATCCTGATAGGGTGCTTGCTGATACGTGTGATCTGTATGAGGTAAGAATGATACACCAGACATTTCATCAAAGTGTTTGTAAACAAATGCACCCACTTCCATCCACTCAGCATCCCGTACTGAGATTGTCACGCTTGGCTTATGTTCGCACCAGTGTCGCTGATAGGTAAGCCACAACTCTAGCTGCTCAATAGCTGTCATATCATTACGTGTAACCGCATTCTCAGGTGACTTTACAGGGAAGCTAAACACCGTAGTAGTGTCACCCTTCATCACACAAGGCTCGTTAGGGATACCTTTGTCTTTCATAAACTGTGTTAGCGGATCTTTATTATCACCGCGCACAGTACGGATATAATAGGCACTGTGGCGAGCATGTATGCCACTGGCGCTATCCACCAATTGTGATACCGTGCCCGAAGGCTTGACGCATGTAATTGCTGCAGATACAGGTATATTAAGCATACCAGCAAATTCAGCGTTAGTATTGACAGCCACACTACGTAAATGCTCAAGAGTCTGCTCCAATCCTTTATTCTTAGGCGTCATTAGAGGGTTATCCATAACACCTGTAAGTGATACGCCAAGTAAGCGCTCTTCTTCTGTGTTCTTCTGCCAGACTTTACGCAAGTAAGGAAACTTAGTGTAGGTAGACTGTACTGTTCCAAGAATAGTAGCCAAACGTACCTTACGCTCTAGGTCATCAATAGTGTCTGTAGCGCGTACAACAACTTCCGTTAAGTTGCAAAACTGATACGGGCGTAAGCTGATTTCAGAACATGGGTTGCAGCCAAACTCATAGTTAGGATCACGGCGTCCGTGCTTTGCTGCTAAATCAATACAAGCTTGACGGTTGAATACTCCACGCTCACCTGATTTAGATGCTACAAGGGCTGTCCACTCACGCATGAATGTCTCCATGTCAGGCTTCTCTGTGTACCCTACGCTATTGTTAGCTAAGGCTCTCCACGGTGCTGTTTCCCACCACTGACCTGACTTAGCGTGACGCATACGGTCATCACTCAGGTTAGACAAACTAATCATAGCTGAACGGCGAACACCACCTACTACAACGATCTGACCAATGAAGCACATAAGATCATGACACTCAATGCTAGACAGTTTGCGTCCTTGTGCAGCCTTGAAGGTTGTGATAGCAAAGTTAAACAATTCAACTAGAGGCGCTGGGCCACTTGCTCTACCACCAAACGTCTTGAGCCTAGCACCTGCAGGGCGTACTAATCCAATATCCCACTGAGGGATCTCACCAGCCCAAAGGAGTGCCAGCAATTGTCTGAACGCTTTAGCCCAACCTTCCTTACTGTCTTTGACAACGATTGTAGTCTCACTGTCGAAGAGTTGAGGTATTTCAGGGAGCTTGCTAACGTATTGCCGCTCGACGCTGAAACCGACACCAGTACCACACAAGAGGATGTACATAGCCTCATCGAAGGACTTAGGGTCATCTACGGGTAAATAGCTACAGTTATAGCCAGCAGTGTTGTCTCTATCTAAAGCTGGCCCAGCAGTCATCAGCGCTCTCATAGATGGCATGATATCTGTGTTAAGTATGGCAGTCTCAATCTCTCTACAAATCTTAGTATCTAATAGAGCATTAACTACATTGATCATGTAGCGCTCTACTGTGTCTGTCCAAAACTCACGCCCATAACCATCATAGTATTTAGCGTAACGTGATTTGTGAATAAATTTCTGGTAGTCTGTTGGTAGTAGGTTGCTCATCTATTGTCTCCTGAACCTTTTAGTTTTCCGCGCTGCTCTCTATCGTCTAGCTTTGCCATATTCATTTCCATAGTCTTCTTTAAGTTACCGCCAAAGATGTTTGATAATGCAACAACGTAAAATAACACATCCCCCAACTCTTTCAGTACATCTTCATCACTAAAACTACTTTTATCACGAAATAGTTTCTTAATCTTTTCTGCGACTTCTCCAGACTCACCTACAAGACCAAGTGTGTTTTCTACTAGGCGATCCCTGCCCTTAGTGAAAACTTTATCTTCTACAAACTGGCTGTAGAAACGTAATGGGTCATTACTCCAATCAGGACTATTTTGAAACATATCAAAGTAACCGAATGCTTCTAAGTCTGTCTCATTAATCATTGCCGCTCCTTAACTATTAAATTTCTTATAGATACATCATCTACATCATACATAATATTTGTTATTAGGTCATATACATCTTCCTGATGGTGCTCATCAGAGGATGATAATATATTGTTTTCGTCATCTACGTTTAACATAAACATAACACTAAATGTCTTGTCGTTCATTTGTGATTCTCTTTATAGTTATCTATTAGCCAACCTAAATATACCTGCGCCTTCTCTAAGTCTTCAAGACCATTCTTGTACTCGTG
>JACLAD010008941.1_pt1 | contig 37807 bp, 24 predicted proteins | sample 8027901 | NCBI WGS metagenome assembly JACLAD01 (sample SAMN15725071, study PRJNA655200) | protist metagenome | isolation source: fluorescence activated cell sorting (FACS) single amplified genomes of... | place: Spain: Blaines Bay Microbial Observatory, Mediterranean Sea | collected 2016-07-05 | reverse complement strand
ATTCCCAATGGGATTATTACTACTATTATGAGTACTACATATTAGTAGTAGTACTCCCAACCAAGCTTGCAAGCTAGCTAGGCTGCCGTGCCCTACTAAGTAAGCGCTTAAGCCTAACTAAGGAGGGTTCGATATATAATTCATTGGTAAAGAGCAAGCTCATCTCTTATTAGTAGTCATCATGCATACGCGCGTCTAGACGTCTGGCTGGCTGGGAGGGTAATGTTAATACCGGTATTTTGAATAGGTATTTATGGAGAAACGGCTATCGAGAGATAAGTCATACCCACCATTGCATCACATCAATATTGTGCAAAACATTGCACCTGTGAAAACGAATCAACTGCAGAGCATTGCGTCATGACTTCCGCGCGATCTCGAGACTTAGCTTCTAGAATTTCGCAAGCTAAAAAAACCAACAGTTTATATTTAAGCTTTTGCAACCTGAGAGAAATCCCCCCAGAAGTTTTTGAACTAAAAAATCTTGTAAAATTAGACTTAGGTTGCAACTTAATCTCTACTCTTCCGTCCACCATTGGCGAATTTAAAAGACTCGAATATTTATGGCTAAATAACAACCCGCTCGAACATCTTCCCAAAGAAATCGAGGAGTGCAAAAAGCTAAAACAGCTTGACTTAAGAAAGACAAAAATATATGAGTTACCTAGAGAACTTGGGCGACTGAAACAACTTGTTGATGTTGACCTAAAAGATATACCCTTGAAAGAGAGCCTTCGAAAAGCTTATGACGAGGATAACGAAGAAAATACTAAAACTACTTCGCTTCTCAATAAGCTGAAAAAAAAAGATGAAAAAAATCTTCTTAAAAGTATGCTTGAAGCAAAGCTGCTGGAGGGAATATATCGCGAAATTGCTGATAACGTAGGTGTAGCAGACCAGGTGAAGCAGCTGGTGAAAAGAGTCTTCAAAGTGTTCACCGACAGCGAAGAGCAAAGAAGTATGATTAGGAATTGCGACAGGCTATTTCCAGAAAGGTTGGAAAAAGCTGATGCCAACAAGATCTACAAAGTATTCATATCACTTAGAAGAGAAAATCAGAAAAAAAAATTGCGCGCTGAGCTAGAATTGAAGTTGCGTGCGATATATTTTGACGCCATAAGGCCAGAGAAAGTTGAGGGCATTCTCAACGATATATATCTTGTGATTGGATCGTCAAAAAAGGGACTGGAAGATATCCAATTTTTATTGAAGCATATGAATAAACTTTTTCCAAAAAATGCGTCTGATGTAGATTGTGAAACAATAAATGTAAACATGAATAAATTGAGAGACTTTTTAGCGAATGAGAGGTCCGAAGCTTTAGAGAAAGTGCGCAAACAGATTCGCAATATGTATTCCGATGTTGACCCTGAAAATTGTCATTCTCTATTGAATGGGATTGGGCAAGTTTTTAAACGCACAGAAGATTTGCGGAAGCTTGCATCGGATGCGTTGTCCTACTTTCCGCCAGAATTCGAATTGGCAAAGCCGAGAAGAATTCGTAAAGCCTTCCTCGCACAGAAACGTGAAAATATGATCTAGATATTTTCTAGCGAATAGAAATGTGGATTTTTACTCTAGTGCTATACTTGCATGGTATACGAGAATATTTTACATCTAAATTTCGCCTATTTCAATTTTACGTCGTGAAATCGTAAGGTTTCCATTCTTTCAAAAATTCTAGAACCCTCCTTTGGTCCTCTTTAAAACTACCGCGCTTCTTCTTCTTTCTGTTGAACCATCTTGGATCCTCTCCGAGAAGACCCAAGACAACGTCAAATCCAAAATCAGATTTTCTGTTGAAGAATTTCTCATCTTCGATTACATGGACAAATCCTCCAGGCGAGCAAAGTGCGCTTCTCCATTCCACATGGAAGTATGAAAAGTTATCTGGGATGGAATTGTGAAGACCTTTTTTGCTGGTATCTATGATGCTTTTATGCGAGCGATTGACTTGGTCTCCAACTTCTTGCAGCGCCTTCTTAAAATATATCGACGCGTCGGCAGAAGCTTCTTCAGTAAGTGGAATACATTCTATTCTTGTTTGATATTTTTCTTTTCTAAATTTTCCGACAACTGTCTCTATAAATAAAAGCCCTTTTTTCTGAGACGAAAATAGCTGCCAAAGTGCTTTTTTGAATGTTTTGATCTCATCAACAACTTCTTCTGCTGCACTACGGAAGGACCAGCAATGCTTCAAAGGAATTATTTGGATATGTCCTTCAGTAATAGAATTCGGTGAGAGTTGCAAGTAACTATGTGTCCCAAGAGAAATCCAAAGATGTTTATAACGCTGTCTTACATCCTCCCTTTTTTTAGTTGCGCTTTCCCATCGTTTTTCGGCCACAATTGCCCTTTTCATATCCATTTCTTGTTGCTTTCTAGCAGTCCATTTCCCTTTTTTTGATTGCCACAATGATACATCAATTTCATCTTCCTCGTCTCTACCTGATCGACTGTTTCCTAAATGATTGTTATCTTTGAAACGCGAGCCTGCACGTACAATATTACGGATGTACATTTCATCCATATCTTCTCCTCCTTGGCGCTCTTGCTTGATGATTTCATTTAGCGTCATATTTTCACTATCTGTTTGATTCTTAAGCTTGCCCCGCTTTTTTCCGTATCGCGTATCTTCTTTTTCCAGAGGCGCATCTCTTCCCTCGTGCTTAATTAAGGATGAAAGAATGTTTCCATTCGCGTCAAGGGGTGCTATTAGCTGCGTGTCCTCACTTGCACTTCTTGCTGCCTTCAATTGCTCATCGAGTATATTTGCTGTCTCAATATCACCCATGATGCGGGCTTTCATGGCTTTTGCACTTAGTCTATTCATCTCATTTTTTGACATGCGAATTGAAGCCATCTTGGGGAGCACAGATACACCAGGTGTATTGTTTTTAACTTTCTGCTTGCTGTTACGATACAAAAAATTGGTTCGTGATTCTTCTTCTTGTTTGGTTTCATGGTATTTATCATTTTCATTCGCTCCTTTTTGCGCCTCACGAATTTTACGCATTCTTTTTCTGACTTCCATCTCAATAATTTCATCTTTCTCACTGCATGAACCATTTTCATCTCCTCTTTTGCGGCTTCGTTTGATTTGGTTAGTTCCTACAATTGTAGCAAATGCTTTACTACAAGATTCTTTCTTTTTTTCGTCTTGGTGGCTCTTCCATGGTCGTTTATGCGACCAATTTCTGAATCCGTTATTGTTACTCTTTGAGGTCTTGCTTTTTAAGTCAGCAATATATTTTCGCATGTCAACTATGTCTCCTTGCGGCTGGTCTCGATTTTCTCTGGCTCGCTGCGCTGCCTTTTGCCTCCAGCTCCTCCCGCCATCACCTACGATCGCCTTCTTAGAAAGCCTCGTGATTTCTTTGTTACGTGGTATTTCAGCTTCTACTGTTTCATTGGGTTTGTTGAGATTGTTGGGCATGATGGCTCTTTTGCCACCATTGCCCGTATTCTTCTCGGTTTTGTTGAGTCTATTGTTTATTGCTCGCTGCACTTTACGAGAATACTTATTTATAATGCTCTTATCAGAATATACAAGATTTGTTCTACTCGATACCTCCTCTCTTTCCAAGTGGCCTACTCTCGTTGGAAAAGATAGCCCATATGGTTGTCTAGTTGATGGGTCAATGAGCCCTCTATCAATTTTTTCTTGTTCAATTGCTTCTTTCTTGGCGTTTGCCTCCGCAATGTCTCGGGCCTTTTGTAACTGCAACTTCTGTTCCTGCGATAACTGTCGCTTTGGCTTGGAAAGCATCCACCCCATGCGAGCAGCGCTACCCATCACTGTTTTTCTATTTCTACTTGAGTCCACGTTATCGTTGGCGCTTGAAGAAGATGAGTCCTCACTTTGCTCATCTTTTTTCGTGTTGTTGTCTAGCTTCCTACGCTTTCTTCTCTTCTTTTCCTTTTTCTTAGCCTTCCCTTTGACTTTCTTCTTCTTCTTCTTCTTCTTTTTTTCTTCTTTCTTGTGTGCATTTCTTGTACCCAAGCAAACTTCGGACTGCTCATTATTTATGCCATTTGATAGTTTGTTGTCCAGTGCAGGATTCATCCATCGTTGTTTTTCTCTTGAATCTTCTGAGTAGCTATGCCTTTGTACACTAGCATGGTCACTTCTTTGGTTTGTAATCTCCCCCCCCTGTTCTCTCTGTCGCTTTTGTTTGGCCTGCTTTTGTTTCTGTCTTTGAAGTTCAACTTGAGTGGAGCTAACGAAACGGATGCCGTTCAAAAGCGACATGTTCGTGTTCTTATGTATGTATGCTCACTATTTATTTAGCTTTTCTTTTCCTGTTTACAAAACTTTCCTGCTTGGCTTGTATCAAAAAAGAAAAGAGTGACGAAGACTGTGAGACATACCATGACACATGACACATAGAAATCGGTTTGGTCCTGTCCTCATCTAGCCAGTCCCACTGGGAGAGGAGAGAGATCTCGCGAGTTTCGGTATTAATATAATATTCAATACCGGCCTGAGGTAGAGCACTACTAGCTAGCTAGCTAGATACTACCACTACCACTTACTACCGGTACTCAACCCACATGTGGCCACAGTCGACTAGTCGACTAGGTAGTCAGAGTCAGCTCGCTTAGCTAATTAGGTAGCTCGATCGATCGTGCGCGCGGCTCGAGCGAGCCGAGGGCGAGCCTCTGAGTTTTCCCCCCCCTTTTTTTTTTTTTTTTTTTTTTTTTTTTTTGGGGCTTGATCGATCAATTGAGTTTCTCGAGACTCTCAGCACTACTTGCGTAATTACCAGTAATCTCTACTATACGTACGTAGTACGCGTACGTACACGTGCATTATGGTAGCTATATATACCGGTAGCGCTAGCTAGTGCACACCCCCCCTTGCAAGCTTGCTTCACGATATCACATGTGCACAAGCCAAGTTGCATGAAGTTCTGAAGGCTTTGCTGCTTCCGGCCGGACGCAAATCCGGTATCCGCGACCGGCCCCGCCGAGGGCAGGGTACGAGAGGCCGCACGAGAGGCCGCGGTAGTAGAGCAGGATGAACCGCAACTTAACTTGAAGGTCTGTCTCCCTCCAATTGGCCAACGTTGGACGTTGCAACTTGCGAGAGGAAGATTCTCAAACTCCTTGCAAAGTTTCCAGCTTTGGGAATCCAAAAAAAAAAAAAAAAGTGGCCAGTGAGACTACTACTATTGTAGAATTATACGAACGTATCGATAGTATTCGAATATTGAATACTCTAGCTAGGATATCTACATGGATGGCCACAAGATGATACCTTCTGAAGAATTGACTGGCTGGAGGGACCTTTAATTTAATTCCTGGTTAAAACACACTTGTAGTAAAAAGGTCTTGTCTTGGTCCAGGTCGCCGGCCGCGGGGGGGGGGGCGAACCGCATCGAAACTAGCTAAGCAAGATTCAACTGGCTGGACTCAAGCAAGATACACCTCATAAGCGTAGTATCGATAGCGTCTTCTTATGATACCATGATAGCCTACAAATTCGAGAGTAAGGGGAGATATCGCAAGAAATTGACGAAGCTGTACCTTCGCACGTGCGCGCGCGCAGCCATATGGAGCTTTCCCTTGCTGAAAAGAGATACGCCCGGGCGCCCGCGGGCGGCTCGTACGGTACCACGATCGTACGTACGATCCTTATCGATGATAGCCCCCAGCCACGGTAAATTTACGAGTACGCCCTTGCCTTGGCTCGGCTTGGTACTGAGCAAACGTTTAATTAAACAACAACGAACAGAAGAAGAAGCTTCGAAGCTGTGACTGACAAGCGCACTTCTTGCTGAAAATGGCCATTTCCAGCAAGTATTCGAATACAATATATTCCAAAATCCCATTAAGAACGGGTACTTTACTGAATTATTCGTAGCAGACACTCGCATATATATTTCGAACGGATGATATTCCTACTAGACTATGATACGTACGTATTCGAACATTCAATAGTACAAAAAAAAAATGGATTTATAAATTTACGGATCGATCATCCTGTCAAATATGGCCATGTGGTTCGGTACGAGTGAGTAAACGGAGGGATGCGTTTTGAAATATTCTATCTTATTTCCTCTAGTTAGCGACTAGTTAAAGGTCAAAAATGTTTCATGTTTTCCGCCTCCGAGGAATAGTAGATAATATTGAACAGTATCGATACATGCATTTAAATGTTTAAATGATTTATTATTCGAATATTATATTCGAATAATTAATTAATTCTTCGAAGAAAATCATGACCTCATTCATGAAAAGGAAAAAACCAACACATGATAGCCGATCTTCTTGTATAAAATGTTCATCTATACTTCATGCATATGCGCATACACATTACGTAATACTAGGTAAATCTAACTTGCAAAGACATACACGTTCGCGATCGCGATACATGATGCAGAGCGCAATTGCGCATATATGTATACATATGTTACGTACACGCGCTGAACGCTTTCAAGGATAATGTTCCTGCTTGGGGATCCTGAAGAGGCCTTTCAAAGCTTTTGCAAATGTGCCAACTGTTTTGACAGCGAACAACATCAGTTGCTGCTCAGCAGTTGCTTCATAACCACCAAGCCACCCATGCAATGAGAGTACATTCGAACAGTTAGAAAGTTATTGGGAGTAACTTAGATTCATCGAGGAGAACCATGGTCATTGTTACGACGAGGGACTCAAACTTAAGCAATTGTTATTACTAGTCGAATAAGCGCGAAGAACCAGCGGCGAATTTACGGCAAAGTTGCAAGTTGCAACGGTAGGTTACGAAATATGTCATATTTAAGTTGCAGTGACAGTGTCTGGCATTTGCGAACATGTTGTGTTGGTGAATAGTGCCCGACCCTGCGTAGAATGAAACACGTCAATGTGGTGGAAAGGAAATTTTGGGGAAGCTTCTTTTTAGTGATAAAGAAGGCGACGAAGTGTACGTGTGTCATGTGCAGATATACTCGAGTCCATCTGTCTATTTAAGGTGCACTTTTGTTGTTGTTGTTGTTGTTGCTCCACAAAAAAAAAATCAATGTCATAGGCCAGGATCATAGTAAAACTGTATGAAGGTTTCTTCAAGAATCAATAAAGTAATTTTGAAAATTGTAGAAGGTATACGTATGTGTGAATAACATCAGTGTTTGAAACCTTGAGAATACAAAGCTTCCACCTACCTCGAGATGAGGGAAAGCTACATGATATCCCACCAGTGCATATCAACAGTAAACAAAACCCCATGCACATCCCAAATGGAAAAAAAGCAGGAAAAAAAATATCCTTCTCAGATTAGAAATAGAGATAGCGAAAATATGCAAATTGAAAGAAAACTTGTCGATGATATCCCAAAAAAATCAGATCGCGCAGCAGAGAAAAATAGTTTAAAAGGAGGAAAAAACATTTTCACACAAGCCGAAGTCATGAAACATAATACCGCAGAGAGCTGCTGGTTAACCGCAAACGGTGTGGTTTATGATGTTACTTCATACATACGCAAGCATCCAGGTGGCGCAAACGCAATATTACGCCATGGTGGACAGGAGTGCAGTCGTGATTTCAAATTTCATTCGCAAAAAGCCCATTATATATGGAAACGGCATGCAATCGGAAAAATAGAAGGATACAAAAATAATGACTACTGTAGTATACAGTAATAAATTACTCATGTATACTATGCGTAACATACATATCTTTGAACTGGTGGATGTGTTGCGCTGTCGCGTAATTCAAATTAATTTCATTGCAGCGAATCAAATTTCTGCCAGTGGCCAGTTTCAGGTGACATTCTCCACAATGTTACCTTGTTCTCACCAGAAGACGCAAGAATAGTACCTGCCACATTCCATTGAACACACTCGCTTTTCAATGAGGCATCTGCGTTGAGCCTTTTCGTCTTGTCGTCATCTCTATTGGATTTGAGAACCTCAATGTGGTCTAGGTGCGAGTCTATTTTCAATTCCTCACCTCGATCTTCCCTCGCGAATTTAAAAATGCGGACACCATCGTCAGATGCTGTTGCAATTAGGTGATAAGACCTTCCCATTACAGGTGCCCATGCTATATCTGATGTGTAATGCCTACAATCAAATTCAATGAATTTGGCCCATTGACGAGTATCCTTGTGATATCTCCAAACATGAGCAGAGCTAAGCTTTGCATCAGCTTTGTTTCTTGTTCCTATGGCAAGCATAGGAACTTCGAACTGGGTCCCTTTATTCCACGACAAGCATGTTGCGCTTCCTCCTAGTTCGGCAACCGAAAATTTGGCTTGTAGTTGCCAGTGCGAGAGGTCCAAAGTATCAGAAGCTACATATATTCTAACTACACCGTCATCCGAGGCGGTTGCAATTTTCATACCCATATGCCTTGGAGCAAATTCGATATCGTTGATTTTGCCATTACCATCACGTGTTGACCATTTTCTTCTAAATTTATAACCAGACACCTCTGTCTTATTACTATTGTTCGCAAGAGGCGTCTCCATTCCCTCTTGTTCTTCAAGTACTACTACTTCCCCGCTGTCACAGCAGCAGGCAAGCACCTGACCATACTCAGGATGTGCCCACGCAACTTTGACTATCTGTGAATTAAATCCACCAATCTTCTGTGCCCTCTCATCGTCCCAACCAAGACCGTCTTTAGTTCGCTCCACAATTCGCACGGTCTGATCGGCAGAACAAGTAGCAAGTCTTCTCCCGTAGTGGTCGTAGGCAATATCGGTGATAAAACTTTGGTGGAGGGTCGATATGATTTTTTCATCTTCAGAGCAGGACTTTTGACTTTTAAAATCGTCATTTTCGAGATCCATCATTTTATATTTATACGTATATATATATAGGTTAACAACTGGAACAGTTGCACGGACTTATCGACAATTATTAGAGTATGTTCATTAATTCCAATGGCACATAAGCCAATTTTTGTCCATATTCAATATATCAGATGAAGAAAAAGTCGAACGAAGATATTGATGGACTTTAAAGAAGAGAGAAAGATAGAAAAGAAAACACGATGCGTGTGATCATTTGATTTCTTTCCTTGTATAACTCGTTCCCCTTCATGTTTCCAAAATGTTCCTTTCCCTGAACAAATTATCAGTCTTCATGTTGCATAAAACAAAAAAAAAAGTTGGCGTAAGCAATGTGCAATTGAATTGAATCGTATTGAAATATTGAATCGGATTCTGTTAAGTTTTTTTTTCAAGTTTTTTTTTTTTTTGGAAGTAGAAACAAAACATCGGAGAGAAAGAAAGTCTTTTCGCTGGATATTAATGATTAAGCGTGTGTCCCGCTTGCTTTGGTTTGGCTACCCAGGTAAGCTTACGTAGTACGCGTATACGTAGGTCAGTAATATGCATGTTGAATCCCTACTAAAGTTTCGTATCAATTGTTCAACGTTGTTCAAGCTTGCATGCAAGGGGCTGTATGTACCGGTATATACCTACGGATAATTTTTTATATGTAAGAGCTCTAGCTAGAGTGCATGTGGCTTAAAAGCATGAGCATTCAACTGAAGAAACTATCATAGTCTACTAGTTATGAACTTTTGCTATTATTCAAATAATATTCATTGAATGGCACATACTCATTTCTTCCTGTCATTTTACAAGCAATGCGACTGAGGACCGAGGACCGACTCCCAGTATAACATCTTCGAAGCTTTATATTTTCTTACCGGTGGCAGAACGATTTTGAATTGAACAAAGCAGAAATAAAATTCAAATTGTTTCTTTCCATCATTTTTGTATTTCCTCATTACTGGTACAGTTACGAGTACATACAATATAGAATAATGATTCAGTTGTAAATGACAATGCTATGATTGAAGTTGAATTGCCCTCTTCTGGTTCTGTGTCTACTCGTAAATTGAATTTTTCTGATTCAAAATCAAGCGCAACAAATATCAATGAGCATATTCATCAAATTTTCCTGCTTGTAGAAAAAAACACGGAATATATATACAAGCCCAATCCTTATCATATGTATGGGTAACCCGAAACTGCGCTGTACGCGGGGGAAAGTCCAAATGATGTTCCCATATTATGTATGTTGGTTCCATAATTAGATGCAAACGGATTCCCTATAACTGGGCCGTACGCATTTGGCCTAAATGCTCCTAACATATTGGACATTGTCATTGGTGTGAATGGTAGGCCAAAATTGGATATCCCACTGTGCAGTCCAAGGTTTGCATTAGGTACACCCATGCCAATGCTCGCCCCGAGAGCGTAAGGATATAATGAAGAATACATGCCGGCATTTCCGCCGTTATATAGCTCATACATTCCGCCAAAACCTTGAGGCGCGTTGACCATTCCACCAAACGGGGGGGAAAAAGTTGCTTTATTTTTTGTTGACAAGCTTGAAGTCTCTTTTTCTTCCGTACGACTCTGCAATTTTAGCTTATTTTTTTGTGAATCAAGTCCAGTTTCAACAAAGGAAATGCCATTCTACAAACAGTAAAACATTTTTTTCTAGGATTGTATCATATACGAAGATCCAGCAAACAAGAAGTGCTTACCGAAGGAAGTTCCAAAAAATCTCCCGACTTGTGAACATTTTGAACATAGTGGTACTTTCCTTTACATAATCATATCCAGGTAATCATAAAGGTGCATAAATGATTTTACAAGCAGGAATATGGGCACGCACGTCACGCAGAAAAAAGCAATCATACTTCCTCTCACTCCCTTGCAATTTACTGCAGCCAAACACGAGAAAAAGCATAATACAGCGAAGGTGCAACCCCGCAGCATTTTAAAAGTCTGAGTTTCGGGAGAGTTCGCAGCGATACCTTTTAAAGATGTATTCATGCAAGTAGCGTATGCTCTAAGCCTATGCAAAGCGAATAGGGTGCCGATATCACACGCGTTATTAGTACCCTCGGGTTGCCGTTCCGCAGTTCATTAGCAAATTGTTATAAGTGAAGAGAGGGTAGACAAACCCAAATCAAAATGCCAAATGCCCTTATCTTCCCGAGGGCCTCCTGGGAAAGTGGAAGAAAGGAAGGAAGAAGAGAAAAGCAAAACCAAAATCCAAACAAACGCGGATGGATAAATTTGTACGTGCAGAAATACAAATACAAAAAAAAAATAAGGTAAGTTCAGTCAATTCTTACACACCCATCCCGGCATGGGGACACACCATAAAGGATGAAACTTAAAGACTGAAGAACACACACATTCGAAGATTCGAACATCAACAAAACATAAGTTAAGCTAAGCCACACCTCGACCGCACACAACAGAGGAAAGAAATATGTCTACTGAAAAGACAGTGAGAACATGTTCGTAATTTAATTGAAAAGAGCATTCATTGATTGAGTGTGTCGCGTGTCCAAAATGGACGAATCAGAGCCCAGTATTTCTTATTTCTTATTTCTTATTCGAGTAGAATACTAGCCTAGCTAGGTAGTCTATATCCATTCACCCGATGTTATTCATCATTCATCTAGCCATGGCTACTAGGCTAAGATTAGGTAGCTATTAACAATATTATTCGAATAATAATTACTATAAAGGAATATTTCATTTTATTTTTTATTGATGATGAAGTCGATTTTGTCTAATCATCAAAAACTGTTTGCCATTTTGCAAATTTGGTTTGCTACACTTTCTCGCATATTATCAACTGCATACCCGCGGCCCGTCCGTATTATTATTATTATTTTTCCGCGGACTGCTGCTGCTGCTCCTGCTATCATGCAATAAATGCAATTAGTTATTTTATATTGTAGTTTGTTTTGTATTGTATTTACTCATACATATGTACATACGTATGTTGCAATCATGTTGCCATCTGTGTACATATCTGATATATTTATGTATATGCGGATATATTTATCCGTATCCGTTTCTCATACTAGCTCTTCTGCTTTCTGCATACTTTACTAGCACTTGTGCTATTTATACCTTATTAAGATTCAACTGGGCCCATAGTATGTTTACAATGGTAAACATTAAGATTTTTGCATCCATAAGATATCATAGTCTCACATGAGAAACTAATATCATAACAATTAAGAATGAATCCATACACAAAACTCCTGCATTTTTCAAAATTGTCACACTTGCTGATATATGACATTCATCATTCCTAGCAGTATAAGTTTTTTTTTATATGTATCCAAATTCTCCTAATCATCCTTGATACTTTGGTAAAGGTAAAACAAATAAAGATTCATCATATTTCCGGGAATGAGCACAAATCCTCCTTACATGTTCCATTAATTGTTGAGTACGTAATTGTTTTGTTAGACCATCAGCCAGATTATGCTTGGATCTCATATACCTCAGGTTAATACTTTCATCAATATTTTCCATTATATGAAAATACTTTGGCAATAAGTACTTACATTTACGAAATTTTCGATGTGGGTTTATTGTCATATCAACTGCTTCAGTGTTATCATCCCATAAAGTTGTAGGTTCAAGTTGTTTATATCCTAAGTTTTCAAGTTCATGACGAATCCAAATAATGTCCTTGAGCATTTCCGATATGGCAATATATTCTGCACACATTGGTGATAATGCACATGTAGACTGTTTTCGAGAGTAATATAAAATTGGACCACCATTTAAGAATATCATGCCACCACTTCTGGATTTCCCTTTATTACAAGTACCATATCCAGCATCAACATATGCAGATATGATATTATCCGAAGAACAACCATATTTAATGCCCATTTTATGTTTCATGAGGAATCGCAATATATCTTTGCAATGTTTAATAACTTTCAATGGTACATATTCTGTATGCTGTGCCAGACTTGTTATAACATATCCTATGTGCGGTTGTGTATTTAAGTACAAACTCATGATTGCTCCCACCATTTGTCTTGCCTTTGTGAGTTCTTGCTTCGTGTATATACACCATGATGGAATGTCCCTAAAATATTCATTAGTTGGAACACTTGGGTCAATTGGCAGATCTAATGGTGAATTGCGTTCTTTGTCAGTTAAGTATTTGTCACATAATTCCTCAATGTACTTATCTTGGCGTAATTCAATGTGATGAACACCATTTTCTTCTGTTTGCAATATTTCAACACCTAAGTGGTAGGATGTGTCACCCATATCCACCAAGTCATTACCAAGCGCTTGTAAATCAGTTAATATTTTTTCATATATTTGCATATTTGCACATACAATTAACATATCATCTCCATGTAGAGCACATAAGGTATGCACAATTCCTTCGCCTTCCTCTCTAATAAACAAGCATTTGTCGAGATTTGTGAAAGAAAAACCAATCTGTATGAAGTTACCAGATATCTTGGTATAGTATTCCTTGCCTGCTGTCTTGCTTCCATATATGGATGCAGTGCATTGTAGGATTCTCTCATCTTCAGGAATAGTGTGATCCTTCCAAATATACCCTGGATATTGTTTCATATATATATGTGGTTCATCATTACTTCGTTTACAACTAAGGTATGCAGTTGTTTGATCTGCATGCCTCACCATCACCATACGACCCGTATTGCGTAAATGTGTCGCTAGTGCCATTAATATTCGTGTGGATTCAGGACGAATAGTGGGTGCATAACATGACCCCTTTGTGGCATCATAATGGATACCAGCAATCATTTTGTCCCCACGCAACCATCTACGTGCCTTAGCTTTAACATTACCAGATTTATCAATTCTTTTCAGAAATGCCTCCTCACCAATAGGAGTAATGTGTGAATGAATCATGTCCTTTCTGGATATTTCTTTGACCACTGAGTTACGTTCCCATGCACGATCTTCCTTGGCAAAAGCTGCCATTATATCTTTTCTACCAGCCTTCATTGCCTCCTTCCGAGACCATTTTTTATTGTCAGGAACGTTGACATTTGCCAACATTGATATAAATTTAGGTGGTCTGGATATTCTGTTAGATCGTCGGAGTTGTTTTTTTAATGTCCGAATTCTAAGGTTATATCTCGTTTTCTGAGGAAGTCTCCTATTCTTGATATTCCTAATTTTGTTACGTAATTTACCTTTCTTTGGTTTCATCTGATCCATTTTTGATTCCACACGTTCCATTATGTCATGAAGATTGGTTGGTGCTGTAGACTGGCATCTGGATTGATCGTCTAGAATTGCATCATTTTCTTTCTTATGTTCCACTTCCTCATGGACATTACCTGCTCGTACATCCACCTTTTGTATATCATCCATCTCAGTACAAGTGTTGCCAATGTCTTCATTGACATTACTTGCATGTATACCGTGATTCTGTAGATCCTCCTTCTCATATTCATCGTGTATATGAACTGTTTCAGTATCATCACTGTCGATGTCATTGTTGACATTAGTTGCTCGTGTGTCTTCCCTCTGCATATCATTTGTCTCAGTGTTCGCAACGTCAATGTTAGTATTGACATTATTTATTTGTGCATCTTCCTTCTGCATGCTGTCCATCTCATTATTATGGTCGCTTACTCGCACATCCTCCGTCTCATTGCTTATAGGAAATACATCCGAATTGTAGAACTCACTAACACCTTTGGTCTGAAGCTCCTCTTGCAACTCTGCATTATTCACCGGTATGGGAGAATAAGAATTAATATCTCTTCCTTGAAGAAGTTTCACATCATGTGATTTGACCGGTTTTTGGTCATCAGCATTCATGACCCACACTGATCTCCCATCAGCCGCCGGACACAATAGTCTACCAAATTTCCATTTGTTTTTAGGATCATTGGATTGTCTTTTACTAGGATAATAGGCAACAGAATAATTCAAGAGTATCTTGGATAAGTCGGGAATCTCACCATGCCTACGTTGCATTGGAGACATATTTTGCGGATTACCCCTATTTGGACGAAAGCTATGAAGATACGAAGCCTGACGAACAAGATACGGCCAAAGTTCAATGGGAAATTTATATGTAGCCATTAGTTGTCTACGTATTCCATCGATAATCCTATGTGAGGATTCAGCCCTGTTTTGGACTTCGTGGTGATCATATTTTGGTGTCCATGAGACAAATATATTTCGTTCTGACATTAAAGATTGCACTACGTCACTTTGGAACGTTTGGGCATTATCAAAACGAACATGTACACATTCACCCAATCCCTGTAGTCTTTGTAGATTCAGATGACGTGCAATAATTTTTGCACACGTTTTACCACGTGTGTCAATAGTAGGATACGCTGCTATCGATTTGTCAAACGTATCTGTAATAGTTAGCATATGTTTCTCAAGATTGACTCCCGTTTCGAGTAGTTTTTCTTTGAAATCCATATGCAAAGTATGATTAGAACGATTCGGCTTTGGAATATGCGCCCCATGTGGGTGCCAATACATCTTATACCTTGAGGTACTCGAGCGGGTGCCAGATCTTCTATTATATGGTTGTTTTGGAGAGTTGAGGATACGTGCCATATTTAACCTCATAGCAATAGATTTCTTTGGATGACATAGTATCCCAGCATTGATGGCACGGACGATCTCCGATGGCGTCATTGCCATGCTTTGGGCTATAGTTTCTCGATGCCTGCGAACATCATATGTGATATATGCAGGACAAGAAACAATAGCCCCAAGAGTTCACCTCCTCTGAACATTTCTCAATTTAGCAAGATCTTTAAGATCAGTCTCAAATACTCCATTATCATTCTTTTTCAGGGATAGTACGGTTGCCTTTCTTAATTCCGGGATTAGCACTTGCCAATTAATTTTTGTAGCATCCACAAAGTGCATGGAACTCCCAATCATGGACACCCACAGTTTAAATTGTTCCGTCAAAATTTGAGGTGAAATTAACGGAACCAAGTTTGGATTTGCAGATTGATAGACTTCCCCCAAAATGTTTTCCAATCCATTAATGGTCCCTTTGCCAATGGATGCCGTTGTGGCATCCGCTGCCGTGGTAATGGGAATATTATGTTGGTGAAACGAAGATTTATTGAAGGCATACTTTTTGTTATCATCAAGAATAGTAGACCCAGGCCATACATGTCTATTAGTTCCACAATCAGCCATTGCTTTTTTAGGAATGTTCTTGTCCCTCGAATTTCGGCCTTGGGATTTGTTCTGGGATGATACTTTATTAACATGTGCGCATGTTGGTATAGTAACCATAGCGGCTACCCTGCGATGACCATGTCCTGTGTTGGGCTTCAAAGTTGGTGTAGGCACTTTCAACTGAAAGTATACATTCATGCCCTTTGTAATACCCTGGTCCCCTTGAAGATTTTTCCCCCTGAAGAAACACTCATCGGAGCCATCATTGGGAATAATGAACCCAAAATGCTTGTTACTATTGTAAAATTTGCATACCCCCGTCATAAGTTCCTTTCCTGTTATTTTTACATCTGATGCACCCTTCTTCACCTCCGGGAGCATAGATGTAAACGATAAGGTCACCGGATATTGTGCACCCACAATTTCTTTCACCTCTTCAGTCCACATATCATGGACATCATCAGGAACCTGAACCACACTCGCATTGTTGACCACCCCATTTCGCAGAGTAACAGTATTCTTCCCATATTTTTGATTGATAGTTTCGCACAATCGCTGGTTCAAGTCTACCTGCCCCTTATTATGCAGATCGAATATTTGTTGTCCATTCTCCCCAAACACACACGCATCAGCACAATGTGAATATGGGTTGATGCCAGGAGCATTTGGTTGCGAGCGTTTGATTTCATCACAGATATGGCAAATTGTCCTGTTACATGTGTACTTACATTGCTTGTGAGACACACCACACCCTTTCAAGCACAAACCCATTTTGTACCATTGTGAAATATCCCTAGTACCCACATTATTGTAGTTTGTAATGATATGCATAGGTTTAGTATCCAAATTCATCTCATCTTGAATGCTCCGAAGCTTCTTATCAAGAATGCGTGCAAATTCATCCCAGTCTTGAAACATTTTATTCTTGTACCTCTGTAGTGTGAGTTCCTCCTCGGATGTTTTGAGTATCCACTCTTGCAATTGAATTTTGAATCTCGATTTACCATTCATATATTTCAGCTTGGCGTAATTGGACAAGAATTTTTGAATGAGTATTATGTCCGTGACTTGTTTGTCAAACAAGCAATAGAATGGCACTGCAATATTGTCAATATTGTATTGCGATGCCTGCGCATCATACACCTCTTGGAGTCGTTTGACCCACCCATGTAAGGCACTACGAGATTCAGTGATGTCCCAAATATGTTTCCGGACGACTCGTAGATTAAGATTGTTCGATAACTTGTTGTCCACCAGATGCAAGAGTGCATCTTTATATGTATGAGTTCTCACGAACACATTTTGAATTGACGACCCCTCTTTATCAATAGAGAATAAGTAATGATAAAATTGGAAAGGTGTATATTTGCCGTGCTGCAAGAGTGACATTTTGTCACTGTAGTAATCCCGGGCATCCCCCTTGGTTTTGTTATACATCTGGATAAACAATTGACGCATAACAGCCGAAAGAGTCAAATACGATGAGTATAGTTTTTTTTTGTTCTTCTTAAGTGTTTCTCCTTTTTTCAGCGCATTATCTATCTCCACAATCTTCTCAGGTTTGCCCTGTTGAGGATCATATTTACCAAAATCGTTGTACTTGGAATAACCCACCCAAAGGGAATAGCCATCTGATGAAGGAGCACGTATAGTGATAATATCACAAACACGCTGTTGCAACTCGTCCATTTTATTCTCATCAGTTTCCATGGCTGGGACTGAAAATTCACTTTCTGATTTCGACATTGGATCTAAAGATGTGTTAACGTGTGATGTCCGTGCAGTTGTAAACTCTGTTGTCTTTCTTTTCACTATCTGATACCAAATTAGTTATTTTATATTGTAGTTTGTTTTGTATTTACTCATACATATGTACATACGTATGTTGCAATCATGTTGCCATCTGTGTACATATCTGATATATTTATGTATATGCTGATATATTTATCCGTATCCGTTTCTCATACTAGCTCTTATGCTTTCTGCATACTTCACTAGCACTTGTGCTATTTATACCTTATTAAACAGGTTGGACTATTACAGCCCGGCCCTTCCAAAACTTTACTTGAAATTGATCGTTTTAATGAGTCTTATTTGCATATACTTTTCCATTTTTTGGTAAATTCAACCTGTCTTATTATCATGTTTTTCGGAACGAGTTGACAGGTCGAAACACATACGATTTTGTCCCACTTTTAGTATGTCTGCGAAGATACGTTAAATGTTACGCTCGTGTGTTTTTAGTATACACTTTAAGATACGTTAGGACAAAAACTAGTGAAACATTACTATTATTAGGAACATGTATCGGACGAATAACGACACGTTTATTTGCCATACGTAGCCTCTCGGATTCAGTAAATTTTCCAACGAATCATATCAAATCCCCCTTCAAAATTGAAATTTTCCAACCAATATTGGAAAATTTACAAAAACCTAATGCGGTACCCCAAATTTTGACCATGGCATTTTGAAAACCCTTCATTTAGTAAGTCAAAACACTGTCAAAGATGGTCACATGATGCACATGGCAATACCCCGAAAGGTTTTTGTAAATTTTCCAACGAACATTGGAAAATTTCACCTAGAGTAATCTACTCATAAAATGAACAGGAGAATTTACCGATATTAACTTAATGTTAGAATATTTACCCTTATAAAAAACGGAGCATGTTCCAAAAGTCAAGACTCGAAAAAGGCGAAATCCAGAACCGGTCGTTCATGTGTGATTTTGATTATGAGATGAGTGATTTGAGCCTTATTGTGTTGAGTTCTGAGCACTTATTCACTCAAATTCTTCAAAGTCGCGCCTTCGGCGAGATGAGTGATTTGAGCCTTCTTGTGTTGAGTTCTGAGCACTTATTCACTCAATTTCTTCAAAGTCGCGCCTTCGGCGAGATGAGTGATTTTAGCCTTATTGTGTTGAGTTCTGAGCACTTATTCACTCAAATTCTTCAAAGTCGCGCCTTCGGCGAGATGAGTGATTTGAGCCGTGTTATAGAAATACAAAGATAGCCTTCTAGAGCCGGCCCTTTTTACAATTTTCCAAAATTTTCCAATATTCGTTGGAAAATTTATTGAGTTCCCCTAGCTAGGCTTATTCTTATTCTTGGTGGGTCTTGTACGAACGGTTTATTTGTTACTAAATATACTAATTAACATATTTTACCAGTGAAAATGTGTTTCATTTATACTAGATATTTCCATACAATTTTCATATGTTTTATTCTAAATACTAGTGACAGATATAGTTAAATTTTTATCAAACCTTATTGGAACATTTTACTACTAGTATTGTTTCTATAACGAGTGTTTTTCTATCTAGTAAAAATCGCCGTGGACTGTTGCAGAACTGGTTTAAAAAAACTTCAAAGTTGCGAGTTGCAAGCCCATTCAAATGAAAATTTTAAGATATAAGCCTGCTGAAACAAATAAAATTTACATACATTTTTTATGAGTATCGTTTTACTTTCTCCTTCATACATTAATCAACTAGCTAGGGAAAAACGTACGAGTTCGGCTTCTCCTGTTAGATATGTGTAAATATTCCGCATTAATTTGAATAATTTTAAATTCATAAATTCGCTCAACAAGCTCTTCAGCCCAGCTGCTGCTGCTTGCTGCTTGCTGCGGCAGGGAGACATAGACTGAAAGAGTCAAATTGGAAACATCAGCAGCGATCGTTGAGGTGTGTCGCCATGATAATAGGGCACTTGAAATTGTTCAGCAAAAACATATATACATATTCAAATCATGTTGAAAAATCTATCATTTCTTACAAGATCCTTGACATTTCCAAAGCCTGGAACCAGGTGCCGTTTTGTATCTTTGTAACATGCATGTTTTGGAATCTCTACTAACTTTGATATCATTGAAAAGCTTGCCCGTTCTTTGGAGAAGTTGCAGCAGCTACCGTCTTGAAGATGGTCCAATTCACAAAACTGAACTAATTGACATGGTGGCCGCAAAAACAAAACTTACTAATCGTCAAGTTGCAAAGTGTCTCAACACGACGCTTGATACAATAATTGAATCTGTTAGCAATGGCGAAAAGTAAATCACACTTTCATTTAATTTCTTTGAGTGAAAGACATTAATTATTTATGAAAGCTTGTCATGTTTCAACAGAGTTGTTCTGACTGGATTCGGCACATTCAAGCCTAGATACGCGAAAGAACGCGTTGCAAGAAATCCTAGGACTGGCGACCCTGTGCATGTTCCTGCCAAAACGTTGCCATCTTTTAAGGGTAATTTATCTTTAGACTTTTTTTGTTGTTGAATCTTATTTACCATTCCTTAAATTTCAATCTGTATCTATGGGAAAAACAATCAGTATCCACAACATTCAAGAAGAAGGTATCAGGGCAAAATTAGTTCGAAAAAATATATCTATCATGCCCTTTTTTTGGTTGTACTATATGGAGAAAAAATTATGGTCGCGAATATATTTATTTTATCTAAGTCTGAAATAAATCTACAAACTATTTTATTTTATTCAGCACAAATTCAGCAATACGTTCCACGCAAATTTGTGGCTCCTTTGTCTTAAGTTTCAACATCACAAATACAGGATATACATGAACCATTGCAGCTGCTACATTGTATGATATATCCACGCCGCTACTTGCTGCCTTCTTAACAAAATGCATTATTTGGGACTTCAAAACTTCCAAATCACCAAGTTCTACATGTATGGAAGGTAAATTGTGCAGATCGTTGTACACTGGCGAAAGTTTAGGGTCATTCAGGTTGTACCTTAAGTGTCCTGCATATTCGCAAGCACACATATGCGCAATATCTTTTGGAAGAAAGTCGTAAAGCAAGTTTTCTTTCCAACTTTTCCTCCATATACCGCCAATATCAACCCAAGGGGAGAGTAAGCAAACTCCAGCAGGGGACGGAAGATTCGAAGCATATTTGGCGACCTCAGACTCAGGCAATTTTTCTTTTGTTCCTAAATTCCAGTGCTTTGGAATTCTATCAGTGTACAAAACACGTGTACCATGATCAAATAATGTCAAGACGTGCGCATAAGCTTTGCTCTTCGAAGATCTTCGACAATACAATAAAGTTATGATGTTCGTGCTCCCATTTGAGACTTCTGATTGATTTTCAATGTGCTGCCTCCACATCACAGGATTCGAAGGAACGACAAGATGAATTCCATAATTAGTTGGATTTTTATTCACAACAAGCAAAGCTGGAACATATTTTGACTCAGTCGTATCTTTTTCTGTATCGTTAACTGTTGCCAAATTTGAATGTAGACGATCTAACAAGATTTTTGGCGCCCAGCAATATATGTGAACAAATTTAGTCTTGAAGCATTTCAAGGTTCTCTCACGAATTGCTTTGAAATTCAAAACTGATTTTTCGGTACCAATACCATGGTGCTCCAAGCTAACACGTATAACAGATTCCAAATCCCCAGCATCCTCAATTGAAATTAGAGACGTCTTTCCGAACGTTCCGACATCTTCAGATAATAAGTCTCCTTCTGATTTGCTGTGGTCACAATCGTCTTGCTCATCGGTTTCGTTACTAATCCATTTCTCGCTATCTTTTCTTTCAATAAATGGGACACATTCAGACGTCGATGGGGATGCCAATGATGTATGCCCAACCGCGCCATCCCTTATTGCTATCGCTAGACTTAATGCTAAATTGCCCCCCGCACTATCTCCCATAATTATAATATTCTCTGGTCTAATTTTGAGATCTTCAAGAAGGTATTGGTACGCCTTGATTGCATCAATAAGAGCACATGGGTATGGGTATTCAGGTGGGCGCCTGTAATCGATTGCATATATATATAGTTTGCATTCCTTGCATAGATGTGACAGGAATCCTCGATGACCCCCACCGTTTGTGAGACAGAATGCACCCCCATGCAAGTATAGTATCGCAGCTTTTTTCATGCCATTCTCGTTCTTCAAAGTAAAGACTTCTGTTGGCACCCCACCCAGTGCAAATCCAGTCTTGTGAATTGCGACATCTTTCGGAAGCATTGTTTTTGGAATTTTAGCATCTGTGATTAACCTCTACAAAATACAAATACATACAATTAGTCTTCAATCATCAAAAAGTGCTTATGCTGATATTCAGAAATTACCATAAATTTTGAGGATCGTGGGGCAATTTTGCCTGCAAATTTCAGTATCATCATAATAGTTTTCAAATTTGATCCCCATTCTTTTTTTCCAACAAATATTTTCTTGAAACTACCAGAATCAACTCGAAGATCTGATAGTGATCGACAACAATAGTATGATTTGTTGTTTTCTTGCGTATCTTGGCGTGTGATGGTCTCGCTTGACGGATTGATAACTCGAAATTCCAGGATACCATCACTTGGAACGAACATGAATTTTTCTTCTACGTCAATTACTTCCATATCCTGTATGTTTTGCCCATTAATCGCAACAATCACGCACCCTCGCCGCAAACCAGACTTTTCAGCTATTGAATTTTTCCGTACATATGCCACCTCTAGCTGTAACCTTCCATAGCAGTCTAAAAGTGTCGACTTCGACATATTCAAACAATAAAGATAAGATAAAAGTTTTAAATAAGCAGCGGAAAATTATGGTGGAACTTCGAACTCTTTACTACATACCTCAGCGTAATCAAACCCTAAAAATGTTTGAAGATGTATAGTATCCACAATTTTTGAAACTTCTTCCGCATTTACTTTCATGGAAATTGTTCGGAAGGAGTTACAATATTCCAACTGACGAATGGTTTCCAAAGGCACTGTATATATTTTTCTCTGATATTTTATTCTTCTCCTTGAAGCGCTAAGGTTTCTGTGCCAGCTATCTGGAGCATTCTCTATACTTGATGTACGTTTGGTAGCGTATGAAACGGATACAGTATTCAATTTCTTCGTTTTTTTATCTAATATTTTGCCAAGAAGCCATCTATTTCTGTACTTTATTTGAATGGTCTCCATTGGTGAAGGATTCAAAAAAATATTTTATTTTCTTAAGTGCTCTGTCGAAAGCAGTAATGTAGATCTCTGCAGCACAGTGCTTGCAGCTGGTAGTGGTCGCAGAAAATGGATGGTACAAAAAATATTCTCAAAGTTTCGTGCAAGCAAAAATGTGAAAAAGTGAAAATGCGTGAAAATTTTGGCAAATGCCAATTGAAAGCAAACGTTGACAGTGAATGATCAGCTGACTCATTGCAATTGCACAGTTAACTACTAGTTAGTTTTTACTACCACTAATCAGTCGCCATCAATGCTGAACAGTGGAGTGGACTTTGGCTGGTGTTACCGGTAGCTGTTATAACGCGTTAGTGTATATACTGAACAATCCGAATCACCGAAACACTTGCGCAATTGCTTGAGCAAAATTCCGTTTTCTTCTTCTCCTTTTTGGCCACTCTCGGAGTACTTACTCTGGAGTATCGATGTGCGGAGATCGATCAGAGTGGCTTTTATCGTCGGTACGACTCGGTACTTTTTCAACCTCGCTGCAGCGCTGGCCTTGCATGCGTCATGATGCATCAGGAAAGTGTAAGCGGAAACAAAAAATTCGCGGAAAGGGGTGACCTGACTTTGTTTGGAAGTCTATGAAATAGAAAGCCATCTTCAAAGACTGCAAGACCTTTGTAAATAGAGGAAAGTGTTTTGTGCATTGCCACGAATTAAAGGATAAAGCGGGCTTACAGTCAACTCCTTAAATGATGCTGTATTCCACCGATCACCTCAACTTTGGCGCGGCTAAAAATGCAAAGTTCAGTTTTGAAACTCTAGTATAGACCATCAGGATTTACACTCTGTGCGACATGAGAAAAGTTAAAAGAAAGCTCCACATATTCTCAAGTGATCCTACGGTGTTTAACAACACTAAACGAAAAGCTTTCGTTGTTGGAGCAATAGGTGGCTCAGACGGCGAAGACAAAACTATCTTGAGCCTAGTATCGAGACATCCGCAATATAGAGGATTGACAAAGACATATCCCAGCAATCATGGAGATATATGCGAGTTTTATGTCACAACATCTAGAGAATCAGAACAATTGCTCGGTCTCAATATGCCCAACGGTCAAATGGTTAGGAACGTTGATACATTATTTGTAAGTGCCTCGAAGTTTGAATCGCGTCATCTACCTTCGCAAATTGATGAAATACCCAATCTACTCTTAATGATGAGTTGTAATGTGGTGATCATCCTTCTGGAAAATTGCAACGGAATGCCTCAAATTGATATCAATATACTGCGCCTTTTAGACAATCTGATAGGCTTTAAAAAGCGATATGGATCCATGTTTTTCAAAGGTCAATCTGTAACGATATGCTTTGCTCATATCCTTAAGATGGACAATTTAGAAATGAAATTGAGTGAGAAAGAAAAAGAATCAACAAGACAAGCGTTGTCAAAAAGGTTAAGATATATGATAAGCGAACATTTTGGAGGATCTTGCTCGAAATTGAAACATTTCTTTCGGATTCCTGATAATAAGGATCTGGTACATATTATTGAACCTCACAATTTATCTTTTCATGATTCATCTTTTACAGAAATGGAGATGAAATCGCTAATTGACGCGGAACATTCCATGTTTAATAATGACATCGATTTTCTGTCAGAATACACAACGCTGTTTGAACCGCATGAAAGCATTACTTGCGAAAACAAACATATAGATATGCGAAAATTTCTATCAAGACAATTAATTTTTAACTCAAAAAAAACTGAAAAAGGGCAAACTTACTTTAAATTACCAACCATGTCACAATGGATGAAGATCTTCAGAAAGGTGGTTGCTAAATTCACCACAGGTATTCAAAGAAACTGCAATAAGAAAGATGTTTCATCGGGTAAGCATACAAATAGTAGTAAAAAATCTTTTCAAATTATGTTTCAAGGCGAAGAGACTTCATGTAACATTTTGCTGACATATTTTGCAAACTTGTGCACTCATGCATTGGAGCAAAGCATCAGCGTTTATGCCACACATGCGCCTGATTTATACCCAGAACGGACGCATGTATCACTTCTTAAACTTGCGTTTAAGAAATTATCTGCGTGTATATCAACAGGCACAGTAAATACTGAGCATTTGGAAAGTGAATTGCGACGGCGCTGTGAAGAGCTTTGGTCAATCGAGAAACGGCAATGTAACTCATTGAGTTTTCTTGGAAAGATGTGCAGTCACCCTTTTCATTTTCTAAGAGAAGGGTCATCTAGTACCCATGTACAGGAAATATGTGAAGATATTCCAGAAAATGTGGATAGATCACGCATCCCATTTTTGTGTCACTGTAACAAAGAAATTATAACAGAGGTGTGCGCATGTGGGTACTCAACTATTTCTAAGGAACACTCTTTTACGCTACAGGATGCAAATGATCTTTATGTACAGAATTGCTGCTCACAAGCGACTTCTTTGTTAGATCTAGACATCGAAACAAGGAAAGGTTCTGGATGGAACGTTTTGAAAATGAGTCCAGACCTGAGTTATGATCAATCAAAAGGCTTCAATTTATTTGGATTCCAAAAATCTTATAATCACTTGCATAAATTAAACTTTAACTACAAACACTTACAATTTGCTCAAAAACTTTCAATCAAGAAAAACATGACCATTAAAGAAAGTGGCCAGCCTCACAAACTCGGCGAAAAACATACCCAACATAAGAAAGATGGGGATGTGCTATTTTCAGTGAGTTTGGGTATAGAGTATGCGTGTTACAAAGGGCATCGTTACATATCATCACAAACCACATCAGATCAACACAATGATATAGAATTATTCTCCAAATGTTCAAAAGATGGAAAGTGCAGTTATGGATGGCCAAACCGCATTCAGCCATTGATGGAGTTTTGCAAACTTTGTAAAGCTGAAGGATTCGAAGTGTCACGCAAAAGCATAGCAAAAATCACTTATATTCATGTATGCGGACCAGAACCAGCAAATATCAGCTGTGATCTTTCCATACGTTTTAATCCTATAATATGCCATATACCGACCAAGAGTGTGAAAGAGAAAGAGTATGCTAGCTGTGAGTATTTGTTTGAAGATAAGTCCAAAATATTGTGCTCAGAAATCCAAAAACGCGCACAAGAAAAAGTTTCTCACCTAGAATTGGATGAAAGTGGAAATTATAGGCTGCGATTTCCTGCAGCGTTTGAGGTATATGTGAATGATGAAATTGCTCCGCGTGAATGGATTTTTCAACATCAAAGGAATGTGTTCCTGGATGCAAATGTGGTGTCATTTTCTATCGACTGAGGGGGGATGATCGATCGCATGGGGCTAATCTGGGATGGGATTATCATCAAATCTACGAAAATTTTCAATCTTTTGAATTCATATAATAGCTACTGCCGTAGTACTCGTACCGGGTAGCGGAACTCCATTGTAGAAAAATCTCTTTAACTGGGACTCTCCTAGTTTATTTAAGTAGTTTTTTGAGAACAATTTATGTAGTTGATCATAGTAATGCAAATAATGTTCGCGAATTCGTGGACTGTTGCAGAAACTTGAAGTCTTCGATCATCAAATCTGCAGTGCAGTCCAACTGCTTGAAAGTGAATGTGCTCGTATCATTTTTGGAATCCAGTCCACGCTTCGCAAACAAAAACTTGAGTGGAATAACCAGAGCATTGAAAGGACAGATATTTCACCATGGCGAGGCATTATTGTTTTTATTGCGGGGTCATAGCTGTCTTTGCCCCTGTGCTTTTTGCATTTCTGGTGCATTTATTGAGAGATATCCCCAGAATCAAAGGCGCAGTTCCTATACTCACACCTTTAGAAACGTGGGGGATAACCCACGAGACTGTGCCGGACCAGATAGGTAGAACTTTTGTTATCACTGGGGCAAACTGTGGCCTTGGCTATTCCTCGGCTAAAATTCTCGCATTAGCAAATGCGACAGTTGTGCTTGCCTGCAGAAACCCAAGAAAGTGCAAGAAAGCGGCAGCTGAGATCGAGAGACTCAAAAAATCGAAAAATAGACAGTACGGATCTATTCTTACGTTTAACCTTGATTTGTCTTCTCTGGAAAGCGTGAGAGACTTTGCTGATAGTATTAATGATAGCTTTGCAGGTGGTATTGATGGTCTTATGCTGAACGCAGGTATTATGGCTTCGCCTTTCAAACTATCTGCCGACGGCATTGAATCCCAGTTTGCAGTTAACCATGTTTCTCATCAATATTTATCTATATTGTTGCTCCCCTTGCTTGAATTAAAAAGCCAACAAGGCATAGTAACCTCCATTGTGTCCCTCAGTAGTTCAGCATCTTTTCATACATACGCGCATGGTGTGGGGCTTTCTCTTAATCAAATCAATGATGAGAATGCTTATTCCAGATTTAAAGCGTATGGTCAAACTAAACTCTCGAACATCTTATTTGCTCAACATCTTCAAGAGCTGGTCTTGGAGAAAGGGACCAAAAATATTGTTGTCACGGCGGTCCATCCTGGGGCAGTATATACAGAGTTGCAAAGGCATATCATGGATTTAATCCCCTTTTCATTCGGAAAGTCAATCAATAGAATTTATAAGCGGATTTGCGAAGCAGGGCTCGGCAGTTGGATGTCTGATGACGCTGCTCTCACACAAGTATTTGCATCCATAATGCCCGTAAAGAAAAAAGATTTATCAGTTTACTATGGAAAATTTTTGGTGCCTCTCGCGCGAATTGGCGTACCCCCACATCATTCCAAAAATCATACTCTGCAAAAAGAATTATGGGAATTTACAAATTCTTTGATAAAAGAAAAAATGGGACATATTTCGAACGACTTAGGAATTTGAAGTATTTTTTGTTAAATGTTTATACTGTACTGGAGAGACTTTTTTAAAACACACAAATGTAAGAACTAAACTAGAATGTTTTAAAATACAATATGCGAAGAAACCAAAGCCTACTTAATCTTCGCCATTGTCATTTTCTTCATCATTTTCAACAACTGGTGCATCCAAATTATCAGCTTCTTCTCTAATATCAGCATCATCGAATTCAGCGGCGATATCCAATGGGAATACAGGTGTATGCGCTGTTTTAGTTGATTTCACGCCCCAACCAATGTATATGTTTGTGACATCATTATTTGCTGCAATGGCTGTGAATCCTGGCCACTCCTTTGACTTCAGACCGCCATTGGAAGCTGACCATTGCTCCTCGTCAACATCTCGGAGAGCTGGGATATCGTCTGAGGGATTGCTTTGGTTGTACTCGTTGTCCAAATCTTCACCATCATCGCCCTTATCTACCCACGTTTTAACGCGACCTTTTTGTCCGATCCCAGCACGGAGATGGGTAACGGTTGATAGTTCTATAGATTTATATTCAAGCTCATCTGCACCTTCATCAAGAGACAGAGTGTTGGGAGATTCTTCATCCTCTGAAGTGTACTTACCTTGGGGGGCAAGGGCTGTTTGACTGTCTATAACAGCTATTGTAGCTCTTAAAAATGATGCCTCATTACCAGCATAGACAGGATGTCCACTCACTTGTGCACTGAGATCGCCGGTGAAGAATCTGCGAAGGTTTCCCGAAACAACAATTGCAACCTGGTTACTCGTTACCGAAGGTAATTTAGTCCAGGATGATGCTTCACCAATTCTGGTTGATGCCCAGTATGTTTTGTAGTTCGGGCCCTTTTGCTCTGCTTCTTTAGTTGTTTCCTCAGGACTACTTCCATCGGCATCACCTTCAAGTATGTGGTAGTCATTGGAAATTCCCTTGATTTTGCCCCAGTACCTCAAGGAGGTAATGGACTCATCTGCTTCGGCAAGCTTATTCATGGACTGGTCAAGGCGGAACGCATCTGTTGAAGAAATCCCGACTCCTGCGTTCCTCAAAAGATGAAGTTGAGGAACAATTTTTGTAACAGACTCGCTTTCGGTTGAATCTTCAGTAGGATACAAACTATCGCTGGTTTCAACCCAGTTCTTCTTCTGAGAATCTGCTTTATCCTTTGCCTCTCCGTCAGTTGAGGACCCAACACCCTTTCCGGCGTTGAAAGAGGATCTTTGGACAACAGATGATAGATGCTCAAACATTTCAAGAGGATTTTCCGGCTTCTCGGTTATCAGTTTCAGTATAACTTCAGATATATGGTTGTACAGGTTAGCCCCGCTGCCATCCTGCTGAAGATACGCTTTAGCGTCAGAGAAATCACTGGACATTTCAGTTATTTTTTTTTTCAAAAACTTAAATTGCTTTCAACAATTTGTTCACGCTTTTGCATACCAAATATGCAGTCGAAAGTAAATGAAACCGCGCAAAGATTATCACCAATACAAAAGCAAGCAATAGAGCAAACGTTCTATTGCGCTGCACACTGGATGCGCTTGTCAAGTTGAGCACTTGGCACGACGAGATCTCAACAGATAGCTGCTACTCATGCTCCCTTTAGGCGCGAAAGAAGTTGACATGCATCATGCACACATGCAAACAATGTAAGGCGAGCTTTCCAACAACAAAAAGCGCGCCTCTTCACTTGACGAACAACAACGCAGCAAATATTGCTAAAATTGGTTATTTGTTTGCTTGTCTGTTGGTGCTATCATTGTCGCCCCACAGTCCATTGAAACGCAGCACGACGAGAACAAAGGATCGCAGCCCGTCACGCGTGCCACATCCATTTATTATTCCTTCCTTCCTCTGCCCATTGAGTGGTTGCGCGGATTGTTGGTTGCGTGGTTGGTTGGTTGGTTGCGTGTACGAATATCCTGCTTGCACACGTGAAGAAGAAAAAGAGTGGGGAAACCAACCATTGATTGGGCTTTTGAAAGGGTAAAAGAGAACAGACCAACCGCGAGATGTATTATATAATAATGCTCCAGTTTATTTAACCAGTCACTTTTGCAGGTTTTTTTTTGTTTTTTGTTTTTTTGTTTTTTTGTTTTTTGTTTTTTGATGGATAATTTTTTTTTTTTTTGTTTTTGGTGGATTGAGAAAAAAATGTAACAGTAACAAAAAAATAGCAAAAAACAATTCGTTGCCTTCTGACCAGGCGAACATCCACTTAACATGGGACAACTCGAGAAAACGGTACCAAAAAAATGGGGCAGCACGCAGAGCCTGTGGGGACGAAATCGGAGACGGGGACAGAAAACCAATGAACGCGATCCTTCCTTGTCCTCCTCCTGCAGGCCTTCTGCTGAGCTTGGTGAGAAAGAAGGAGAGAGAGAGGGCTGGGTTGGTTGAATCTTGGGAAATTCCGAATCATCCTTTCCGCCCACAAAATTTAAAACGAGAAAAAGGCCTTCAAAAGGTGGTTTTCGAGCAGTTTCTCTGTCCATGCATCGTGCCCATTGGTTGGTTGGCATTCGGACGGTGTGGGGCCTCGGGCGCCGACCGATCATCCCCACCCCAATCCCCATAGACCGCACACAAGGCTTCTTGGGAGGCGGAGGGGGCCTTTATCGCAAAGTTTATGTAGCAGACGTCTGGTGCCTTGCTCGCTGATCGCCTCAGGCCTGAGACAAGAGGAAAACCATTGTTTCTCCACCGGTTGTATTCTCTTTGTGATCGTCATTATTATGGAAAACATCTCTCTATCAAACTCAAGCTTTCAGGTGTTTTTTTTTTGCACGCGCAAGTTTTGATCATCTGATGCACATCATGTATGTATGATGCCATACTATGATACTGTATGTCAGTCATGTGGAAGGAATCAAATGAATTGTATGCAGCCAGCCAGCCAGCAGGGGCGGGCCGCGGGGGGGGGGGGGGGTTATTTAAGAGTCTATGGGGATTGGGGTGGGGCTTAATTAAGAGCTTGCGGATTCATCGTTTGGGTCATTTTAGGTCATTATTATCCCAGAGTTTCGTCTGGTTTTTTTGTTTCTCAACATCAATCTCGATGGTAGTAGCTACTAGTAGTAGCAGCAGCAGTAGCAGTAGCAGTAGTAGTGTAATCAAATCCTTGTTCTGCAGGACAAGCTATATATAGAACATTCTATTTCACGTGAGGGGGTCGCTCGAGTCTTTGCAGACGTAACGGGTACATTATGCATGTGCCCCATGGGATATATGTTCAGAGTCAGTCAACAAGTTCACTTGAATCCATTCACGTGTGTTCTGTCTCTAGAGCTCTACATCGATGTACATCATGACAAATAGACTGGACTTTGAACTCTTCAGCTGTTGCGACGGCGGCATCGCCTTGGTAAAATTACTACTTCTGTACCCAAGACATGCTGCGTTCTTCAGGAATTACTACTTCTGTACGAAAAAAAAAAAAAAATGGGAGTTGAACCACCACCACCCTCAAGGGCACGACAAAAAAAAAGTCAGTGAGCTATCGTTAGTAATAGAGAGTAACTAGATGTTCGTATCGTTGTACATGCACGCACATATGCACGCGTGTACTGCACGTGGAGCGAATCTACGAATCATTGATTACATGCGCATATGCAGTCAGTACACTTGCCTTGGTCTACCACTTGATAAATTGTTGTTGATTCGTGAAAGCAGCAGACGTCATTTGTGTGAGTCTACCATCCAAATTTAAAATAAAAAAGCGCATGTTCGAACGTTCATTTTCAAAATCGGCCCAGCAGCAGCGCAGCCTGCCTGCGCAGACAGACAGTCATTCGTGCATTATTCGTGAAATTCGCGCATGAATTTGCATATCACATTGTCGCATTGTTTTTTTTCTTTCTTTTTGTTTGTAGACTTCACGTCTCACAGGTTCAAAAATGTACCTGCGGATTTGCCACAGAGAGAATTTGATACCTTATTCATAATAACAAGAACGAAAAGCTGTTCTGCTTCCGCTTCATTCCATTCTTCGGAACTCCCATAAATTCAAAATGTATGAGTTGCAACGAGCTTTTTCGCCGTTCTGCGCGAATTATATAGTGTAAATCAATGCTATTCATGATAAATATGCGAATACGGTCCAATCACTCGTAAATCTAACCTCTTGTGAAAAAAAAAAAAATCAGGAATCAAATTAAAATTGTAAAGTGCAACATCTTAACAAGCAGCGTGAGAACCTGACCAGCAGTGGAAAATAGCGAGAGTTCTTGCTCATGCGTTTCTGCAGTGCAAAAGTTTTGTGTTCATCGTGAACTTTTTGAGAGGTGTCCACACTGTTAAATATGAAAGGCATACCATCAGTAAATCCAAAATGAGTGCGATCTGGCAGCGTCATTCACCCGTGCGTACGAATGTGATCGCCCCTGCTTCACTCAATTCGGACAAAGTTAAAAAGGAGAAAAAATTTGACCAATTTTTTGAAATTGAATGAAATATTTTTAGCGCATATTCCCAAGCTATCTAGTGCTATCTCGATATATTTCATGCATGCAGAGACTAGACGATTTCCCTGGGTAATTGCTATATTGTGGGGACGATGGACTGCAGCATCGCTGCAATATGCAATTCCTTGTATTACTGTTTTCTCTTGAACCTCGCCTTATTACTCTTTTGACCCCCCGACACACCACAATAGAAATAGGAACAAAGATGGATGCACGCGATACACCGCAACAGACACGCGAACAACATGCGCGATGCTTCTTCGGCTTTTGGAGCATCAGCTCTGTTTGGTCGTTTCGCTATTCAGCGTGGCTTCGGCGTTGACGGCGGTGTGGCTGTGCCAAAATAGTAACGCATGCAAATTCAAAAAGAACTCTGCTGAGAACCTGCGCAGATATAGGAAATAATTAATGGCGAAGGTTATAAACATGCAAAACGTAAAGGAAACTGTATCTGTTGTGCAAAAGGACAAAAAAATCAGCAATGGTGATGCGGAGTTGAGGAGAAAAATCTGTCTTTCTATGTAACACATTTTTTGGCAGACACGTTTATAGAAAATTTTTGTTGCGCTGTTTTCACTCTCTATGCTTTTTTATACTTTTCAAAAAATCCATAGCGTGAATATTTTAAAAGCAAAGACAGGGATACAGAGCGCAAATCGGCACATTTTGAAAGCAGCGATTGAGGTGGAGACCATATTGTTCAAAAAGTCTTCGTCGAAAGTAATCAGACGCTGTTGCTTACTTTTTTTACTCTTGGTTGCTGTTTTATTTACTCGTTTTCGATTGTTTCATTGAACACAATACGTACTCGTGCAGGAAGCATACATGGACCAATCCACACTAGCTACACGCGTCAATGAAATAATCAATAAACAGATCCTTTCATCCAATGAGAGTAACAAGAAACTTTCAAAGGGTGGTAAAATCGGCAACGTTGATTCTAAGAAGCTTGCCCTAGTGTATCTTCAAAGACTAAGTACGAAGACAAAAATAGTGTATAGTGACACATATCCACCTCGTACACTGCACTGTCTCCAGCAGAGGCTTTTATTGCTGTACCATGCTTCGAAGTGCACCTTCAGAGGGAAGAAAAGAGTTTGCCCTTGCACACCTGTCTGCGCAGATATAAAAAAAGTTTGGAAACATATTATGAAGTGTAAAGATCCTCAACTGCAATGTAGTTTTCCGCATTGCGTATCATCAAGGTAGCTACCAGTTTGTTTTGGCATTGGTGCACCTGTGTGTGGACCACGTGCTTGTTGCGGAATCTTTTTTTTTTTTTTTTTTTTTGGGTGGTCATGTTAACAATGATAATCCTCAAATGAAGGTGTGTGCTCGCCCATTTTCGGTCTTGCCGTCAGCCCGAATGCCATCTTTGCTACCCAGTGCTCCTTGCGATCCGGAAGCTCAATAGAAAAAATGCTTCGAAGGCTTGCAAAAGAAAGCAGTCAAAGTCCAAATCTAGTTCGAAAAGAAGCCCACAGAAACCATCTGGTCCATTACCCGTAGTTGTTGAAGAAATGGAGGAATTTTCGGATGAAGAAGATGTCTACGAACTTGTGGACATTGATTATGAAGAGGAAGCAAAATCAAGCTTTTTAGCGCAAACACTGATGACATGCTCCGAAGGGGCAAAGGATAAATTGAAGAGAAAAAAGGCCACAGGCCAGAAAATTAAGCGCAAGAAAAGGAGAATCGTTGCCAGAACCGCATCAAGTGCTGATTTAACAAGTGAGCAACTGGCGCGTGCATACCCTTTCAAAATTAACAGTATAAGTTCAAGTTTTGCATCAATGATCAGAGAGACTTAGATTTCACCTACCTAAATTACAATAATATTACTTCAATTTACATGGTGTCCCATCAATTTTTTTATTTTCCAGAGAGGCTAAGGAACGTAGAGTAATGGCGTCCAAGATAATTGATAATAATAACAATATAAACGAAATATGTTTTTATGTTTTGAACCATCTCATAGGAAATGACTACTTGTGCCACCATGCAAAATCCAAACTATGTAGCTAATTGATGGTGATGTGTGCAACATGTGGTAGTCCTCCATCAGTACGTTAATTTCAAATATTATTTCATACCCTCACTGCGCTGTATTCGTATTTTGGTCAACCCATCTGCACCTACCACCAGAACCAACCAATTATACACGGTCTTTTAGTTGGCAATGATACTGAAGGTTGCCGAGCAATTGTAATATTAATTCACCATGGTGTAGTATGCCAATCACTTTATTTATGAAGGTTACTTTGTCTTTGAATGGCTCCAAAGGCCGGCATCCCTGTCTATCGGTAGTGCTTAGCAACAGTGCTGTAACTACTGATTTGGTATTCAAGTGAGGTAAGCAAGATCTTAATCTGTCAGAATTTCCGTTTTTTGCTCAGCAGAGGTAAAATGGAAATTTCGAAAATTGTGTACCACAATAATGATTCCGATCATGTGAAATGTTACGCCAAAACCAACATTTCTTTAAACTTGGCCTTTTTGATACATTTTTTCAGCAAACTGTTTTTCGAGGTGTGCCTTTTTAACTTCAACTTTAACTTCTTTAGTGAAGGATATCAGCAAAGAGGAGTTACTCGTATCTATTTTCAGTGGGTGATAGCCTAGATGCACTTGTTTTTCTGTCTTTCATAAGTATATCTTTCCCTGGCATGCGCATATGCACGGGCTGGGTGAGGCTTAACTTAAGTTAACCATGCTTATGAGACAGTGGCATTTTTTTGCATCTAGATTTAAAAAACTGCTTGTGCAAAATACTCGCACTTTTTTTCAAATAAACGAATAGCCATGGGCGACGGTACAACAAGATCGTGTTTTGGTTGGGTGAGCAACCTTTTATCGTGTTCTCTGTTTCAAGATAGTGTAAAAATAGGTAAAAAGGAAGTACTTATTGGGGATCAAATTGCAGAAGGTGGTTTCTCGTTTGTCTACATAGCCGTTGACAAAAATTCCGGAGAGAAGTATGCATTAAAACGCATGAATGTTCAATCTGAGGAGCAAATAAAAGCTGCTCGCCAAGAAATCGAATACCACAAACAATTTGACCACAAACATTTGCTGAAAGTCATTGACCACTCGGAGAGTGTTGTTGAAGGGAAAACTGTTGTTGATATCCTATTTCCTCTTTGCAAAAAAGGTTCACTGAGAGATTTTATTAATAGAATGTCAGGTCTAGGCGAGGTTTTCTCAGAAAGGAAGGTTCTGACACTATTTCTTAAGGTGTGCGACGGTGTAAAGGAAATGCACACCGCAAGTAAACCTCTTGCGCACCACGATATCAAATTAGATAATGTTCTCCTTACTGAAGACCACATACCTATTCTGATGGACTTTGGCTCAGTTTCTCCAGCTGAAGTCGATGTAAAAGATCGGGGCGCTGCGCTGGAACTTCAAGAATGGGCTGCTCAAAATTGCACAATGGCGTATCGCGCACCAGAATTGTTTGACCCACGGGGAAGTGGATTAACTGGTGCTGATATTGTGGTAGATACGCGTACTGATGTTTGGTCATTAGGGTGTCTACTCTATGCACTGGTTTATGGCTGGTCGCCATTTGAGAGCGAAATTACAGAGAAGGGTACTATTAAGCCCCTTGAATGTACGTACCTGCGCGTTATCAATGGTATATCTTTTCCCAAGCCGACAAAGTATTCACCTGAATTTCGAAAATATATTCAATCGATGCTTGAGATAGATGCACAGAAGCGGCCGAATATACAGGAAGTTATCAAGCAAGGAAAGAAACTTTTGAAAAAGCTGGAGAAATCTTAGGTTAAAGTTCAGATCTAGAGTTTAAACAAAATTCATAAATAGCCGTTTTGATTCATTAGTCATTTAGCTCATTGAGATAATTTAAGACAAATTTATCAGTTCCAATTCCTTGAGATTTCTCTGTTTTAGTGAGTTTCTCACGCCAAGTCTGCTTCTCCGGTGTCGGAGGACGCTTTCTGTTTTGTCGAAGTGTATCTTTGTCATCTAAATGTTTATAGGTTGAACTGATAACCAAAGCACCGCTTGCGCGACCTGCATTCGAACCTGCATATTTCATTTTCACTTCTCTTTTTCTATTACAGTTCTTTTGAACTAGACTTCTGACTTTGAACGTGGCAGTTGCATAGAGTTCTCTGGCAAAGGGGGGGCGCCAATCAAATGGTAAGCGGAACGGGAGCGTGTAATTATAAACCTCTAAAATTATTTTGTCGTCCACGTGCGCCTCCTGTATATTAACAGTAAATTCCCACCTTGGATCGGGGTTTTCAATGGATGTACGACCCATGCGATATTTTTTTCTACCTCTAACTTTACACTTCACAAACAAGCTGGGTAGACTACCAGCTCGCTTGCATCCAATGGCAATGGGCTCACAATCGATGGCGCCATGCACGTTTAGTTGCACAAACTTAAAATAGCATTCATCGGAAAACATGTTTCTTAAAAATGAAAGATCTGGTTTTAATTTGTCCCATTTCTTGCGCCTCCGATCCGCTTGCGCAGCCCAATATCTCTCTGACCCTATTACATTGCATAATTCCTTCTGCAAAACTTGCATTGGAAAGAAAACAGTTTTGTTGTGTTTTGCAAAATCTAAAAATTCATATTTTGTCATTCCTCCAACATCGTTTACTCCTGGTGTGGTTTCGAATTTCTTTGTTAAGTTTCTAACAATTCGAGGCATTTTTTGTATAGAGCCATATGCAGACGTTAAAAAATCGAACATCTGCCTATCCGTCAAAGATTTCGTTCCATCATCATCAAATATATCAAAAAAAAAAGAAGCAAGCTCAATATATGTACACGTGCAATAATTCCACATACTTATGGCAAACTCTCCAAAGTCTAACTCTCCAGAGCCGTCATAGTCAAATGCTCTAAAAGTCAAGTCCTGAAGCGGTGGTTGATACGTGAAAGCATAGGAGTCAAAAAATTCTTTGTACGAAATTGTTCCGTTATTGTTAGTGTCAATTTTTCGAAAAGAAGCGTAGAGTTTCACAATTACATCGGGTTCAATTTTAATGCGGCTGAAAACTCTTTTGAGCTGGTCCTTCACGCAGTACTTTGAAAGTTTTTTTAGAGAGGGGGTTGGAATCTTACTTGGCAAGGCCGTTGCACACTCTCGCTCATCTTGTGACCGAAATTTTAGCAATCGTGGGGTTAGTGGTATCTTTTTCTTTCGCTTTTTTTTTTTGGAAGAAGAGGTTCTGAAGGAAGATGCCTTTGAAGGAGAAACCCTGCTTCGACGAGACTTTATAGGCATGGCAATTCAATCTGGAAAGACTTGCAATAGCAACAAAGAAGCACTACATGTTACCTCTGGGTCTTCAAAGGGTGAAGAGAACAATTTTAGCTTTCTTTGGTAGTTGAACTGCAAACACAAAGAAAGGAGGTTTTGCGAAGCATCCCATACGCGTGGGTGTAGGCATGTATTGTTTCTATCATTGATACTGTCTCGTCGCTGTTTACCAAGAAGGCCCTCAAAAGCTTCAGACGCAAGTTACGTAACTTCGTTTGTTCGAGGGCTTGAATTGTTGAAAGCACGTGAACAACAGTCCAGCGCGCGCATTGAATTGTTGAGGTGTAGTCGATTCTGCTACAAAGCAATCCAAGCCTCGATCATTATTGATC